>OLGD01000957.1_pt1 | contig 49976 bp, 42 predicted proteins | sample 1605311 | NCBI WGS metagenome assembly OLGD01 (sample SAMEA3888917, study PRJEB22519) | human gut metagenome | biome: human gut; feature: human-associated habitat; material: faeces | place: Denmark | collected 2010
AACCTTCTGCCTCTTTTTTCATCCCCCCAAATTAAAAACTTTTGAAATTACCTCCCATACCAGAGAAACGTAAGCACAACTCCGACGATCAGTACTCTTCGCAGCGGCAGTCGGGAGAGGGGGAGTTTCCGGCAGAGAAAATATCCGATCAATGTGATGACTCCGAGATAGAGGATCGAGGTCGGCAGCGTCAGGATCGATCCGGCGCCGCCGAAGAACACCAACGTTTCCGGAAGAAAACGGTGATGTCTCGGCCGGAATTTCCCCGCCAGCAGAAAGCCCGCGGCGAAAAGCATCAGAAAGAAGAGCTGCAGGCTGTAACCGCGGGCCTGCTGGGCATAGAGGAATGCCGGGTGGCAGAGGGCGAAGATCAGTGTCGCAATCCACGCGGTGATTCGACGCCGGCTCCACAGAAAGGCGATCAGCGGCATCAGCAGGAGAGAGCCGATTCCTGCCAGCAGCGCCGGGAGGCGGATCGTCCATTGTGGAGAGAAGAGCGAGGCGCAGAGCTTGACACCCAGTGTGTTCAGCGGATGGTTGTTCGGCAGCGCAAGGTCAGTGAAGATCCGTGAAAGCGGCAGCGGGGCGAAGTTGCACAGCGTCCAGATCTCATCATACTCCAGCCCGGCGTTGAGCAGCGTGAGGCGCGCTGCGATTCCGATCAGCAGAACGCCGAACCACAGCAGCCGGAAAACCTTTCTCTTCGAGGTGTCGGGGGAGGGGGGCATTCCGGATTCTCCTGGTTTGGCTTCATCGCATCGTTTCGGCGAAGCGCCGCGCGGCGGCGTCCGCTTCGCGGATGGTTTCCAGGTCACGTTGTGGTTCCGGCCGGCAGGCGTTCATCGTCGCTTCGATGATCCGCCAGATCCGGGAGAAGGCGATCTCGCCGCGCCGGAACTTCTCCACCGCCACCTCGTTGGCGGCGTTCATCACTGCCGGCAGAGTGCCGCCGCGCCGCATTGCCTCCTCGGCGAAATCCAGGGACGGGAAGCGCTTCCGGTCCGGCAGCTGAAAATCGAAGTGCAAGCCGGCGGAAAAATCCAGTTCCGGCAGTTCGCCCGTCGCGGAACGCTCCGGAAAAGTCAGCGCGTATTGAATGGCGAACCGCATATCCGGCTTCGACATCTGCGCGATGAAACTGCCGTCGCACAGCTCCACCATCGAGTGAATCAGCGACTGCGGGTGGATCACTACCTTCAAACGCTCCGGCGGAATCCGGAAGAGGTGGTGCGCCTCCACCAGCTCCAGCGCCTTGTTCATCAGTGAAGCGGAGTCGATTGTCACCTTCGGCCCCATGTTCCATGTCGGATGCGCAAGAGCGTCTTGAAGCGTGGCGGCGGCGATCCGTTCCGCGCTCCAGTCGCGAAACGGTCCGCCGGAAGCGGTGAGCCAGAGCTGCTTCACCTCCGCGGAATCACGTCCGGCAAGGCACTGGAAAATCGCCGAGTGTTCGCTGTCCACCGGTACGATCGAGCCGCCCGGGGAAGCATCCAGCTCGCGCCGGACCAGTTCGCCCGCCATTACCAGCACCTCCTTGCTGGCGAGCGCAACCTGTTTCCCGGCGCGGAGTGCGGCGATCACCGGTTCCAGTCCGCCGGTTCCGACGATGGCGCATACGACGATATCGGTTTCCGGAGCGGTGACGAGCTTCTGCACCGCCTCGAATCCGGCGCCGCAGGCTTGCCCCGGCGGAAGCTGTTCCTTCAGTTCCGCCAGCCGGGCGGGATCGGTGGTGATCACCGTGCCGGGGTGGAATTCCGCCGCCTGTGCCGCCAGTTCCCGCAGGCTGTTCCGGGCTACCAGCCCGGTTGCGTGAAAGCGTTCCGGATGTGCCCGCAGCACCGCCGCGGTGCTGCGGCCGATCGATCCGGTCGAACCGAGGACGACGACGTTTTTCCGCTTCATTTTGACTCCACCATCAAGGTTACCGGTCCGTCGTTGTGAATTTCGAGCTGCATATATGCCCCGAATCTGCCGGTTGCGACCGGCACTCCCAGTTTCTTCACCTCAGCTATGAATGTCTCATAGAGCGGAATCGCCACCGCCGGTTCCGCCGCGCCGCCGAAAAAGGGGCGACGCCCCTGCGTACAGTCGCCGTAAAGCGTGAACTGCGAAACGATCAGCGCCGCTCCGCCCACTTCCTGCAATGACCGGTTCATCTTACCCGCATCGTCCTCGAAGATCCGCAAATTGGCGCACTTGGCGGCGAGCCAGGCGGCATCCTTCGCCGTGTCGGACGGCGCGACACCGAGCAGGATCACCAGCCCCGGACCGATTTTACCGACCGTTTCCCCGTCGATTGCGACGCTGCCCGCCGTCACCCGCTGCACCAGCGCTCTCATCGGATCAGCCGGGTGAATTCGTTGCGGGTTGCCAGCTCCCGGCGGAAGGAGCCGACCATAGAACTGGTGGTCATCACCGAATGCTGTTTTTCGACGCCGCGCATCTGCATGCAGAGGTGACGCGCCTCCATGACGACACCGACACCTTCCGCATCGAGAATCTCCATGATCGCTCCGGAGATCTGCCGGGTGAGCCGCTCCTGAATCTGAAGACGGCGTGCGAACATATCCACAATGCGCGCGACTTTGCTGACTCCGAGAATCTTCTTCTTCGGAATGTAACCGACGTGGCATTTGCCGAAAAACGGCAGCATGTGGTGTTCACACATACTGAAAAATTCGATGTCGCGAACGATCACCATGTCGTCCGATTCCGCATCGAACAGCGCGCCGTTGACCACTTCTTCCAGACTCTGCCGGTAACCTCGGGTCAGGAACTGCAAACTTTTTTCCACCCGTTTCGGGGTATCCCGCAGCCCTTCGCGGGCGGGATCTTCTCCGATGGCCAGCAGAATGTTTCTGATTTCCTCTTGCATGCTTTCAAACTCTTTTCGCCATACTCCTAATTCAACATCACCTGTCCGCCGGTCACCGGAATCGCCTGGCCGGTTTCATAGGGCTGCATCACCGCGTAGAGAATCGCCTTCGCCACGTCGGCCGGATAGCAGCCGCGGTGCATCGGAATCTGCTTCTCATAGTGAATCTTGACATCCGCCACCGTCTTCGCTCCCGGCACCTTGCCACTCTGCAGGTACTGCACGAAGAGGCCCCGCACCGGATCCGACCACAGCGGACCGTCGAAGAAGTTGCCGGGGCAGACGCTGTTGACCTTGATGTGGTCGGCCACCAGCTCCAGCGCGAAACTCTGGGTGAGTCCGATGGTGCCGAATTTTCCGCCGGCGTAGGCGCCGTTCCGGTTGGAGCCGACCAGGCCGCTCTTGGAGTTGACCTGCACGATGTCGGTCCAGCCGGAGCAGGCGGAGTTCTGGAGCGCCATCACCGGAGCCACATGCTTGACGCAGAGAAAGTACCCGGTGTAGTTGATGTTGGTGACGAAATCCCAGTCCTTCTTTTCGAAACTCTTGACCGAGCCGGCTTTGAGCACGCCCGCATTGGCGACGAAGAGGTCGATGCCGCCGAACGATTCCACAACCGCCTCCACCATCTTCGCCACCGACTCTTCGTCGGCGATGTTGACGGCGACCGCTCCGGTTCCCCCGGACGCGTGAATGGTCTGGGCCGCCTTTTCCGCTCCGGCGAAATTGAGGTCGGCGATCACGACGGTCGCTCCCGCCGCCGCCAGCTCTTCGGCAATGCCGAAGCCGAAGCCCTGCGCTCCGCCGGTGATGACGGCAACTTTGCCGGTCAATACCGCGTTCGCTCCGCCGGCGACTTTGCGGCGGTAGGACTCCGCTTCCCAGTTTTCAATGAAACCGCGCCGCTCATCGCTCAGATACGCCGCTCCGCCGAACGCATCGGCGAAGCGCTGTACCCGGCCCGCATCGCGGGCGAGCAGGGCGACGGTATTCGCCCCGGGCGCGTTTTTCCCGGCGCAGAAGACCGCCTTGCCGGGAACCTCCACCACCAGCGGCTTATAGCCGTTCTGTCGCTCAAACGCCTCGATCGCTTCGCGCGTCGGATTGTCGGTCACCAGTGCGAAGGATTTTGCATAGACGATATGGTCCGGAGTCAACGGGCCGCGGGCAGTGCGGAACGGCGGAAGCGATTTGACGGTGACGGGGGTTTCCCCGTCGCCGAGCCAGCCGCGCAACAGCGGTGCAACGGCATTCACCGTTTTGCGGTCGAGTTCGCCGCACTCCAGTTCCGCCGGAATGCCGGCGGCCTGATAGCGTGCCCGCAGTTTTCCCATGATATTTGCATAAACTCTCTCGATTTCATCGGCGGTGTCGGCGCCGACGAAGACGCCGTGGTTCTGCAGAAAGATCACCGATGCCGGGTGGCCGGTCCGTTCCCTGTAGGCGAGGTTCGCCTGATAGACCGCGTTGGCGAGGATGAAGCCGGGATCGGTGGCCGGCAGCCAGAGCGCCTCCGGAAACAGCTCCCGGCAGACCGCTTCCCCGTCGCGGCCGCAGGTGAGTCCATTGACCATCGCCGGATGAAGGTGCACCACGAAGGTGAACGGCATGAGTTCGTGCAGCGGCGCCTCCACCGAGGGACGGCGCCCGGTGGTGCTCACTACAGCGAAATTCAGCAACCGTCCGGCCAGCGCTTCGCGTTCCGCTCCGGAAAGGTTCTCCGGCATCTCGAAACAGCGGCGTACCGCCTCGCGTTCGAGTTTGACGAAATCCTCTTCGGCAACTTTCGCCAGCGCGACACCGCTGGGTTTGACGTAGAGATATTTTTCGTCCTTGCATGAGGTGTTGCCGCCGCCGGCGAGGACGAATTCAGGATTGGAGCCGTACCGGTTGGAGAGTTCACGGATGATGGTCAGGTTTGACATGAGAAAAGATCCTGTCTCTGAATTGGTTGTAAATAAAATCTCCCCGGGCGTGCTCCCGTGTTTCCGTCACGCCCGGAAAGAGACAGCTTGACCGTTTACTTGCGCTTGGCAAGCACGTTCTTTTCGTAGGATTTGACCACGTCGATCCAGGCGGTGCCGACCGGGACGCCGCAGCGGTTGCAGTATTCGTCCCAGATGGCGCCGAAGGGGAGGGTCTTGCACTCTTCGAAGAGGGCAAGACGGCTGGAGAAGTCGCCGCGCTTTTCCGCCTCGTCGATCAGGCTCGCCGGTTCAACCAGCGCCATCAGCAGTGCCTTTGACATGTTGCGCGCACCGATGGTCCACGCCATGATCCGGTTGATCGAGGCGTCGAAGTAGTCCAGCCCGATGTGGACTCGCTTGTCGTAGTGGTGGCGGATCACCTCTTCGGCGATGGCCCGCAGCTCCTCGTTCATGATGATCACATGGTCGCTGTCCCACCGGACGCCGCGGCTCACGTGCAGAAGCACCTCGTCCAGGAAGAGCAGACAGCTGGTGAGCTTGTCGGAGATCACTTCGGTCGGGTGGAAATGGCCCGCGTCGAGGCAGAGCAGTTTGTTGTTGCGCAGAGCATACCCCATGTAGAACTCATGCGAACCGATCGTGCAGCTCTCCGCCCCGATGCCGAAGAGTTTGCTCTCGACCGCGTCGCGGTTGCAGCTCTGATCGATCTTGACCGCGAAGATCTCGTCGAGCGAGTCGCGGAGCCGCTCCCGCGGGGCGAGCCGGTCGAAGGGGATGTCCTTGAACCCGTCCGGCACCCAGAAGTTGGTGATGCAGCAGCTGCCGAGTTCACGGCCGAAGGCTTCGGCGATTTTGCGGCAGGCGATGCCGTGGTCGATCCAGAAGCGGCGGACCGCCTTGTCCGGACTGCTCAGCGTGAATCCGCTGGACGCCATCGGGTGCGAGAAGAAGGAGGGATTGAAATCCAGCGCGACTTTGCGGGTCTTCGCCCAGTCGATCCAGCGGGAGAAGTGCTCCGGAGCAATCTGGTCACGGCTGACCTTCTTCCCGTTGGTTTCGGCATAGATGGCGTGAACGTTCAGCCGTTTGCGGCCGGGAACCAGACTGAGCATCTTGTCGATGTCGGCGCGCAGCTCATCGGCGTTGCGGGCGCGGCCGGGATAGTTGCCGGTGACCGCGATTCCGCCGTCAAGTCCGCAGTCGTTTTCGAAACCGGCGACGTCGTCCCCCTGCCAGCAGTGAATGCTCACTGCGATCTCGTCAAGCCGCCGGAACGCCGCCTCGACATCGACGCCGAGATTGCCGTACACCTTTTTTGCCGCATCGAACATGGAAGCCATTTTTTTCTCCTGATTTTATACGTTCAATGTCAAATTGTGCCGTATTTTCGAAATTTTAATATAACACCGCGATTCTATTGTGCAAGCCGCAGAAGCGACAAATACCCGCGAAGGAGTTTCTCCCCGAAAAAGATCCAGACCAGCGCCCCTCCCGCCAGAAACGGGCCGAAAGGAATCGTGAGATGCTTCATCGACCGTTTTCGGGAAAGTGCGAGCGCGATGCCGTAGACTGTTCCCGCCAGCGCTCCGGCGGCGACGCTGAACAACGCCCCGGCGGCTCCGAGCAGGGCCCCGGCCGCAGCCGCGAACTTGACGTCGCCCCATCCGAGCACTTCCCGCTTCGCCGCCAGCCGTCCGGCCACGGCGAAAAGCGCCAGCAGAACGCCGGGAACCGCCGCGCCGAGCACCGCTCGGAGCAGTGCGGCGGGGTAGGTGTCGCATCCCTGCACCGAGGGGAACGCTGTGCCGACCGCCAGACCGAACAGCAGCGCCGGATATGTGGTCGCATCCGGAATCAGTCGGTGTTCAACGTCGATCCAGCTGGTGGTGACGCAGAGCAGCACCATGACCCAGTAGAGCGCCAGTGTTGCCGGCGGCTGGGCGGAGAGGCCGACTTTCAGGAAGACCGCCACGAAGAGCAGGCCGGTCAGCGCCTCGACGATCAGATACCGGGGCGAATATGGTTCGCGGCAGTTGCGGCAGCGCCCCCGGAGAACGAGGTAGCTGATGATCGGAATGTTGTCGTACCAGCGGATCTCATATTCGCATTTCGTGCAGTGCGAAGGGACAGAAACGATCGACTCCCCGAGCGGAAGCCGCCAGATGCAGACGTTTAGAAAGCTGCCGAAACAGCTCCCGACCGCGAAGACTGCCACCAGTGCGATGGTCAGAAGCTCCGGATACTCCAGCCCCAGTCTGGTCCACCAAGGAAAACTGCCCTCCGTAAGGATCAGCATGGCCGGGCCTCCAGAAAGCCGCGGCGCATCGCCTCGATCGGCGCGGTGAGCCCGGTCCAGATTTCAAAGGATTTCGCCCCCTGATAGATCAGCATATCCATTCCTCCGGCGCAGGGAAGGGCGAGCTCTCCGGCCCGCTTCAGCAGCGGTGTTTCGCGGTATATGGTGTCGAATACCGCAAGTTTCAGCCCGCGATGCAGCAGTTCGAGCGGGAAGGGGGACGGGTCGTCCGGACGCAGGCCGAGACTGGTCGCCTGAATCAGAAAATCGGTGTCGGAAAACCACCGCGCGAGCTGTTCGGTGTCGTTGATTCCGGCGGTCTCCACGAGCAGTTCCGGATTGCGCCGGCGGAGCCGGTCGGCGAGCTCCTCGGCTTTGGCAACTGTCCGGTTGGCCAGCCGGATCGCCCGGGCGCCGCATCCGGCCAGATGAAACGCGGTTGCATGGGCTGCGCCGCCGGCCCCGACGAAACAGAATGCCGCCCCCCGCACCGGCCGGTGGAAGTTCGCCAACAGCGCGTGTTCGAGCCCGTAGCCGTCGGTACTGGTGCCGAAGATTTCGCCGTTTTCAATTACGAGCGTGTTGACGCTTCCTGCCGCGGCAGCCTCGGGGTCGACCCGGTCGATCAGCGGAATCACCGCCGCCTTGTGCGGTACGGTGAGGTTGACTCCCGCGAGATTTTCCCGGGCGAACTTTACAAACTCCGGCAACTCTTCGAAAGTGACGTGCCGTCGCCCGTAGGGGGAGCCGAGTCCGCACGCTTCGAAGGCGGCATTCTGCATGCCGGGCGAGCGGCTGTGGGAGACGGGATCGCCGATTACCATGTATTTTATCATAATTTTTATCGTTCCGTGCTGGATTTTGGTTAAGATAGTGTTAATATACATGAATAGTCCATTCTTGCCAATGGAAAACGAAAAAATCAGGCGCTATATTAGCTCCGCAAGCATGAGGAAAAGAAGAATGCATCACCTGTTACGTTTTGTCTGCGCTCTGTTTCTGACCGCGGCCCTGACCGGCTGCGATACTTTCCGGGAAGCGTTCCGCGAAGCGATGTCCGGCGAGAGCACACGCTCGGAGGATCCCAACAGCGAAAACTACCAGCCGCGCTACATCGTCGGCATCTTCTCCATTGTGAAGTATCCCCGCGCCACGGAGCTGGAAAAGGAGATCCAGGCGCTCGACGGGCGCACCGTGTGGATCAATACCAACCAGAACTTCAGCAGCAAGAATATCCGGGAGGCGCGGATGATTTCCCGCCCCGGCAATCCCGATCTCTGCGATCTTCAGTTTCGCATCGACCGGCTGGGAAAACTTCAGTGGCAGGTGCTCTCCGCCCGCCATCTCGACGAGCCGGTGGCGCTGGTGATCGACGGTGTCTACTTCGGCTCCTTCTATCCGGAGGTCGGGGAGGAGGACGCGGAGTGGGTGACCTTGCGGGTCGGAATCGATCCGGCCACTGCCCGCGGGGTGGTCAAGTTCTCGAAATCAAATTACATCTATTACAACCCGGATACCAAATCCTGGTTCTAGTACAATAAAATTCGCCGAAGGGAAAGATGAAGAAGATCAGGCATATGGGGATGCCGTTTCAGGCCGGCATCATCGACGTGGGGGCGCATTCGATCCGGCTCGACATCTTCGAAGTGTCGAAGAAAAACGGCATTTCGCTGCTGGAAAGCCTGTCACGGACGATCAACCTCGGGTACGATGTGTTCCGCCATGGGCAGGTCTCTCCGGAGACTCTGGCAAGGCTTTCCTCGATGCTCAGCGACTTTGCCCTCAAACTGGCGGAATACCGGATCACCTTCTGCCGGGTGGTCGCCACCAGCGCCATCCGCGAAGCGTTCAACCGCGACCTGGTCATCAACCGAATCCGCAACGACGCCGGGCTGGAACTGGAGGTGCTGGAGACCCCGGAGGAGATCCGAATCACCTATCTGGCGATGCGTGAGGCGCTCCGCCGCCGGTTCGACTTCGGAATGCTCTCCGGAATCGGCTTGATGATCGGTACCGGGTCACTGCAGATCTTCTACTTCGCCCATGGACTGATGCGTTTCTGCGAGGAGATTCCGCTGGGGACCACCCGGCTGTTCGATGCCTTCGGCCGATCTGCGATTTCGATTGAACAGGTCATCGAGACACTCCGGTCGCAGGATATCGGGCAGAGGCTTGCTGAATGTGTCGGGCGACAGGCGGAAGAACCGGTGGCTCTGATCGCCCTCGGCGCATCGGTACGGGTGCTCGCCGGAGTCATCCGCGGCGCGATTGAGGAGTTTGACGAAAACGAATGCGTCTCGATCGATCCCGGTGCGGTGGCGCCTGCCACCAGGCGGCTGATCGACACGCCGCCGGACCGGCTCGTCGCCGAGTTCAAGCTGCCGGAAGAGGTCGCCTCCAGCGTCAGAGCGTGCGCCGGAATCATCAGCTATTTTCTGGAGGAGTTTCACTTCGAACGTTTCCTCTGTCTCGGCACGACGACCCGTACCGCGCTGATCGGAGATCTGGTGCGGCGCAGCGTGGAGGCGACCGCGCCGGATCCGTTCTACGATGACCTGCTCGGCGTCTGCGACGCGATCGGCCGCAAGTACGGATTCGATCCGGTTCATGCGTCGCAGGTGGCCGCTCTCAGTCTCAAATTTCTGGAAAAGCTCAAACGCACTTTTGACTTCGTCCCCAACGCGCCTCTGCTTCTCGAAGCGGCGGCACGGCTTCACGACATCGGCAGGTTCGTCGATACTAGGCAGCATCACAAGCACTCTTACTACCTGGTTTCGAACATGCAGCTGCCCGGCATCTCCACTGCGGAGCAGCGGGTGGTGGCGACCGTTTGCCGTTACCACCGGAAAGCTCTGCCCCGTGAATCCCACCCGGAATACACGGCGCTCTCCGCGGAGGACAAGGTCACCACACTGAAACTTGCGGCAATCCTCCGCGTGGCGGATGCGCTCGACTGTTCCCGCCGGAAACGGTTTGACAAAATGAAGCTGGTTTTGCGCGGACACACGATGTCGGTGGTGGTTCCCGAGTCGGGTGATTTCCGTTCCGAACGGCTTTCGCTGGAATGGAAGGGCGGGCTGTTCAATCAGGTATTCGGTCTGGAGTTGAAAATAGAAGAGGCGCCGTTGTTGACATGAAAAAGGAAAAAATGAAAAAAAACGGAGAAAAGACTCCGGATCAGGAGCTCTTCATCAGCCGGGAGTTGAGCTGGATCGATTTCAACTCCCGGGTGCTGGACGAGGCGCTTACTCCCGCCAATCCGCTGCTGGAGCGGTTGAAATTCATCGCCATTTTCAGCAGCAACCTCGATGAGTTCTTCATGGTGCGCATCGCCGGACTGCGGCAACTGGTCAAGATGGATCAGGATCGCCCGGATCCGGCGGGCAACCGCCCCTCGGAACAGCTCGCTGCTGCGCGCCGGAAGCTGGAGCGGCTGCTGAAACGGCAGAGCAGGGCGCTCTGCAATGAAATTCTTCCGGCCCTGGAGAGCTGCGGGGTGCGGCTGCGCAAGCCGGCGGAACTCTCCGCAACCGTCCGTGCGGAGCTTGCCGGATATTTCCGACTGCAGGTGCTCCCGGTGCTTACTCCGCTCGCGGTGGATCAGGCGCATCCGTTTCCGATTCTGAACTCCGGGGCGATCGAAATCGCCGTGAGCATGCGTCCGGCGGACCGCGGCAAGCTGGTCTACGCCTTCGTCGAGGTGCCGGAGGGGCTGCCCCGGTTCGTCGAGGTGCCGGACAATCAGCCCGGACGCACCTTCGTCCTGCTCGAAGAGCTCATCATGGACAATCTCGGCTCCCTGTTCACCGGTTGCGAACTGGAAGAGTTTTTTCCCTTCCGCATCACCCGCGATATGGATTTTTCGGTTGAGGATGAAGGGGCCGAGGATCTTCTCCAGAGCATCGAAAAGAAACTGCTCCAGCGCCGCCATCGTGAACCGATCCGGCTGGAGGTGCCGGTCAACACCCGTGGAGCGCTGGCGGAGTGGCTGGCGGATCAGTTCCGGCTCGACGATCAGTTCCGGTATGCGAGCCGTGCTCCGCTGCACCTCAAGCAGTTCTTCGAGCTGGTCGGCCGCGCCCGACTGCCCGAACTGCTCGAACCGGCATGGCCGGCGATCATGCCGGCTCCCTTCACGGAGCATAAATCCGTCTTTGAGGCGGTTTCTGCCCGCGGGACGATTCTCGTCGCGCCGCCGTTTCACTCCTTTGCACCGATTCTCCGGCTGCTGCAGGAGGCGGCGGATGATCCGGACGTGCTGGCGATCAAGCAGACCCTCTACCGGGTCAGCGGCAACTCTCCGGTGGTGCGGTCACTTCAGCGAGCTGCTGAAAACGGAAAGCAGGTGACCGTGCTGGTTGAACTCAAGGCTCGTTTTGACGAGGGAAACAACATCGCCTGGGCGCGGGCGCTGGAGGAGTCCGGCGCGCATGTCGTCTACGGAGTGGCCGGACTCAAGGTGCACTGCAAGGCTTTGCTGGTGGTCCGCCGAGAGGAGGGCGCCATCCGACGTTATGTTCATCTTTCAACCGGAAACTACAATGACAAAACCGCCGCACTCTACACCGATCTGGGCATTATGAGCTGTGATCCAGACCTCTGTTTCGATGTGGCGAACCTTTTCAACGTGCTGACCGGTTACTCCTCGCCGCCGACCGAATGGCGCAAGATCGCCGCATCGCCCTTCGATCTTCGGCGGCGGGTGATGTGGATGATCGAACGGGAGATCCGCAATTCCACCCCCGACCGCCCGGGACGGATCATCGCCAAGATGAACAGTCTCTCCGACGAAAAAATGATCCGGCTCCTACACAAGGCTGCCGACGCCGGAGTGGAAATCGATCTCATCGTGCGCGGCATCTGCTGCTACAAGCCGCGTCCGGGGCAGGAGAATCTGCGGATCATCAGCATCGTCGACCGGTATCTCGAACACAGCCGCCTCTTCTATTTCTTCAACAACGGCGACGAGGAGTTCTACCTCTCCAGCGCCGACTGGATGTACCGCAATCTCGACCGCCGGGTGGAGCTGCTCTTCCCGGTCGAGGACGAGACGATCCGGGCCGAACTCATGACGTTGCTGCGCTTCCAGCTTGCCGACACCGACAAGATGCGGCGCCTGCTCGGATCCGGCGTCTACACCCGTCCATCGGTGGAAGCCTACACCGGAGCGCGCAGTCAGGCGAACAGTTACCGGTACATCAAAGAGCTCGCCGAACGCGACCGCCGGAGCGCCACCGGCGAGGCGCTGAAGGTCTTCACCGCGCCGGAACAGCCGCAGCACCGTCCCTTTGCCGATGATCGTGAAGAGACGCGCAACGCGGGGGAGGAGGAGCGCTGAAATGGCTGCGGAACCGCGGATCCGGGTCTACCGCCCCGGCGACGCCCCCGGCATCTGCCGCGTGGCGGTGAATTGTTTCGAGGATTCCATCCGCCCCTGCTATGAACCGGAGGGGTGCCAGGCGTTTCTTGCTTACATTCTGCCGGATGCGATCGCCGCCCGCCAGAGCGACGGCTGTTCCGCCGTTGTCGCCGAATGGGAGAACGAGCTGATCGGCGTGCTGGAGCTGCGGGAGTTCTCACACATTTCGATGTTCTTCGTCGATCCGGAATTCCAGTGTGGCGGCATCGGCCGGCGGCTGCTGACCCGGGCGGTGACGCTGATCCGCAAAGCGCGCCCGGAACTCGCGGAACTGACGGTGTTCGCCGCTCCCCGTGCGGTCGAAGCATACCGGCATCTCGGATTCACCGCCGACGGTCCGGAAACGGCAGAATCCGGGGTCCGCTTCACGCCGATGCGGCTAAAACTTCGATAAAAAATACAACTCCCGTTTGCAATGCTCCAAAATGCTGATATTGTACGGGCAGGGGTCCCGGAATTTATCAAAAACAGGAGGATGTGAATGAGAAGGATTCTGATTTCCTGCGCAGCGGGCTGCCTCGCCTGCACCACTGCGTTTGCCGCCCCGGCCGATGCCGGTAGCGTTGCGTTTGACGCCACGATGAATCAACTCGACAAAGGGGGGGCCGCGCTCTACTACACGAATTTGCAGAGTGGTATGGAGCAGATCCATGCTTTCCTCGACAGTCTGGAAAAACTTCCGGCGACCTCTGCGGAGGATCAGATGACGCCGGGGCAGGTGGTGAAACTGATTCGTGTATTTTCCCGTACGCTGAATCTCGAGGCGCTTCAGGCGCTCGGTTCCAGTATCAAGAAAATGCCGGACGGCCTCACCTGCTACCGCTCCTTCCTCTACACGGGGAACAACGCATTGCAGGGGGTTCTCTTCGATCTTGCCGGACGGGAAAATCGTTCATTGACGCTTCCGGCCCTGCTGCCGGAATCGACGATTCTGGCGTTTGAAACCCGGCTGGATTTCGCCTCCGTGTGGAACTCTTTCAGCAAGGCGCTGGCGGAATCTTCTGAACTGCCGCCGGAGGCGAAGAACGTTTCCGCCAATCTTGAGACAGCCTGCCGCGCCGCCGGAGTTGAACTCGTCACACTGCTGAAGACACTCTCCGGCACCTGGTCGCTGGTGGTGGTCGCCGCCGATCCCGCCGTGTCGCCGCTGCCGATGCTCCGGCTTTCGGTGCCGGATCAGAACGGTGCACTCTTCAAGCTGCTGCAGGAGAAGGGCGGCCTCCAGCTGACCGCAAAAGGGCAGGGGCGCTATTCGGTCGCCGGGCTTCCGCTGCCGATCCTGCCGGAACTTGTGACCGGAAACGGTTCGCTCACCATCTACAGCGACGCCCGCGTGGAGCAGGTGCTCAAAGGCGGACTGATCCAGTCGAAGACGTATGGCGGTTATTTCGCCGGAATGCCGGAAAAATCCCTCGGCTTCTTCTATCTCAACATCAATCAGCAGCTCTGGAGCCTTCTCCTTATGCAGGTTCAGGAACCCACTTTGGCCGCATTGCTGCAGCAGGTTCCGCCGCCGGTCTTTGCCGGATTCTCTACTCGGGAGAAGGACGGTTACGCCTCGACTACCCGTTCCAACTTGCATGTGACGCCGACCGTCAGCAACATTGCGGTTCTTTCCAGCATGCTGCTGCCGGCGTTGGAGCAGGCGCGGGAGAGAGCGCGGCAGATTCAGAAAAGACAGCAGCAGATGCAGCAGCAGGTTCCCGCCGCCAACTGAGCACGGTGGAATTTCCCTCTCCGCCAGTCCGGGCGGGGAGGGTGGAAAGCAGATAAAAAAACTCCCGAAACAGCATCGAGGCGGTTCCGGGAGTTTTTGTTTCCGAAGCGGGAATTACTTGTTGGCCAGCTCGAACTTCTTCATGAATTCGACCAGAGCCTGCACCCCTTCCATCGGCATGGCGTTGTAGATGCTGGCGCGGCAGCCGCCGACCAGACGGTGACCCTTGAGGTCGGTCAGGCCGTTTTCGCGGGCTTCCTGCACGAACTTGGCATCCAGCTCATCCGACGGAGTGCGGAAGACGACGTTCATCCGGGAACGATCCTTCACCGCGACCGGGCTGCGGAAGAACTCCGACTCATCGAGGAACTTGTAGAGGCAGGCCGCCTTCTCGTTGTTGATCTTTTCAATCGCCGCAACGCCGCCCTTCTCCTTGAGCCAGTCGGTCACCAGGGCGAGCATGTAGATGCCGAAGGTCGGCGGCGTATTGAACATCGAACCATTCTCGATGTAGGTGCTGTAGCGGAGCATCGTCGGCACCACCGCTTCGTTGGTGCGGGCGGCAAGATCCTTGCGGATCACTACCAGCGCGACGCCGCTGGGCCCGAGGTTCTTCTGCGCTCCGGCGTAGATCAGACCGAAATCGTTGACGTCGAACACCCGTGACATGATGTCGCTGGACATGTCCGCAATCATCGGCACGCCGGCGGTCGGTTTCGGCAGCACGTGGTACTGAGTGCCGGCAACAGTGTTGTTGCTGGTGATGTGCAAATAGGCTGCGTCGGCGGTGCGCTTCCATTCGGATTCCGCCGGGATGTGATCATACTTGGTTTCGCGGCTGGAGGCGACGATATTGACGTTGCCGTAGAGCTTCGCCTCCTTGGAGGCCTTGTTGCTCCAGACGCCGGTGTCGACGTAGTCAGCGGTGCCGCCGTTGAGCAGATTCATCGCCAGCATGGCGAACTGAAGACTGGCGCCCCCCTGAATGAAGAGCACGGCGTACTCGTCGGAGATGTTCAGCAGCTCACGGACATTCGCCTCCGCGCGGTCGATCACCGGTTTGAAGAGTTTGCCGCGGTGGGAGAGCTCCATGATGCCGCTGCCGCAATTCTGATAGTTGGTGAATTCCGCCTGTGCGCGCTCCATGACTTCCTTCGGCAGCATCGCCGGCCCGGCCGCAAAATTATAAATTGCCATGATGGACCTCTCTTGTTGAATGGATTGTCGTTCTGTGAGAATTTATAAATATACTGCATCGTGTCGTATTTTGCAAATAAAATACCGGGGAAAGCGGCAAGATCATCGGGAAATGGAGATCAGTTCTCCGCGGCGGAGAGCGCCCTGCGGCGGAATTCTCCGGGAGTGACCCCGTAGACCTCCCGGAATTTGCGGGAGAAATAGTTGGCGTTTTCAAAGCCGCACTGTCGGGCGATTTCCGAAATGTTCCAGTAGGGATTGCGGAGATGCCCGGCCGCGCATTGCAACCGCAGCGTGAGCAGATGCTGGATCGGGGTTCGACCGCAGTGCTCTTTGAAAAGCTGGTTGAGACGGCTCGGACCGATTCCCGCGTGGCGGGCGATCTGCTCCACGCTCAGCGGCGAAGCGAAGTTCTGTTCGATCTGTTCCAGTGCCCGCCGCAGGGCGGGGTGGCGGAATTTCTCCGTTTGCCCGCCGATTTCCAGTTCCCGTAGGCGGAGCCAGAGCGCAGCGGTTGCCGCGGATGCCGCATCTCCCGGTGAGGAGCCGAAACAGCAGAGCGCCCGGAAGAGTTCCCGCACCGCCGCCTCACCGCCGGTGTGGACCACGCGCAGGGAGGTGTCGAATTCCGGAGAGCGGATCGAGGCGATCACATAATTGGTTTCACATACGCCGAAGTTGAACTGACTGTGCTCCAGATGCGGCGGCTGAATGTAGACGTCTCCTTCGGCGGCGTCGAGCGTGATTCCGCCGGAGAAGCGACAGCGGCAGGCGCCTTTCGTCACCATGACCAGCTCTGCTCCGGCATGGGAGTGCTTCTGTACCGCGCGGCTGCCGTAAAACCGGGCCGCGCCGAGAAATGTCACCCCGCAGTCGAACATGTTTTTCTCTCCCTGCTGATCGTTTTTTTCAAAATAACCGGAATTGCCGCGGAAGTCAAGCGCGGTTCCCGCTTTGGCGGGAATTGTTCGCCGACGGAGCGGGGAGGGGGGACGCTCCGGGCCGTTCCCGGAATTCACGCGGACTCATTCCAGAGTACTTTCGGAACATCGTCGAGAAATAGAGCGGGCTGTTGTATCCGACCTGAAGGGCGATCTCCTTGATCGACAGGAAGGTGGACTTCAGCAGGTTCCCGGCCAGTTCCATGCGCATGGCGGTGACATATTCCATCGGCGACTGATTGAAGAATTTGTGAAACAGCCGGATCAGGGTCGGCGTGCTCACGCCGGCGAACACGGCGGCGGCCCTCATCGAGAGATCACTGTGCATATATTCCCCCTGAAAAAATTCGAGTGCCCGATGCAGAGCCGGGGGATAGTTCCGTTCACGGCAGCCCCGGTTTTCCGAGGAGAGAAAAAGAAGGAGGCTGAAGGTTTTCTCGGTGATCCGCTGTTCCGAATCCGGCGTCTTCGCCTTCAGCAATTCGGCGATTTCCTGGAAACGTCGTTTCGCTTCCTCCGGGTGGAGCAGTGTGATCTTCGAAGCCCGGGTCAGTTGAAGAGATTCGAGCAGGAGATCCAGAATGGAACCGACGAGGCCGAGGGTCAGTTTTTCATAACAGTCCTTCGGGCCGGTGGAAAATCCGGAGGTATGTCCCCGGTGCATCAGGAAAAGTTCGTTCCGGGAAACCCGGTACGACCGGCCATCCTGCTCGAAAGTGATCTCCCCCTCCAGCACGAACTCCAGCGTCGCGTACGGATACTGCACATGGCGCACCATATGACAGCCGCGGCGCTTCGTGGCGAGAAAAAAGAGCGGAAACAAAGCCGGCGTGCGGTTCGGAGCCTCAAACCAGTTTATGGTCTCAATTTCCGCATGACCGCCGGTGTCGAACTCATCGAAGGAGTTCTTGCTGTACGAGATTTTTTTCATGACTTGATATTTTTGATAAAATATTAAATGTTTTTGATGGTATATGTATTTTTATTTTTCGATAAAATAGCGTATAATTAAAATAAAACAAGTAAAATGATTTTCATAGAATAAGAAAAAAACGCGAAGATCAGGAGGCCGAATCCCGGATGGCCGGGGTGGAAAATTCCGACACCCGCCACAACGGCGTACATCTCTTTTTTGAACTCTCCGCAGAATAACATAAGGATGGAAAAATGGACACTGTTACCGAACCCCTCATGCTCTACCGCCTTCCTTACGGGAAGTTTCTGAAACAGGACGAGGAAGCGTTGATCACGATGCGGAATGCCGGCATCAACCTGGTCTCCATCTCGCCCATGAACACGACGAACGCATTCGGCGAGCCCTACTGCATCTATCCGCCGATCTGGAAGTATGATGAAAGTTATGATTTCTCCTCGCTGGATCAGCATATCGCCGATGTGCTGAAATTCAATCCGGACGCCCGATTCTTCTGCGGAATCGATCTCAACTCCCCCCAGTGGCTGGCACGGCGCCTTTCGCTGGATTCCTTCTATTCCCCCATCTCCTGCTATCTCCATCCGGAGTGGCTGAAGCTGACCACCGGATATCTGAACGCCTTCCTCGATTACACCGAATCGCACTATCCGGACCGGATGGCGGGATACATCCTCGCCTGCGGCCGCACCATGGAGTGGATCGACCATAACTACTTCGCCGCAGATGAATGGAAGAGTGAGTATTACAACTCCTGGTGCAGAAAGGAGTCGCTCCCGCGTCTGCCGATTCCGGACGCCGGGGAACTGCGGAGCGCGCAACACGGATTCATCCGCGATCCGCAGCGCGAAGCTCATGTGATTCAGTGGCTGCGTTACGTCAACAGCCTGCTGGCCGATCTGGCGATTCACGTCATCTCAACCGCGCGGAAAAAAGTCCGGAAAGAGGTGAAGCTGGGCATCTTCTTCGGGTATCCCTTCCATATGATGGCAGAGGGGCAGCACGAGTGCGAACGGGTTTTCGACACCGCTCCGCCGGATTTCGTTATCGGCGCCTCCTGCAACAGCAACCGCGACATGGGAAATACAGGCGGCTACATCTGCACGCTCGCGATGCTGAAACGGCGCAACATCGCCTATCTGCACGAGTGCGACCGCATCACCAGCACCACCAACCGGCAGCTCACCGACTACATCCGGATCGAAGGTGACATCTGGAATGCCTGGAAGAGCCCGCGGGAAGATGTCGCCGGGCTCCGGCGCGAGATGTGCCTGAGCCTCATCAACCGCTTCCACCTCTGGTGGTTCAACATCTGGGGCGGCTCCTACACTTCGCCCGAAGTCCGCACCGCGCTCAAGGAGATGCACACCATCTGGGAGCGTTATGCGCCGCTCTCCACCGGCTCCAATGCGGAGATCCTGCTGGTTCACGATCCGGAGAGCAACTATTGCGTCAACTTCTACGACCATCCGAAACAGTATTTCCTTGCCCATCAGCTGCGCGACGAATTCTCCGCAGCGGCACTGCCGTTCGATACCGCCGCGTGGCGTGACCTCGACAAAATCGACCTCGGGCGGTACCGGATGATCCTCTTCCAGAACTATCTCATCGACAATGTTGAACGAAGGAAAATTCTTCAGAACCATGTATTTCGCCCCGATCGACTGATCGTCTGGATCAACGCGCCCGGAGTTCTCGCCGACGGCAGGTATGCGGAAACGAATGTGGAACAGCTGACCGGAGTTTCGTTCGGAAGCGACGATACCGCGATCCGGGAGTTCCCGACCCACCGCTCCGTTTACTACGCCGACATGTTCCAATTGACGGCTCCGGAACTGCGGCGCCTGGCCGAGGCCGCCGGAGTCCATTGCTGCACCCCGGCCGGGAACGCAGTCTGGAGTGGAGAGAAGTTCCTGATGGTACACCGGAAAGGCGCGGCCACGGTACCGGTCAGCCTGCCGCGGAAGGCGAAGCAAGTCACCGAACTCTTCTCCGGAACGTGTGTCGCCGAAGAGAGCGATTCCTTCACCGCCGCATTCCCGGATACCGACACCCGGCTCTACTATCTGGAGTTCGGGCAGGAATAGGAAAGGGGGAATTTCCCTTTTCCCGGTGAGAGCTGTTCAGGCACGGCAGGCGGGAGAATCCGGCTTTTTGCCGGGGCATTGCCGGGTGCCGTCGCACTGGTAACAGATGCAGTTGACCAGTTCGCGCCCTTCCATGCAGTCGCTGACGTTCTGCAGCGTCACCTCCGCGATGTTGGTCATCGCCTCGCGGGTGAAGAACGCCTGATGAGAGGTGACCAGCACGTTGGGGAAGGTCAGCAGCCGGGCGAGGATGTCGTCGTCGATGGCGCTGCCGGAACGGTCTTCGAAGAAGTAGTCGCTCTCCTCCTCGTAGACGTCGAGGCAGGCGCCGCCGATCTTCCGACTCTTCAAACCGGCGATCAGTGCGGCGGTATCCACCAGTTTGCCCCGGCTGGTGTTGATGAGGTAGACGCCCTGCTTCATCCGGGCGATCGCGTCGGCATTGATCAGGTGGACGTTGTCGGGAGTCAGCGGGCAGTGGAGCGAGATGACATCCGATTCGGCATAGAGCCGATCGAGCGGAACATATTCCATGTGAAGCGCCTTTGCCGCCTCCGGATTCGGGTAGAGATCGTAGGCGAGCAGCCGGACGCCGAATCCCTGCAGCAGTTCGGCGAACACCCGGCCGATTTTTCCGGTTCCGACGATGCCGAAGGTCTTTCCGCGCAGGTCGAAACCGATCAGGCCGTTGATGGAGAAGTTGTTCTCGCGGATCCGGTTGTAGGCGCGGTGGAGCGACCGGTTCAATGTCTGAAGCATGGCCAGCGCGTACTCCGCGACCGCATAGGGGGAGTAGCCGGGCACGCGCATGACCAGAATCTTCCCGTAGGCGGCGGCGAGATTGACGTTGTTGTACCCGGCGCACCGCATGGCGATCACCTTGACGCCCAGCCGGATCAGCTCCTTTACCGTCTCTTCGCCGACATCGTCGTTGACGAAGGCGGAAACTGCGTCGAATCCCGCAGCCATCCGCGCGGAGGCCGGTCCGAGACGGGTTTCGAAATATGTCAGCTGAAAGCCGAACTTCTCGTTTGCCTTGTCGAAAAATTCCCGGTCATAGGGTTTCGTGTCGAAAAACGCAACTTTGATGTTCTTCATCTCCGCACCTCCTCTTTTGCGAATAACGTTGTAATCTCTCTCCGGATCGGATCAATCCGGTTCATAATCGCTGTCGGGGAAAAACTGCTTCGCCACCTTGGCCAGAGTCTGCCGGTCTCCCATCATCAGCATGCCGTCATTGGCCTGAATGATCGTGTTGCCGCGGGCGAGGATGAAGTGCCCGCCCCGGCGGATCAGCATGACCAGCACTCCGTTGGGCAGGTTCATTTCCGCCAGGCTCTTGTTGACGAATTCGGCATCCGGATGGACGTCGAATTCGTGCATTTCGCTGTTGATGCTGTCGGTCTCCTCCAGTTCGAGTGGAATGCGCGGTTTGTCCGACAACGGACGGTCCAGCTTGAGGAATTTCGCCACCGGCATCAGCGTCCGCCCCTGAATCAGCACCGAAGCAAGAACGATGAAGAAGACCATGTTGAACATCATATTTGCCCGTTCCACATGGGCAACCAGCGGAAAGGTCGCCAGCACAATCGGCGCCGCGCCACGCAGGCCGACCCAGGAGACCAGTGTCCGCTCGCGCAGCGTGAACCGGCTGCCGATGAGACAGAGGAAAATGGATGCCGGACGGGCGATGAACATCAGCACCAGCGCCAGCAGCAGTCCGAGACTCCAGACATTGGCGGCAAAAAGTTCATGTGGATTGACCAGCATTCCCAGCGTGGTGAAGAGGGTGACCTGCATCAGCCAGGCAAGGCCGTCGCTGAACCGGAACAGCCCTTTTTTGAAATTGTAGCGACGATTTCCCATCGTGAGGCCGCAGACATAGACCGCCATGAAGCCGTTGCCGAAGAGGGATTCGGTCAGCCCGTAGGCGAAGATGATGATGGCGACTCCGGTGACGAAATAGAGACCTTCGTATTCCAGTTTCAGTTTGTTGAAAAGCCAGCAGCCGGCGCGGCCGACCAGGTAGCCGCCGGCGATTCCGATGGACATTTTGGCCAGAAAGACCGGGAGAAATGTCCAGAGCGACATGCCGGTTCCCTGCACAATGCCGATCATGAAGAGAGTGAGGAAGGCGGCCATCGGGTCGTTGCTGCCGGATTCGAGTTCCAGCAGCGGCTGCAACTCTCCCTTGAGGCTGACGCTTCTGGAACGCAGAATGGCGAATACCGCCGCCGCGTCGGTCGATGAGATGATCGAACCGAGCAGAAGGCACCATTTCAGATCGTAACCGAACAGCAGCCAGGCTCCCAGACCGACCAGAAGCGCGGTGATGAGCACGCCTGCGCTGGCGAGCAGCGCACCGTAGCTGAGCACCCCTTTGATGGAGCGGTAATTGGTGTCGAGCCCGCCGGAATACAGGATGAAACACATCGCCACCGTGCCGAGAAAGTTGATCGGACCGGCATGGGTCGTGCTGTTGATGGAAACCCAACCCAGGCCGTCGGAGCCGGTCAGCATGCCGACTGCGAGGAACATCAGCAGGATCGGCACATTGAAACGACTCGAAAGTTTGCTGGAAAAAACACCGAGCAGCAGCACGACTGCCACCATCGCCAAAAATTGATGAATCGACATTTTGAAAAAAACTTCCTGTTGCAGTAGATTCCGTAAGAGGCGGCCGAGCCTGATCTCCTTCGGAATTCGTGCCTCAAATTACTCCATTCCTTATTTTAATATAGCCGCAGTTGGTAACTCTGCAAGGTGCAACCGCAAAAAACGGCGGGATAATGTTACCGGGATTTTTTTTTGTTCGATTTCATATGTGATTGATAGAATTTCACATATTTATCCCCGGGATTCCGCTGGATATTTCATGGAGTCGGCGGTAATTTATTGATCGGGTGAAAAATGTCAGAAAGGAATTCCGGCTATGAATGAAAGAGCTCTGCTCAACGTCTGGGGGGGAGGGCAGCTCTTCTGCTTTTCCGGTATCGATGGCAAAACCGATTTCGACGAAGGGCTGGTGTTGCGCACGGTTGCCGATATTGCCGCGTTCGAGGTGAAGCTGCCGGCCGCCGGAGGAATCGTGCTGCTGGGGGATTCGGCGCCGGCGGAGTGTTTCCTTGCTGGAGATCATTTCCGCATTGTGACGGGGCGGGGCGAGGTCGTCCGGGGGGCGATGGTTGACGCATATCATCTGCTGCTGGAGGGAAATTGCCGGGTTCTGGGCCTGGCGGATGCTCTTCGTATTCGTCGCGACGGGATGAAAACACTGCTCGGGGTCCGGAGCAGATTCCGGCCCGGGCTGCTGGATTCCGACTTCGATTCCCTCTTCGCCGCCCGCCGGAGCTGGCTGGACGGCCTGAAGTTGCCGGAATCGCTTTCCGAGGCTTCGCGTCGTGCCGCGGCCAAGGCCTGTTCCATGCTCAAAACCCAGGTCTGTTCGCCGGAAGGGCGGCTGAACCATTTCTGGAGCACGCCGGACCGCTGGCCGCATCGCAGGATGTGGCTGTGGGATTCCGTTTTCCATGCCGTCGGCATGCGGCGGCTGGATCCCGGGCTGGCGCGGGACTTCATCAGTGCGGTGTTCGATGTCAGCCGGGAGGATGGGTTCATTCCGCATGCGGCATCACCCTCGGGGAGTTCGGAGATCACGCAGCCGCCGATTCTGGCTTACGGCATCGCGAAAGTCGAGGAAATGGAGTCTGATCCGGAGTGGGTCAGGGGGCTTTATCCCCGGCTGAAGCGTTTTCTGGAGTGGATTTTCACCCATCGCGACAGCGACGGTGCCGGGCTGATGGAGTGGGCGATCGAAGCGCACGCCGACTGCAGGAGCGGCGAGAGCGGCATGGACAATTCTCCCCGGTTTGACGGAGCAATCCAGCTGGATGCGCCGGATTTCAACGCCTACCTTGCCCACGAATGTGAATTGATGGCGCGATTTGCGGAGCATTACGGTTTCCCGGCGGACATTTCGTACTGGCAGGCTCATCATGACCGGCTCAATCGGTTGATGAATGAACGCCTATGGGAGGACGCGGAGGGGCTGTACACCGATTACGACGTGACGGCCGATCGCCGGACGAATGTATACAGTTCCGCCGGGTTTCTGCCGCTGCTTTCCGGAACGCCTTCAAAAGAGCAGGCGGCGCGGATGGTGAAGCAGCTCACCGATCCAGCGAAGTTCGGGACGCCGTTCGGGGTGCCTTCGATCAGCAGACTCTCGGAAGCGGCCTACGCGAAGGATATGTGGCGCGGTCCGGTCTGGATCAATATCAACTACCTGATCTGCGAGGGGCTGAGACGCTACGGTTACCTGGCCGAAGCGGATCGTCTTCAGCGGGAGAGCATGCGGGAAATCGAGAAATTCTACCTGAAATACGGCACCTTCTTTGAATTCTACGATGATCGAAGACAGTGTGATCCGCCGCAGCTGCTGCGCAAGCGGTCGCTGGATCCGGATGATTCCCCGTACCATCAGGTTTTTTTCGACTACGGCTGGACCGGCACGCTCTATCTGGATATGGTCTTCGGTTCCCGAATGCAGAATGGCACCCCTCCGGGCGGAAGTTGCGTTCCCCGGTGAAGAATCGCCGGCGCGTTGCCGGGCGCGTGCCGGAATTTCACCGGCTCAAGCTCCGGAAGCGGCGTTTGATGCGATGACTTCCCGCACGCTGTCCCGTTCGATGAGCTGATAGGGGATGATTGTGTGGCGGGGAAAGGCGTTGCCGCGCAGCCGGGCGTCGAGCAGATCGGCGACCGCGGCGGCCTGTGCGGCGTAGTCCTGTGAGATCGTGGTCTGCGGCGGAATGGCGTAGCGGGAGTACAGGCTCCGCTCGGAGGCGACCAGCGAGATGTCGTCCGGAATGCGCCGGTTGTAGAGAGAGAGCACGTAAGCCGCGATGATTCCGGCGTTTCCTCCGGGGCAGAAGAGGCCGTCGATGCCGAGCTTCAGGAGTTTGCCTATCTCCTCCATGTAGGAGTCGGCGAGGGCGAAACGCACCAGCCGTTCCGAGACCGGCAGATGGTGTCGGCGCAGTGCGAGCAGCACGGCTTCCCGCCGGATTCCGGTGTTGCCGATCCCCGCCTCTCCATAGATGATGACGCCGACTTTGCGGCAGCCGTGACGGGCGAGACAGTCGATGCCCAGATGCATCGCCTGGGGTTCGTCGGAGCGAACCGAATAGATTTCGCCGGTTCCCGGCGGCACATCGCGGTCGATGATGACGAGCGGTGCGGCGAAGCGCTCCTCCCAGTTTCTGAACCTTTCCACATCGATGCCGATGGAAACCGCTCCGCAGAAGCGGAGATGTTCCAGCTGGCGGAGATTGTCCTGCGGCAGCATTTCAATGCGGTAGCCGCGCGCCGACAACGTCAGCGCGAGCTCCGAGGTCACCATCTCCACGTAGCTCCGGATGGGGTAGATTTCCCGGAAGGGACTGATGATGACTACATTCTGCTGTTTCTGGGAAAGTCGTGGGTGGTACCCGGTTTCCCGCGCCACCGAGAGAACCCGTTCCCGCAGCTCTTCCCGGATGTTCGGATGGTTGCTGAATACCCGCGACACCGTTGCGGTGGAAACTTTCGCCTTTTTCGCTATCTCCTGAATCTTCATCTATTCTCCCGCTCAGAGCTGGCTGTATTTTCAATAAGATTGATTTGTTTACAATATATATTGAATTTTATTGAAAACAAATTATTTTTACAACTTATTTTTCAAAAGATTGCGCCTGGAATTCTTGTAAAAATTTCGCAGGGTTGTTACAGTATCTGGAAAGCTGAAAAGCGGAAGGAGCGCTGAATCGGAAAATGAAACAATATTCGATCGCATTCACTGCGCCGGGCCGGGCGGAGCTGGAAAACTGCGAATTGACCGAGCCTAAGTTGAAGCGGGACGAGGTTTTTCTGGAGACGGAATGTACTCTGATCAGCCCGGGAACCGAACGGGCGTGTCTGCTCGGGCTCACCGATGGAAAATTCCCGAAATATCTCGGATACAGCGCAGTGGCGAACGTTCTGCGCGCCGGAGAGGAAGCCGGATTTCAGCCGGGGGAACGGGTTCTGGTCTATCACAGCATACACTCCACCCATCTGGTGAAGCAGGCCCGGGATCTGGTCCGCATTGAGGATGACACCCTGCCGGCCCATGCCGCCGTGTTCGCCGTCATCGCTTCGATGGGGTTGCAGGGGGTTCGGAAAGCGCGGCCGGAATTCGGGGAGTCGCTGGCAGTGATGGGGCTGGGGTTGCTGGGACTTTTCGCGGTCCGTTGCGCATATCTTGACGGACTTTTTCCCGTGATCGCGCTCGATTTCAACGAACGGCGGCGGAAGCTCGCGCTGGAGTTCGGTGCCGATGCGGCTTTTTCGCCCGACGAACCGGAACTGGCGGAGAAAATTCGGCATCTTACCGGAGGAAAGGGTGTGAATGTGGTGGTCGAAGTGACCGGCAATCCGGAGGCGCTCAACGGCGCGCTCGATTTTACCGCGCCTTACGGACGGATCACGCTCACCGGCTGCTCGCGGACGCCGACGCACGAGATCGATTTCTACCACAAGGTTCACTGCCCCGGGATCAGCATCATCGGGGCACACAACATGGCGCGGCCGCTTCACGATGGTCGTCCCGGTTACTGGACCATGAGGGAGGATATGGCACTGCTGCTGCGACTGTTCGCCGCCGGCCGGATCCGGACGGAATCTCTGGTGGACAAAGTGGCTTCTCCAGTGGACGCGCCGGCGATCTTCGAACGCATCGCCCGCGGCGATCCGGAGCTGCTCGGCGTCATTTTCGACTGGAAGAATTTTGCGAAGAAATAGGGAGCTTCAGTCATGAGGAAGGTCAGAATCGGGCAGATCGGCATCGGCCACAACCACGCTGCGGAAAAGATGGCCGCGCTGCGCCGCCTCAGCGATTTCTACGAGGTGGTCGGCGTCGTGGAGGAGGATGATTCCTGGTGGAGCCGCCGCGGCGGATGGGCGATGTATCAGGGGATTCCGCGCCTCACGGAGGAGGAGCTTTTCAATACGCCCGGACTGGAGGCGGTCGCGGTGGAGACCGACGGCTTCGAACTCCTGGAGACGGCGCGCCGGTGCGTCGACCGGAATCTTGCCATCCACATGGATAAACCCGGCGGGGAGAAGCTCGAACCGTTCCGCGACCTGCTGAATGAATTCCGCCGCAAACACCTGACGATCCAGCTCGGTTACATGTACCGCAACAATCCGGCGGTTCAGTACTGTCTTGAGGTGGTCCGCAAGGGGTGGCTGGGGGAGATCTTCGAAGTGCACGCGGTGATGAACCGCTACGACGGGCACGATGAGGCCTACCGCCGCTGGCTCGCGCAGTTTCAGGGGGGCGCGGTCTACATTTTCGCCGGGCACATGATCGATCTGGTGGTGGCGCTGCTGGGCCGTCCGCTGCGGGTGACGCCGTACCTCACCAAGACGCGCGACGACAATTTGTACGATACCGGCCTCGCCGTGCTGGAGTATCCGCGCGCGGTTGCTACGGTGCGGACCGGCGTCACCGAGGTGGACGGCATGAAGCACCGGCGGCTGATCGTCTGCGGCACGAAGGGATCGATCGAAATCTGTCCGCTGGAGCATCCGGCGGACCGTTACCGGCTGGATCCGCTCCATCTGCGGCTGACGTTGCTGGAGAGTAACGAGATGTTCGAAGCCGGAACCCATATCGTGGATGTCGGCGTCATGAACGGGCGGTACGACAACCAGCTGATCGAGCTGGCGAAGATCATCCGCAATGAGATGGAAAATCCGTGGCCGTTCCCGCATGAACTGATCGTTCAGGAGGCGCTGCTGCGCGCTTCCGGCTGCCTCTGAGCTGCGAAATGGGATGAATGTCGTTTCCAGGACGAAAAGAAAGGATATATGATGAACTCTTCGAAAAGAGTGCTGGTGCTCGGTGCCTCCGGTGCGATGGGGCAGTATCTTCTCCCACATCTGGCGGAGTCGGGGTACCGGATTGACGGTGTTTCGCTGGATGAGGTGAAAAATCCGCTGCCGGGTGTTTCGTACATCCGCGCAAACGCCAAGGACCGGAGTGTTTACCGGGAACTTCTCGCGAAGAACTACGACGGCATCGTCGACTTCCTCACCTACAGCACCGCGGAACTGTCGTGGTATCTGCCGCAGGCGCTGAATCACACCGATCACTACATCTTCCTTTCGAGCTGCCGGGTGTTCGACGATCTCGAGCACCCGGTCCGGGAGAGTTCGCCCCGGCTGATCGACTCGTCGACCGACGCGTTGCTGCGCAATTCGGACGACTACTGCATCTACAAGGCACGCGGCGAAAACATTCTGCGCGCCTCCGCCCGGCGGAACTGGACGATCGTCCGCCCGGCGACCACCTACTCCTTCATGCGCTACCAGCTGGTGACGCTGGAGGCGGCGAACAACGTCGGGCGCGCTTTCGCCGGGAAGCGGGTGGTCGTGCCGGAGCAGGCGCGGGAGAAACAGGCGACGCTGAGCTGGGGCGGCGACGTCGCCCGGATGCTTGCCGGACTTCTCTTCCTCGACCGTGCGCTCGGCGACGACTTCAACGTGGCGACCGGGGAGCACCATTCGTGGGAGGAGATCGCCGCCTACTACAAGGATATCTGCAACCTTGACGCGGTCTGGGTGGACAAGGAGGATTACCTTCGCATTCTCTCGCCCGATCCGTACAACATGGGGCCGCGCTGGCAGCTCGAATACGCCCGGCTCTTCACCCGGGTGACCGACAACAGCAAGATCCTCGCCGCGGTCGGGATGAACCAGAGCGAACTTTTGCCGCTCTACGACGGGCTGAAGCTGGAGATCGGCCGCTGTCCGAAGGATACCGTCTGGCCGGTCAACGCCGCGATGGATGAGTATCTCGCCGCGATGGATCGAAACGGATCGGGGAGGTGAATCATGGCGGAGAAATGGCGCGTCGCGGTCGCTTTCGACACGACACAGATCTTTCTCAAGGAGCACGGCACCCACCTTGCATTCGTCGGTCTGCCCGGAGTGGAGCATGTCGCGCTGGCGGACTCCAATCACGAAGGGTTGGAGAAGCGCATGCAAGAGCTTGGGGCGAACCGCCATTATGACGACTATCTGGAGATGCTCGACCGGGAGCAGCCGCAGATCGTCGTGCTCGGTTCCCGGCTGCCGGAGGATCACGATTTTCAGATCCGGGCGGCGGCGGAGCGGGGCATTCACGTATTCTGCGAGAAGCCGATGAGCAACGATCTGCGTGTCGCCGATGAACTCATCGCCCTTGCGGAGAAGCACAACGTGAAGATCGCCGTCGCTCATCTGGCGCGTCATGCGCTGGTGTTTCAGACGATGAAGCGGATGATCGAAGAGGGGGCGATCGGCACGCCGCTCACCTTCTACGGCCGGGGCAAGGAGGATGAGCGCGGCGGCGGCGAGGACATGGTGGTGCTCGGCACCCACATCCTCGATCTGGGCTGTTATCTCTTCGGCGCTCCGGAGTCGGTCAGCGCGGAGATCACGGTCGAAGGGCGGCCGCTGCGCCGGGAGGACCGCTCTGTCACGAAGGAGCCGCTCGGCCCGGTCGCCGGAGACAATGTATTTGCGCTCTACCGCTTTCCGAACAGCGTCCGCGGAATCTTCGAAAGCCGCAAAGGGCTGTTCCGGAAACAGGTACGGATGGGCGTTTCGGTGGTCGGCACCGAGGGAATTCTGAGCGTCCGCTACGATGGCGAGCGGAAGCTGCGGCTGAGCCGCACGCCGTACCCGCCGGAGGACGAGGCCGCCTATGAGGAGGTGCCGCTGGTTGAGACGCGGAAGATTCCGGGGGCGGAGGAGCTGCGCGACTTCGGTTACTTCTGGTATTTCCGGGAGAACAACCGCTTCGCCGCATGGGATTTTATCCGTGCGATCGAGGAGAACCGGCAGCCGCTGGCGAGCGCGTACGACGCCCGGACGGCACTGGAGATGATCAACGGCGCCTATGCGTCACAATTGGCGGGGCGGGTGATTCCGCTGCCGCTCGCGGAACGGGAACATCCCCTGGAAAAACAGGAGAAAGAAGCAAAATGATCCTCGATTCTCATGTCCATCTGCCTTCCGCCAACCATGCGAAGGAGGCGGACGGCGCCTTTGTTTCCTATTTTCCCGACTGGCGTGCCGCGTTCGACTACTCCCGCCGGACCGGAATCGACGGGATGATCTTCACCACCTGGGAGGGGGTGTGGGCCGACACGGAGGAGGAGCTGGAGTCCGCCAACCGGGAGGCGCTGGCGATTCACGAGTGCGACCGGCGGCTCTACCCCGGGGTGAGCATCCATCCGGCCTTCCCGGAGTGTTCGGAAAAGTGGTTGAAGACATTCCGGGAGCGGGGATTCGTCTGGGTGGGGGAGCTGGTTCACTACCGGGCGAACCGGGGGGATTACGACAGTTCGGCGTGGATCCGGCTCTTCGAACTTGCCTGTGAGCTCGGCATGATCGTTCAGCTCCATGTGTCTCCGAGCGTGATCCGGCTGGCGAAGCGTCTTCCGGAACTGAAGATCGTCAACTCTCACGTTGAAATTCCGCTGCTGAAGGAGCTTGCGGCGTGTCCGGGCGTCATGCTCGACGTCAGCGGGTTTGCCGGCGGGCTCCGATTCAATTCGATGGAGTACGCCTTGCGGGAGTTCGGCCCGGACCGGCTGCTTTTCGGAACCGATTTCACGGTTTATGAGCCGGAGTCGTTTCTTCTGCGGTCGCGCCACGCGTTTCCCGACCCGGAAGTGCGGGAGAAGCTCTACTCCGGCAATCTCCTCTCGCTGCTGGCGTCGGCGGGGGCGGGCAATCCATTTCAGGAGGAATAAGTCATGTATGCGATGAAAGTGGATGATGCGCAGGCGATGCACTGGACGGAGGTCCCCGATCCGGTGCCGAAGGAGGGGGAGGTTCTGCTGAAGATTCGCGCGGCCGCGCTGAACCGGGCCGACCTGCTCCAGCGGGCGGGGAAATATCCTCCGCCGCCCGGATGGCCCGAGTGGATGGGGCTGGAGGTGGCGGGTGTCGTTCTCTCCGCTCCGGCGGGGAGCCGCTGGAAAGCGGGAGACGAGGTGTGCGCGTTGCTCGGCGGCGGCGGATATGCCGAGAAGATCGCCGTACCGGAGGGAATGGTCCTGCCGGTTCCTGCGGGGTTGTCGATGGCGGAGGCCGCCTCGCTGCCGGAGGTGTTCGCGACCGCGTATCTGAATCTCTTTCTCGAGGCGCATATGAGAGAAGGGGAGACGGTCTTCGTGCAGGCGGGGGCGAGCGGGCTCGGGCTGGCGGCGATCCAGTTGGCGAAGGCGTTTGGCGCGAAGGTGATGACTTCGGTCGGCTCGCCGGAAAAGGCGGAGGCGGTTCGCCGCATCGGCGCGGACTGGGTGCTGGAGCGCCGCCGGGATGACCCGGCTGCGGCGTTTGAGGCGCATCCGGTGGATATCGCGCTTGACTGCGTCGGCGGTGAGGTGCTCGGGAACTGCATCGAGAGACTCGCGCCCGGCGGCCGCTGGATCCTCATCTCGACTCTCGGTGGAGAGTTCGCCCGGATCAGCCTACGGCCGATTCTCAAGCGGGGAATCCGGCTGATCGGGAGCACGCTGCGCAGCCGGCCGACGGAGATGAAGGCGCGAATTCTGCACGAGCTCGAAGAGAAGGTCTGGCCGAAATTCGTATCGAAGGAGATTCGTCCGGTGATCCACGCGGTGCTGCCGGTTGCCCGGGCCGAAGAGGCGCATGCGATTCTGCAGCGCAACGGGAACATCGGCAAGGTGGTGCTGGAGATCGATTGAGATGGCTTCCGGAGTGTTCCGCGGCCGGGCGGAGGAGCCGCTCGTCTTCCGCCGGAGGTTCTGCCTCTGGTTGATTCTGAGTGGAACCGGGCTTTACTTCTTCGCGAACATCCAGCGGGTGGCGATTCCGGGAGCGATCTTCGATCTTCTGCAGGAGGATCTGCACCTTTCCGCGCCGGGCGTCACCGCGCTCGGTTCGGTCTTCATGTACGTCTACGCGCTGAACCAGCTGCTGATCGGACTCTTCGTCAGCCGGTACGGCGGTCGGCGGGTGATCCTGCCCGGCGCGCTGCTCTTCTGTCTGGGGTCGCTGCTCTTTCCGCTCTCCTCGGGAGGCTGGCTTTACGTCAGCCGGGCGCTGACCGGATTCGGGGCAAGTTCGCTCTATCTCGCGCTCATCGACGAAACGATCCGCGCCTGCCGGAAGAACTACGCCATCGTGGTTTCGCTGGTGATCACGGCAGGATACGCGGGCGGCATCGTCGCCAACGCGCCATTTGTCGCGCTGGTCCGGATGACCGGATGGCAGCGAGCGCTGCTCGGCGTTGCCGGGCTGACGATTCTCTGTTATCTGTTGTTTGCGGCAGTCTCCTCCCTGCGGAAACTGCCGCCGGTACATCGCGGCGCGCCGTTCCGCCTCTCTCCTTTCCTTCAGGTGCTGGGCCGTGGGAACAACCGGATGGTGTTTCTCTTCAGCGGCCTCAACTTCGGGCTTTACTATGTGATTCAGACGGTGATCGGCAAGAAATTTCTGGAGGATTTCTGCCGGTTCTCCTCACCGGACGCGGCGTGGATCCTTTCGTTGACCGGACTGATTTCGGCGGTAGCGGGAACCTTGCTCGCGGTACTGAGCCGTCTGGCCGGAAACCGGCGGGCCGTCTTCTGCCGCATCGCGGGGGCGGTCAGCATTTCGGTATTCGGCCTCATCACGCTCCTGCTGCTCTTCGATCTCCGCAGCGGCTGGATTGCGCTGCTCTTCTGCCTGCTTGCCTCCACCGGGAGCATGTCGTCGATCGCGATTCCGCTGCTGCATGAAACCAATCCGCGTGACCTCGCCGGACCGGCGGTCTGTTTCATGAACTTCAGCTTCTACCTCGCGGTCGCCTTCTTCGGGAATCTCTCCGGCTGGCTGTTGAACACCTTTCCGCCCGAAGCGGTCGGCAAAACGCTGGTTTATCCGCGGAACTCCTATCTTGCGGTATTTGCGGTGCTGGCGCTCGCATCGATCGCGGTCTTCGGCGGGGCGATGAGACTGCGCGACCGGACTGCCTGGCGGATTTGAGAATCTTTTTCTCCGGGTGTATATTATCCGGATATGATGGATGATGAGAAACAGCTTCTTCCGGTCGGCGCCGTCCTGCCGGAACTTTTCGCCGCGCTCCGTTCGGCGGGCGGCGCCGTTCTGGCCGCCGCCCCCGGTGCGGGCAAGACCACGTTGGTGCCGGGTGCCTGCCTCGATGAACCGGAGTTCGCCTCCGGCCGCATCCTGCTTCTGGAACCCCGCCGGGTCGCCGCCCGCGCCGCCGCGCGCCGCATCGCCTCACTGCTCGGCGAACCGGTGGGCCGCCGGGTCGGCTACATCGTGCGCGGCGACTCCCGTTACACGAAGGAGACCCGGATCCTGGTGGTCACCGAGGGGGTGCTGATCCGCCGGATTCAGGAGGACCCGATGCTGGAGGATACCGCGCTGGTCATCTTCGATGAATTTCACGAACGCAGTCTCGATGCCGATCTCGGGCTGGCGCTGATGCTCGATCTGCGCAATGCGCTCCGTCCGGAGCTGAAGGTGCTGGTGATGTCCGCGACGCTGGAGACGGAGGCGGTCGCCCGATTGCTCGGCGATGTGCCGGTGATCGAGGCGCCGGGCCGTCAGTTCCCGGTGGAACAGCGCTGGAGCGCCGCCGGAACGCTCGACCGGTTCCATCCGGCCCCCGCGGTCGCCCGCGCCTGTGCCGGACTCTACCGCGAAAAGGCCGGTGACATGCTGGTATTTCTGCCCGGCATGGCGGAGATCGAAGCGACCCGGGCGCTGCTGGAGACGATGCTGCCGGAGGAGGCGCTGCTGCTGCCGCTGCACGGTTCGCTCTCCCCCGCCGAACAGGATTGTGCGCTTCAGCCCGCCCCGCCGGGACGGCGGAAGGTGGTGCTCGCCACCAACATCGCCGAAAGCAGTCTCACCATCGACGGAGTGACGCTGGTGGTCGATTCCGGACTGGAACGGAGACTCCGCTATTCGCCCGCGGCGGGAATCTCCTTTCTCGAACTCGGGCGCATTTCGCAGGCCTCCGCCGCCCAGCGCAGCGGCCGGGCCGGGCGGACCGCACCCGGAACAGCCCTCCGGCTCTGGAGCGAACTTGAGCACCGGAGTCTGGAAGTGCGGACCCGGCCGGAGATTCTCGACGCCGATCTGGCCGGTTTCGCGCTGGAGCTGGCCGCGTGGGGGGCTTCTCCCGCCGATCTCGCCTGGCTGGAGCCGCCGCCGGAGGCGGGGTTCGCCGCCGCGCGGAAGTTGCTCGCGGAACTCGGCGCCCTCGACCGGGAGGGCGCGCTTACGCCCCGCGGACGGAAACTGGCCTCCCTGCCGGTCCATCCGCGGCTGGGGATGATGCTGCTGCGCGCCGCCGAACTCGGGCTCGCCCCGCTCGGCGCGGAACTCGCCGCGCTTCTGGAGGAGCGGGATCTCCATCGGAACTTCTCCGGCGCCGATCTGCGGGAGCGGGTCGAACGGATGCGCCGCCGTCCCGAAGAGTTCCGCAACCAGCTGGTGATCAAGCGGCAGCTTCTGTCGCTGCTCCATGAAAAAGAGGCGCAAATTCCGGTGGAGAAGTGCGGACTTCTCACCGCGTTCGCCTATCCCGGCCGGATCGGCCGCGCCCGCGGCCGCCACAGTGCGGGATACCTGTTGAGCGGCGGCTCCGGGGCGCGGCTGGAGGAGGGGGATGCGCTCTGCCGCGAGGAGTTTCTCGCCGTCGCCCGGCTCGACGGAGCCGCCGGGCGCGAAGCGGTGATCCGGCTGGCGGCTCCGCTCGACGAAGCGGATCTGGAGCTGCTGTTTTCGGACGGGTTGACCACCTGCGTGACGGCGGAGTTCGATCCGGAGCGGGAACGCGCGGTCGCCCGGGAGGAGCTCCGGTTCGGGGCTCTGCTGCTCAGAAGCACACCGGTGGAACCGCCGCCCGGCGCGCTCCCCCGCGCCGTGCTGGAGGCGGCGCTCGGCCGGAAGCTGGAACTTCCGCCGCCGGAGCAGAAAGCGGCCCGGCGACTGCTGGAGCGGGTCCGCTACGCCGCGAAACTGGAGCCGGATCGCTATCCGGACTGGTCGGAGGAGGAGTTCCGCCGGCTCCTGCCGGAGCTTGCCGCGCCGTATTTTCCGGAGATGCGGAGTTTTACCGACCTCGTCCGCGCCGATTTTCTCACGGCGCTGCGCGCGGAGCTCGGCGCGGAACGGTTGCGGGAGCTCGACCGCGACTATCCGGAAAGCTTCACTTCCCCCGCCGGAGCCTCCCATAAGATCGACTACTCCGGCGCAGTGCCGACCCTGCCGGTCCGGGTGCAGGAGATGTACGGCGTGAAGGTTCATCCGATGCTGGGGCGCTCCCGGCAGCCGTTGCGGGTGGAACTGCTCTCGCCCGCCGGGCGTCCGGTTCAGGTCACCACCGATCTGCCCGGCTTCTGGCGGGGGAACTGGCCGCTGGTCCGGAAAGAGATGAAAGGACGCTACCCCAAACACTTCTGGCCGGAGAATCCCGCGGAGGCGCTCCCGACCACCCGCACCCGGATGAAGATGGAGCAGTCCGGAGGGTGAACGGTCCGGCCGCGGTCCGTTTTTTTTTCCGTTTTTGCCGTTCCGCGCTTGCAGAGAGGGCCAAGGAATGCTAACTTTAACGGATAAGGGAAATGCAAGCCGGTATCGGGGCTTTCCGCTGCCGGGGAAACATCAAACAGGGAACAAGGGATGAAGATTGCAGTCTGCATCAAGCAGGTGCCGGGAACCACGCAGGTGGAGGTCGATCCGGTTACCGGCACGCTGAAACGTGACGGCGTTGAGTCGAAACTCAACCCGTACGACCTCTACGCGCTGGAGACGGCGCTCCGGCTCAAGGAACAGCTCGGAGCCGAAGTGACCGCGCTCTCCATGGGGCCGCCGCAGGCGGAGGAGATTCTGCGCGAGGCGTACATGATGGGCGTCGACGACGCGGTACTGGTTTCCGACCGGAAGTTTGCCGGAGCCGACGTGCTCGCCACCAGTTACGCGATCAGTCAGGCGCTGCGGGCGGCCGGTCCGTTCGACCTCATCATCTGCGGGCGCCAGACCACTGACGGGGACACCGCGCAGGTGGGGGCGGAGCTGGCGGAATTCCTCGGAATACCCCATGTGGCGAATGTGATCCGGATCGAGGGGGCGAATCGGGCGGAGCTCATCCTCCGCTGTGATCTGCCGCTGGAGGAGGTGACGCTGGCGCTGCCGCTGCCCGCTCTCATCTGCGTGGAAAAGAATGTCGGTGAACCGCGGCTGCCCTCCTACCGGCTGAAGCTGGCGACCGCCGGGGCGGAAATCCGCCGCCTTTCGCTGGCCGACCTGCCCGACAGCGACGAGAACCATTACGGTTTGAATGGTTCGCCGACGCAGGTGATCCGCATCTTTCCGCCGGAGACCGGAGGAGACCGGGAAATCTGGGAGGGGAGCGGCCCGGAACTGGCCGGGAAGCTCTATTCGTACCTGGCCGATCACAAATTCCTGCAGCAGCCGAGGTAGTTCAAAATGGCGCGAATCGTTGTAAACATGGCAAACCTCGACCCCGCGCGGGCGAAGGCGATCGTCGAAATCTGTCCGTTTGGCGCGATGGAGTATGTCGACGGCAAGATCATCATCAACGGCAGCTGCCGGATGTGCCGGCTCTGCCTCAAACGCGACACCGGCGGGGCAATCCGGTTCGAAGACACTCCGCGCCCGGTGATCGACAAGTCGAAGTGGAAGGGAATTGCGGTCTACGCCGAACTCTCCGGCGGTGCGCTTCATCCGGTTTCGCTCGAACTGCTCGGAAAGGCGCGGGAACTCGCGGCCAAGGTCGGGCAGGAGGTCTATGCGGTCCTGCCTGGCGCCTCCTGTGAAGCGGCTGCAAAGCAGCTGGTCGCCTACGGTGCCGACCGCGTCTACGTCTACGAGCACCCGGAGCTGGAGAACTTCCGCATCGAACCCTACAGCGCGGTGATTGAGGATTTCATTGTCAAGGTCCATCCCGCGGTTCTGCTCGCGGGCGGCACTCCGATCGGCCGGACGCTGGCGCCGCGGCTGGCGGCCCGCTTCCGCACCGGACTCACCGCCGACTGCACGGTGCTCGACATCAAGGAGAACACCGATCTTGAACAGATTCGGCCCGCCTTTGGCGGCAACATCATGGCGCACATCAACACCCCAAACCACCGGCCGCAGTTCGCGACGGTACGTTACAAGATCTTTGCGCTGCCGGAGCCGGTGGAGAAGCCTTCCGGCGTGATCGAACACTGTTCGATCGATCCGACGAAACTGACGAGCGACATCCGGGTGGTCGCTGTCGAACCGAAGTCTCCGGAGGTGGGCATCGAGGAGGCCGAGGTGATCGTCGCCGTCGGGCGCGGCGTCAAGAAGCAGGAAGATCTCGAACTTTTCCGGCGGCTCGCCGCGAAGCTCAACGGGCAGCTCGCCGGAACCCGCTGCCTGATCGAAAACGGCTGGCTCGACCACCGCTGCCAGATCGGACTCTCCGGTCGGACGGTCAGTCCGAAACTGATCCTCTGCTGCGGCATCTCCGGTTCGGTGCAGTTCGTGGCGGGGATGAAGGGGGCGGAAAAGATCATCGCCGTCAACACCGATCCCGCCGCGCCGATTTTCAACGTCGCCCACATTGGAATCGTCGGCGACCTGTACGAAATTCTGCCGAGATTGGAGACACTGATTGCCGAGGGAGGCGCGCGCTGAAATGGAATTCACGAAGATCACTCCTCAAATGCTTGCCGAAATCCGCGGTCTCGCCGAAGAGGTGATTCCCGGTCCGGAGATCCACGACGATTTCTGTCACGACGAACTCGCCGGAATCCATTGCCGCCCCGAGGTGCTGGTGCGGGCCCGTTCGACCGAAGAGGTCTCGCGGGTGATGAAGTATGCGTATGAGCACCATGTGCCGGTCACCCCCCGGGGGCAGGGGACCGGGCTGGTCGGCGGTTCCGTCGCCCGCTGCGGCGGAATCATGCTCGACCTCTCGAAGATGAACCGGGTGCTCGAAGTGGATGAGGAGAATTTGACGCTCACGCTCGAACCGGGGGTGCTTCTGATGGAGATCGCCGCGCTGGTCGAACCGATGGGGCTCTTCTATCCGCCGGATCCGGGGGAAAAGTCCGCGACGATCGGCGGCAACATCAGCACCAATGCCGGCGGCATGCGCGCGGTGAAATACGGCGTCACCCGCGACTATGTGCGCGGCCTGGAGGTGGTCCTGCCCGATGGCCGGGTGATCGAGCTCGGCGGCAAAGTGGTCAAGAACAGCTCCGGTTACAGTCTGCTCAATCTGATCGTCGGCTCCGAAGGTACGCTCGGCATCGTTACGAAGGCGATTCTACGGCTGCTGCCGCTGCCGCGCAAGGCGATCAGCCTGCTGGTGCCGTTCCCGAACCTCGCTTCGGCGATCGAAACGGTGCCGCTCATCATCAAATCGAAGGCGATTCCGACCGCGATCGAATTCATGGAGAAATCGGTGATTCTGGCGGCGGAGGAGTTTCTTGGCCGGGCCTATCCGGACAAGAGCGCCGACGCCTATCTTTTGCTGACCTTCGATGGGAACAGCCGCGAAGAGATCGAATCCGCCTACGATGCGGTCGCCAAGACCTGCATCGACAACGGTGCGCTCGACGTGCTCATCTCCAACACACCCGAGCGGAACGAATCGATCTGGAAGGCACGCGGCGCCTTCCTCGAAGCGATCAAGAGTTCGACCACCGAGATGGATGAGTGCGACGTGGTGGTGCCGCGCCGCCGGGTGGCGGATTTTATCAAGTTCTCTGCTTCGCTCGAAGAGAAGTACGGCGCGCGGATCCGCAGCTTCGGTCACGCCGGAGACGGCAATCTGCACATCTACGTGCTCCGCGACGACCTGCCGGAGGAGAAGTGGAAATCGACCCTTTCGGCGGTCTTCCGCGAACTCTACGACAAGGCGCGGGAATTCGGCGGACAGGTTTCAGGAGAGCACGGCATCGGCTACGTCAAACAGCCCTACCTGGTCGAATCGCTCGGTGACGACCTCATCGAACTCATGGCCGGAATCAAGAAGGTGTTCGACCCGACCGGGATCCTCAACCCCGGCAAGGTCTGCACCCGCGGCTGAACCGCGTTTCACCGGTGCGGCGGGATTTTACCGGAAAACCTGATTCAGGAGTCCGGCGAACCGCCGCGGCCGGGCGAGATTGTCGATCCACTTGCGGGCGAGGCGCATCCGGAAGAACGGCGAGCGCCCGAAGGTGAAGTCGAGCAGCCGGACCGCCCGGTGCATGTCGGTGAATTCGACCCGCTTCCGGTCGCGGGCCACGGCGAAGGCGGCGGCCATGGCGAAGGCGCACGGCGCGCTGTGCAGCAGATGGCGCAGTCCGGTCACGTAGTCGAAGCGCTGAATCTTCGTTCCGCAGAAGTGCATCGAATCGAGCTTGCCGAAGAAGAACATCTCAAAGAGTTCGATCGCTTCCGGGGAGAATTCCGGAACCCGTCCGACGGCGGGAAAGAGTAGCATCGAAACCGGTGGCGCGGCTGGATTGAGTTCGGTGAGCGCGCCGAAGCCGGAGAAGACGCGCAGATGGCTCCATGCCCGGCGCAGCCGCCGGGAGAGCGCCGCATCTTCCGGGCGGTCGTCGCGCAGATAGCCGCAGAGCAGACTGCGGAATTCGGAGCGGACGAGCGCGTCGCACCGTCCGCGGCCGAGTTCCCGCTCCAGTTCCGGCCGCGCCTTCTCCACGAATGCGGCGAGGTCGGCGGCGAACTCCGCGTCCGCATTCTGAATCGCCCCGAACATCTCTTGCCGGTCGTGGAAATCGAGGATTCTGGCGGCGGCGTATAGCCGCAGTTTGAGTGGCAGCTCCCGGTTGCGGAGCAGCTGCCGGAATCCGGCGTGAATCAACCTCACCTTCGCCAGCGGCGCCGGATTGGCGCGGGAGTAGACGCAGTCGTTGACGCCGCGCCGGAGTCCGAGCTGCCGGGCAAAACGGAGGATCTCGTCGGTTCGTTCGCTGAGCCGTGTCCCGCCGGGGAGCCCGACCGAGGGGCAGATGAAGCGGAGTTCCGCCGAGAGTCCGCCATCCGCCCAGGGCTGGATGTGGAGCGGGAAGATGCGGCAGCTCAACGGCTTGGCCGCCATTCCATGCCGTTTGTGAATGGCGCAGAGGCGGCCGTCGGCAAAGACGCACCGCCCGTCGCTCCCTTTGCGCATGACGAATTCTCCGGGGCGGTCGGTCGAGGGAGTGAAACACTGCTCGAACTCCTTCGGCGCGCCCGGCACGGCGAGGCGCATGATCGCTTCCGCCTCCTCCCGCGTGGCCTGCACTTCGAAGAGGGTGCAGCAGCCGGTTTCACAGTTGAGGCAGTGGGCGGTCTGCTCCGGATTGAGAGCGACGGAACGGCCGGTCATGGTCAGGGTTTGACGTTCCACTCGCCCTGGACATTCTGAATCGGAATGCCGGAGGGCGCGCGCTCGGCCATGCGGGCGGCGAACCGTTCACCGACGAATTCCGGCGTGCTGTTCTGCCGCCGGGCGATGTTGGTGAAGATGGTGGTGCGGTCGGCGTTTTCCGCCTCGACCAGTTTCTTCAGTTCGGCACTGACTTTTGCGTCATCGGCACGCAGTTCGAGGAAGCCGCGGTTGTTCTCGCCGATCAGCTGCTCCTTGAGTGCCGAATTGAGCGCGGCGCGCCGCTCGGCGAACCGTTTGCGGCGGAGGCTGCGTTCGTCGTCGGTGCTGCTCTTCTGTGCCGGCGCGGGGGCGGCGATCTCCTCGGCGATCGCCTGATCCACCTTGACGTTCAGATTGACGTCGACGGTGACCTGGACCGGCTTGACGGTGATCTCGTTCTGCGTTTTGATCGTGGGGGTGCATCCCGCCGCGGCGGCGAGAACGAACAGGGTCACGGATCGATGAAGTTTCATGTTCTTTTCTCCTTTAAATGATGGATTGCAGCCGTTTGTTCAAATTGAGCAGAAGGTTCAGCGGAACCCTCGTGTTGATGTTGAGCTGGATCCCCTGAAAATGAGCTTTGACTGTGGGGTCGCGACGGAGCTCGCCGCTCTCCTCGTCGTAACCGAAGGGGAGGGGGCCGACGGGCTGGCCGTCGAACTGAAGCGAAATCACCAGCTGATCCGCTTCGGTCTGCAGATGGAATTTCACCCAGTTGTAGTTGAAGTCGCGGAGCGCTTCCGAGGCGAATTCAAGCTGAGTCTGTTTCAGTACCGCGCCGCCGCCCGCGAGCAGCTTGTCCGGCTCGGAGACCGCGATGTGGCTTTCGGTTCCCGGACGCGAATAGAGATAGCTGCGGTCGAAGAAGAAGCCGCGCTTCCGGTCGAACCGCACCGGGAGTTTCCCGAAGACGGTGCCGTCTCCGACCGTTCCGGCGGGGGCGATGCCGAGTTCGAGCAGCATGGTGGCGAGGTTGATGTTTTCACAGTAGAAGGTGGTGTTCCACACCTGCTGATTGGTGCGGAGCCGGAGCGGGCGCATGTAGAGTTCGCCGCCGCACCAATGGAATCCGGCGTTTTCGATGGTCACTTGCGATGTGGATTCGATTTCAAAATGTACCTCAAGGTCGGTGATGTTGATCTTGCCTGCCCGGATTTTGGCGATTTTAAGTCTCTGTGCCGGCGGGGTGGTCAGTTTGAAGAGGTCGTCGAACCGGAGGTCTAGCGATAGACCGGAGAGTTCCAGATCGGAATCCGGCATCCGGAAGGTCCCGTTCCGGAGCATGACCTGCAAGCCGGTGGTGAGTTTGCCGTTTTCGAGCCGGACAGCGCCGCCGAGCGAGAGCGAGGCGTTCACGGCAGCGTCGCCGAGCGAGGAAACGTAGTCCCCCAGCCGGAGCGGTTTATCGGGCGTATAGGTCGGCAGATTGAATTCGAAGAGCATTTCCGGAGCCGCTCCGCTCTTGGGCTCGAAGGTGCCGCGGAAATTGAGCTGTGCTTTCGGTGCGAGTGGCGAGCGGCAGGTCCCCGCGAGAAGAAAATCGCGTCCCTTGAGTCGGATGGAGCTCGAGACCGAACCGATTTTCGACCGGTCCAGCTGAATGCTTTCCGCGGTCAGTGTGCCGGGATTGGTTTCCGTCGGCGGCAGTGGCAGCGTGAAGGTGATCTCCCGCATGGCGAGCTTCTGCGCCGGATTGTCGATGGTGATGCCGCTGCCGGAGAGCAGGAAGATGCCGCCGGCGCGATAGAGTCGCAGCAGCGGAGCCTTGAGGGTGCAGCCGTAGGCTTCGGCCGTGAGTTTCCCGGTGGTGAGTTCGGCGTCGGTGAGCCGGATTGCGTCGGCGGGGCCGCCGAGGGTGAGTTTCCACTCCACGGGGGAAGCGGCGTTCACGTCGACCCCGGCAGCGGAAAACGCGGGGAAGGGAAGGCCGCCGGAAGCAACCGCGCTGAGAAGATTGTCCTGTTTGTTCCAGCGCAGACTGAACCGCTGTTCTCCGGTGATCGGCTGTTTGAACTGGACCGGAAGCGTGGTATCCTTCGTCAGATCGAGCACAAAATGGCTGAATCCGGCCAGTTCGACGGCTTCGGCCCCGATTCCGGCGGAAAGGTCGAGGTCAAATTTCAGCGTGCCTTCCGGATGAATGCCGGTGAAGCCGGCGAGCGATTCGAGGCGCAGTTTCGTGCGAACTTTGGCGGTGAGCTTGCCGGAGGCACGGTCGAAGTCAAGTTGGAGATAGAGTTTCTGGCCGCGCGGGGAGAGGGTGAACTGGGCTTCGATTCTGTTCCATGCCGCATCCTGCGGCGAAATGACCGCTTCGACCGGAATCAGAAGCACACGACCTTCATAGTCGATTCGAAGCCTCATTTCACGGAGGGTGATGCGGCGGATGATGACCTGTCCGGCGGATTCTTTCCCGGACGAACCGGCAGGTTCGTCCGGCTTCTGTGTCGGTTGGGCGAGGGCCTGCCGCAGGCGATCGAGGTCGACGCCGGCCAGCTCGAATTTTCCGGCTTTCCAGTGAATGCCGATTTCAGCGCCGCTCAGCGTAAGGTTCTCGACGCGGAGCATCTCCGCTCCGCGTCGGGGCAGGCGGGGCGCGTAATCCGCGCGGATGGAATCGATCGAGAGGATGCCGCCCTTTGTATCAGTGAGCCGGAAACCCTCCAGGTCGGACCCGGTGAGGCCGATCCGGCGGATTTTGAGCTCCACCTTGTCCTGACCGAAGTTGTGGCCGAGCTGCGGAAGAAGTCTGGTGGAGAGCCACTCCGGCAGATACCAGTGCCAGGCGATCAGTCCGGCAGCGGTGCCGGCGAGCAGGAGAAGTACGAGAAGAAACAGGAGAATCAGCAGAACTCTCCGGAACAGTTTGGCTTTTTTACCCATAACACTATTTTCCTATGCAGAAACGGCTGAAAATGTGATCGAGAATATCCGGTTCCACGCTGCGACCGGTGATCGCGCCGACCAGACGGCGCGCCTCCCTCAACTGGGCGGAGGCGATTTCAAAATCGCCGGATTCGACGTTGCGAACCGCTTCCGGAAGCAGTTCGAGCGCTTCCCGGAGCAGTGCCGCATGGCGGGCATTGACCGCCACTTCCGGTTCCGCCGGGTGCGGGTCGTGCACTGCGGCGGCGGCGAAGGCATCCAGCAGAGAATCCAGCCCGGCACCGGTTTTCGCCGAGAGTTTCACCACCGGCGGCGGAAGTTCCGGCAGCTCCCGGTCCGGAACCAGATCGATCTTGTTCCAGACGGCGATTCTCCCCGGAGGCGCGGAGTGTTCCAGCTCGGCAAGCTCCTCGTCGAGCTGTTCCGCCGAGGCGTCGAGCAGCCAGAAGGTAACGCGGGCCGCGGCGATGGAACGGCGGCTTCGTTCAACCCCTTCCTGTTCGATCGGGTCGTCGCTCCGGCGCAGTCCGGCCGTGTCGGTAAGTCGCACCGGCAGCCCCCGGAGGACGGTTGAAACTTCGACGGTATCCCGGGTCGTCCCCGGAATCGCCGTGACGATCGCCCGGTCGTAGCCGACCAGCCGATTGAGCAGACTGGATTTCCCGGCATTGGGGCGCCCGGCCAGCACCAGGCTGACACCGTCGCGAAGTGTCGCGCCGAGTTCACGGGTTTCGAGCAGTGAACCGAGTTCGGCTGCGACGGCGTTGATTTTCGCCGCTACGTCCGGATCCCAGGCCAGCTCCTCTTCTGGGAAATCCAGGTGGGATTCACACTCCGCCCGAAGTTCGTTCAGAGTCCCCCAGAGCGCATCGAGGCGGCGGCTGAGCGAACCGGCAAGCTGTCGCTCCGCGACGTTCAACGCCTGTTCGCTCCCGGCGCCGATGACATCGGCGACCGCTTCTGCCTGAACAAGATCCATCTTGCCATTGACGAAGGCGCGGAAGGTGAACTCCCCCGGCTCCGCCATCCGACAGCCGGAGGAGAGCAGCAACCGGAGCAGGGCATCCGCAGTCGCCGCTCCACCGTGACAGTGAAGCTCCACCACATCGTCGCCGGTGTAGCTGGCGGGGGCTTTCATGTAGACGGCGAGCGCGCTGTCGCTGCCTGCGTGTCCGAGCAACATCGTCCGGGCATTTGCCGGAGAGAGCGGAGTCTTGCCGTGCCACACTCGGTTGCCGATGGCGAGGGCGTCGGGGCCGGAGATGCGGAGGATGGAAATCGCTCCGCCGATCCCGGTCGCGGGCGCTGCGATGTTGTCACTGGTATTCATCATTTCATACAATAGCACATCGCCCTTTCAAATGCCAGTGCCGGAAGTTTTTTTTATAACTTGACAGCAAAAAAATCCGGGTTATATTAGCATAAAGTGCTGTGGAACCCTCTTTCCCGCAGCGGTCAGTTCGGCAACAGCGAAAGGAGCAATGTCATGGGGTTGGTGAAGATTACCGGTGCCCGGGTCCTGATGCGTCGAATCGTGACGCTGGTGATTCTGGTGATTCTTGCGATTGGAGCGTGGTGGTGCTGGCAGAATCGTGACTGGCTGATCTACAAGGCGCAGCGGCAGTATGACCGTCAGGCGTATGGATTGAACTGGAAGACCGACATCAGCACCGGAGGGGACAAGGCTCGCCGCGAAAACAAGGAGATCGTGATCGCCTTTCTCAAGGAGGGGCATGCGGACAGCGACAAGCTGAAGAAATCGATCTTTCCCGATCCCGGTTTCAAGGTGGTGGAGAACAACTATGTGCTGCTGCTGGTGGACTATCCGCAGGACACCTCGAAGATGTCGTCTCGCGAGAAGGCCTTCTGCGATGAATTGATCAAGCGCTACGCGGTGGATCGTTTCGCCGTCTTTCTGGTGGCGGCGCCGAAGGAGGGCGGACAGCAGGAGATCCGTCGTTTCACCTATGCCGGAGAGCGTCCCCGGGCCCTGCTGGACAAGCTGGCCGGCGGCCGTTTCATTGCGAAAAAGGCGGTGGACAGCACGCCGCAGATGAAGAGTCTCGACGTGCCGGATGTCTCGAAACTCAAGGAGCTGGTTCCGGGCGAAGGCACCATCACCGTCGGTGAGGACCCGGCTGAAGCTCCGGCGTCGGAGAAGAAGGGCACCATCACGGTCGGCGGGGAACCGGCGGCGCAGTGATTCCGGTCACCTCCTGAAGGAGGGTGTCCCAGCGGGCGAAGACGTCGTCAACGGATAGAGCGCGAATTTTCCGGGCGGCGGCTTCGCCCAGTTTGTGTCGCAATGCTTCATCGGACATGAGGCGGTCCAGCGCATGAGCGAACGCCGCCGTGTCATTTGCCGGCACAAGAAGGCCATCCTGTTCCGGCTGGATGATGTCCTGTGGCCCGAACTGGCAGTCGAAGGCGGTGCAGGCGCAACCGGCCGCCATCGCTTCAAGCAGAATGTTCGGCATGCCTTCCGAGCGGGAGGAGAGGGCGAAGATTTCCGCTTCCGGCAGCAACTGCGCCAGTTTTCTCGTATTTCCCGGAAGAAATATTCTTCCTGCTGTCGGGGAGTTGTCGATTTTCTGCTGCAGCATTTGTCGGTCCTCGCCTTCTCCGAAAATGTGGAGTGTCCACTCCGGATGTTTCGCGCCTGCGACGGCAAAGGCGTCGATCAGATTATCGAATCCCTTGTGCCACATCAGGCGTCCGGCGGCGACGATCGCCTTTTTCGGCAGGAGCCGCGGAGCGGTTTCCGGCCGCTGCGGCGGAATGGGCGGCGGATTGGGAATCACCGTGCACCGGCCCCGGTCAAGGTGATAGTAGGGAATGCAGAACTCTTCGGCCTGCCGGGTCTGGCAGACGAAACGGTCGGCCAAACGGAAAAGAAGTTTTCGTTTCCACTGCATTCCCCGGGTGAGTGTGTCCTGTGCCGGGTTCCCCCGTTCCGACAGGATCACCCGGTACCGCCCCAGCAGTTTGCCGTAGGTAACGGCGAAAATGTTGGCGCCGCAGAGAAAACTTATGATGACGTCCGGATTCAGTTCCCGGAGCATCCGACGGACGGAAAGTCGGTAGGCGATTCTTCCCTTCGGCAGCTCCCACAACTTGAGGAGACGGATGCGGCTGTCCAGAATCCACTGACTGTTTTCCCGGCAGAACGGTTCAAAACAGCCGACGGCAATCTCATGGCCGAGTTCGGTCCAGTGATTGACCAGCCGGCTCATGACATGTTCGGCTCCGCCGTCTTTGATGCACGAAATCAGAAAAACGATTTTCATATTCTCTCCGACAATCAGTTCCATCCAACAGGCTTTCGATCGTTTTCCGCTCCCGGTTGAAGATGGGGATAATGTGCGTTGTAAAAATAACTTTTTCTCGATGCAACCGTTTCTTGTCGCAGTCACAGAGTGTCCCGGAGAAAGGAATAACGTTTCCGGGTCCACAATATTTCAGCGTTGTCTCCAGCGGTATCAGAGTAAAGAATCGGTTGTCTTCAGCCGCAGACTTCCTCGATCAAGTTTTTCCAGCGATTCACAATTTTTTCTTCCGCATAACGTTCCTGCACGACGCGAGCGGCATTCCCCAGTTTTCTACGAAGGCCGGCGTCTGACATCAGCCGCTTCAACGCCTGGGTCAGCGCCGGAATGTTTTCGGCGGGAACCAGCAGGCCGTTGTTCCCGTCGTCAATGATTTCTCCGGGGCCGAATCTGCAATCGGCGGCAATGACCGCGACGCCGGCCGCCATCGCCTCGAGGAGAACATTGGGGAACCCTTCAATGCGGGATGCCAGAACAAAGATATCTGAACGTTCCAGTTCTGCATCAATATCCGTAGTGATTCCACGAAAATGTACCCGGTTCTCCAGACCGAGCTGATCCCGCTGTTTTTCCAGTTCTTCCCGCAGCGGCCCCTGGCCGAAGATATCCAGCTGCCACTCCGGAAATTCCTCTGCCACTGCAACAAATGCGGAAAGCAGTAGATCAAAGCCTTTCAGCCGGATCAGCCGCCCGATTGCGATGATTCGCGGATACCGGAATTTCGGCAGCTGTTTCTGAATTTGAACCTGTCGTACCGGATTGGGAATGACGCGGATGATTTTTTCCGGTATGCTCCAGGGGGCTTGGAGAAGAAATCTTTTGATAGCCTCAGTTTGCAGGACGAAAATGTCGACGTGGCGAAATCCTCTTCTCAGCAGAAAGAGTCCTTTTTTATTAAAGTTACTCAGGTCGTAACTCATATTGGACTGCTCGGAGAGAATTACCGGAGTTCGGCAAAATTGCAGACTTATGGAGATTGCGACATTGGTTTTCCAGAGAAAGCCAATGATGCAATCAGCCTTATATTTCAGGAAATTACGGCGCGTTTCCCACAACTGCAACAGCCCGCTGGAAAATTTTTCCGGCGGAAGTTTTGCAATCTGAATTCTGGCGTCCAGAGGGTAGATGCATTTTTGCAGATCTGCAGAATGGTCCAGCAAAATGGTCACATCATATCCTGCTTTCACAAGTCCGTTGCATAAGATAGAGGCGACACGTTCGGCACCTCCGGGATCAAGGGTTGGAATGCAGAAGAGAAGTCGTTTGTTCCGCATAAAAAATCCTTTCAGGAGAGAGAGCTGGCTGGCTGCTGGAGAGGTCCGGTCGATCTGCTGCCGATTCGAGGGCATATGGAGGAATTGTCGTTGAGAGGTTTTGAAAAAAATTTTGTCATAAAAATCATCGCCGTAATTCACGCAATCCGGAACCAATGGCCGCAGGAACCCGTTAACCCGATATCCTGTTCACAATGTTATCGTAGTGTCCCCATTTTCGCGTCAACTGTTCTGTAATATAATTTCTCATTTTTTTTTTGTCAAGCTTTTTTACCCGACGGCAATTCGGACGCAATGACATCTGCGATGCTTCCCGGCTGCGGAACCATATCTCTCCATGGAAGAAGACGGCGATTTCTTAACGCGGTGCGCTCCGCGTTTCCCGGTTGCCCGTGATGAATTCGCACAACTGAACTCCGTTGGGTTTTAATGTCTGCCGGATCGGCTCTCCAATTTTTCGTAAAGAGGAGTTGCGGAGATGATTGAAAAAAATAGAAGAAATGCTACTTTTAAAAAAAGGAAAAATAGGACATAATATATATACATTGGGGAGCAATGGACCGTTTTCTGCTGGTAACGATCGATACTGAGGCGGATTCTTTTGAAAATTGGGGAGTTCGCCTGCCTTTTGAATTCCGTTCGGTTCCCGAAGGTATCGGTGACCGGCTGATGCCGCTGTTTCAGAAATACGGTATTCGTCCGACTTTTCTGATCAGTCATGAAGTGCTTGAGAACGAGCCTTCTGTGCGTTTTCTGCGCAGTTTGCCGGACTGTGAACTCGGAACACATTGTCACTGGGATGCTCCGGATTGCCCGTTGTACCCGGGAAAAAGCCGTTATTATGTCCAGGGGAAATTCCCATATGAAGCGGAACTGCGGCAGATGAAAAGCCTTACGGAGCTGTTTTCCGCTCAGATCGGCCGGCGTCCGCTCTCCTTTCGGGCGGGGAGGTTCGGTGCGGGAATTCATACCGGGAAAATTCTCTTTGAACTTGGTTACCGGCAGGATTCCTCCATCGTACCACATGTCGCTCATGGGTACCGGGAAGGAGAGATTTTTCCCGATCACACTCAATGTCCGGAATTGCCCTACACAATTTCGGATGACGGCGACTTGACCCGTCCGGGCACGCTGCCTCTTCTGGAAATTCCGGTAACCGTGCGTTATGTTCACAGTCGCTTCAATCCGTTTGGCTTGCGTCCGGGGATGTACGCCTGGCTGCGGCCGAGTTGTTCCTCATGGGCAACCATGGCCCGCATCGCCGCATCAGTGGTCAAGGAATCCGTTTCCGTCATGAACGTAATGTTTCACAACGTAGAATTTGTGCCCGGCCGTTCTCCTTATGCAGCCGATGAGCATGGTGTAAGGTTGTTGCTGGATCGATTGGAACGTCTTTTCGCTTTCTGTCGAAAAAAGGGGGTTCGCCCCGTTACGATGTCAGAACTGGGAACTGAATTGATGAAGACAAGGTAAAGCATGAGCCAAGAGAAACACGTCCGGCTGATTTATGAGAAACCCGGCATCCGGGTTTCTCTGATTGACGGTGATACGGTATACACGGAGTGTTCCGTCGTCGAAGAACTGTACGATCATGACTATTATCAGAACGGGTATCTGCGATTTCGTGATCAGCGTGAGGCTCTTTTCTCTGAAATTATCGACAAAGCTTCTCTACGTGGGGCAACACCGGAAAAAAGCTGGCTGGACTGCGGTTCCGGGTGCGGAATTTTTCTGAATGTCCTGGAAAAGCGCGGGTATAACAGGCTTTGGGGGGTGGAACCCAGTCGTGACGCCTGCAACATCGCTTCGTCCATCACACATGCCGTGATTATCAATCGGGATCCGTTGGAAATGTCGGCGGAGGAAATCCCGCCTGTCGATGTTGTTTCTCTTCTTGACGTGATCGCCCATGTGCCGGATCCGGAAAAAACTCTGCGTCGCTGTTTTGAACTGTTGAATGAGAACGGGCTGTGTATATTGAAAACGCCGCATCGCGATCCCGGATACGTTGAATTCTGTTTGCGGCATTTTAAAAACAGTCCGGAATTTGTCGCGTCGTTGCTGCACGCCGGTTACCAGAAATATTCCTGGAGTTTTGGCGGCATAACGAAACTCCTTCGGCAAGTCGGCTTTACAGAAGTGGAGTGTATTCCGTTTCATGAGTTTGAAGAGCCTGACTATCGATTTGAAATTACTGAACTCTGGCATCCCCGCAGGTTATTATATCGGGCTGCGTTGCGGAAGAGCCAGAAAATTCAGTCCTGTTCCAGCATCCTGATTTTTGCGCGAAAGACAACGAAGCATTCCGGTCGATAAAACCGGAAAAATGAGTATTTCAGACTATTGTTGTGTGAAATGATTCGTTGCTTGTCCAACCCGGAAAATGAGGAGAGTTGACATTCTCTCTAGATATGTGCAGTCTGCTTGTCTATTGCAGGAATTCAACACGAGGGAGAATATATGGCACTTTCCAACATTCTGAACGATCTCTCCGGTGCGCGAGATGCGCTGGTGACGGCGATCAACGAAAAGGGAGGTTCGCTTGCCGCCACTGCGACGCTTCGGCAATGCGCGGAGGCGGTTACAAATCTTCCGGAGGGAGGAGGAGGCGAGGTTTCCGGAA
>OLGD01000960.1_pt1 | contig 49966 bp, 44 predicted proteins | sample 1605311 | NCBI WGS metagenome assembly OLGD01 (sample SAMEA3888917, study PRJEB22519) | human gut metagenome | biome: human gut; feature: human-associated habitat; material: faeces | place: Denmark | collected 2010
TTGCGCCGGTGTCGCCTTTGTCGCCTTTTTCACCCTTGGCTCCGGTTGCGCCGGTGTCGCCTTTGTCGCCTTTTTCACCCTTGGCTCCGGTTGCGCCGGTATCGCCTTTGTCGCCTTTTTCGCCCTTGGCTCCGGTTGCGCCGGTGTCACCTTTGTCGCCTTTTTCACCCTTGGCTCCGGTTGCACCGGTATCACCCTTGTCACCCTTCGCGGCAGCCTGTCCGTCTTTGCCCGCCAAAGATGCAAGCCATTCGGTGAGTGTTCCTTCAAAACCGTTGTCGCAAGCGAGTTCATATGCAGACTTACCATCCGCACCGGCTTCTCCCTTTTCACCCGCCTCACCTTGAATACCCTGAGGTCCTTCCACACCCTCGCACCCGGACAGAACAGATACGCCCATGAGTATGGATAATACCAATGCATACACTTTCAAAAAACTTCTTTTCATGATTACCATTCCTCTCTCAACAAACTTCCGTGACGTTCAAATCCGCAACAGCAAACGACCATACAGCAAAAGCGCTGAACCACAAACAACAGTATATCATGGAGACGGCAAAAAGTCAATGCATTTTGCCGATTTGGGCAGGAAGCCGCAGCGCTTTTTCACGCAAATTGCTACTGTGTGCCGCAGATTGCGCCATTTTTCTTCTGTCGGTCGCCGTCGCAGAGGGCGTTTTCCTGTACCGGACGGAATCAAGAAATGCGCTCCTGGCGGTTATCACCTTTGCCGTTCTTCTCTGCTTCCGTCCCCGGAGGAGGAGAGCGGAGGGAAAGGAACTGAATTCGCGGACGGACATATGGGAGCCGGCGTTTCGGCTTGCTTTCCGCATCGCCCGTCGGGAAAAACCGCCTTGACTTTTGCGCTCCGGTCGGGTATAATACGGGTATACCAAAAGCACTACACCCGAAGGAGGCTTTCCATGAGCACTACGGAAGACAGGCAGCTGCGCGCGCGGGTTGACAAACTCCGCGAGGAGCTGAACTACCACGCCAAAAAATATTACGTGGAGGATGCACCGGAAATATCCGACTACGAGTACGACCGGCTTTTCTATGAGCTGGTGCACATCGAGCAGGAACACCCGGAGCTGGACGACCCCGCGTCCCCGACCCACCGCGTCGGCGGCAAAGCCTCCGACCGCTTTGAAAAGGTCACGCACAGCGTTCGCATGGATTCGCTGACCGATGTGTTTTCCTTTGAAGAGCTTGAAGAATTCCTGTCCCATGTTGCGGAGCGGATCCCGGATGCCGTATACTCGGTCGAGCCGAAGATCGACGGGCTCTCCTGCGCGTTGCGCTATGTGGACGGCGTGCTGGTTCAGGCGGCAACGCGCGGCGACGGAACAGTCGGTGAGGACGTGACGCAGAACGTCCGCACCATCTTCGATGTGCCGCTGACCCTGCCGGAGCCGCTGTCGCTGACCGTCCGGTGCGAGGTATATATGCCCCGCGCGGTCTTTGAGCGACTCAACCGGCGCCGCGCCGAGGCGGGCACCGCCCTGCTTGCCAACCCGCGCAATGCCGCCGCCGGGTCGCTCCGCCAGCTTGACCCCAAGGTCACGGCATCGCGGGCGCTGTCTGTCTTTGTCTTCAATTTTCAGGAGGGGGCGCTCTATGCCGATGGGCACGCGCCTGTCTCGCACACCGAAACGCTGGACCGACTGCACAAGCTGGGCTTCCAGACGCTGGAGGAACGGATCCGCACCGCCGACCGCGCCGCGATTCTGGCGCATATCCGGCATCTGGGCGAGGCGCGGGACAGCCTCGCCTATGACATCGACGGCGTGGTAATCAAGCTGGACAGGCTTGCCGACCGGACGACTATGGGCGAGGGAACCGCAACCCCCCGTTGGGCGGTCGCCTACAAGTTCCCGCCGGAGCAGAAAATCACACGGCTGGAGGACATCACCGTCGCTGTCGGGCGCACCGGTGTACTGACTCCTACCGCCGTACTGCACCCCGTCCGGCTGGCGGGCACCACGGTTTCCCGCGCAACCCTGCACAATCCGGATTTTATCTGCGAGCGTGATATCCGCATCGGCGATTTCGTGACCGTGCAGAAGGCGGGCGACATCATTCCGGAGGTGGTCTGCACGCATCCGGACAGGCGAACAGGTGACGAGCGCCCCTTCCGGATGCCGGCAGTCTGTCCCTCCTGCGGGGAGCCGGTATTCTGGGAGGAGGACGAGGCAGCGGTACGCTGTACCAACGCCGCCTGCCCGGCACAGCTCTCGCGCGGCATTGAGCATTTTGCGTCCAAGGACGCCATGGACATTGACGGACTGGGACCGCAGATTGTCGAGTCCCTCATCCGGGAAGGGCTGATCCATGATGCCGCCGACCTGTACCGCCTCCGCGCCGCCGACGTGGCAGGCATGGAGCGCATGGGTGAAAAGTCCGCCGCCAACCTCATTGCCGCGATTGAAAAATCCAAGACGGCTGGTCTGGAACGCCTGCTGTACGCGCTGGGCATCCGCAACATCGGTGCGGTGGCGGCGGCGGCGCTTGCCGGACACTTCGGAACGCTGGACGGCGTCATGGCAGCGACGGCGGAACAACTGTGCGACATTCCGGATTTCGGGGAAATCACAGCGGAATGCGTGGTCAATTTCTTTACGCACCCGCAGAATATCGCGCTCTGCCGCCGGCTGGAGGAGGCAGGCTGCCTAATCTCCGCCACCGCCGCGCCGACCGGCGACAGGCTGGCAGGCATCACCTTCGTGCTGACCGGAACCTTGCCCACGCTCAGCCGGGACGAGGCTTCCGCGCTGATCAAGGCGCAGGGCGGCAAGGTATCGGGATCCGTGTCTTCCCGGACAGGCTATGTTGTTGCCGGTGAGGCGGCAGGCTCCAAGCTGACCAAGGCGCAGGCGCTCGGCGTGCCTGTCATCGACGAGGACGGACTGCGGCGGCTGCTGGAAGGAAAGTAACGGACTCTGCCGGAGATGTCAACCGACATCTCCGGCTCTGCGAAGGAGGTATCATGGAAATACGGTATGCAACGCTCCGCGATGTTGCCGCGGTCGCCGCAGTGGAGGCGGCGTGCTTTCCGCCTGCGGAAGCGGCGACCGAAGCGCAGTTTGCCGAGCGGATCCGGCATTACGGGAATCATTTCTGGCTGATGTTTGACGGGGAAAAGCTGGTCGCCTTTGTGGACGGTTTTGTAACGGACGAGCCGGATCTGACCGACGGGATGTATGAAACTGCGTCCATGCACGATGAAACCGGTGCGTGGCAAATGATTTTCGGCGTCAATACGTTGCCGGCGTATCGCCGGCACGGGTATGCGGGCGCACTGATCCGCCGCGCCGTTTCCGATGCGAAACGGCAGGGGCGCAGGGGACTTGTACTGACCTGCAAGCAAGCCCTGATCCCGTACTATGCGCGTTTCGGCTTTGCGGACGAGGGTGTTTCGGAGAAATCCACCCACGGGAACGTCGTGTGGCACCAGATGCGGCTGTCCTTCTGACGGCGAACCGAACACAGATCCACTCCGGATTCCGGGCTATCCCTGCGGAACCCGGAAACGCCGGCAATTCGTAAATTTTTATTGAACCTCTTGCCAACCGGCAAGAAGCGTGATATAATGGAGGGAACGATAAATTCACCCTGAAAGGCAGGTTTCAGACAATGCATATGCAGGAATCCGGCGAGATGTATCTGGAAACGATTCTCATTCTGTCCCGTACCAAAGGGCAGGTGCGCTCCATAGACATCGTGGATTATATGTCCTTCAGCAAGCCGTCTGTCAGCCGCGCCGTGGGGTTGCTCAAAAGCGGCGGCTACATTCTGGTCGATCCGGAGGGCTACATCACGCTCACGGACGCCGGACGCGAGGTCGCGGAAAAGATATACGAACGCCACACGACCCTGACCGAACTGCTCACGCGGCTGGGCGTTGACCCGGATGTGGCGGCGGAGGACGCCTGCCGGATGGAGCATACCATCAGCGATGAGTCCTTTGAGGCGCTCAAGCGCCACATGAATCAATTCCCGAACGCGAATCCGGACTCGGCACACTGAAAAATCACAAAAGCAGGCACCCCACAGCAAAAAGCGCTGCGGGGTGCCTGCTTTTGCGGAAAGCGGCAGGGTTCCGGGGATCACGGAAGCGCCGCACGGTTCCCGGATGTGCCGGCGGAGTATGCATCCGGAATTATTGCACGGGACGCCAGCCCCGGGGCGTGCGTGTGCAGCTCAAAACGGCAGGACGCCGAGATGCTCCAGCAGAATTTTCAAGCCGATCAGGATCAGGATGGCGCCGCCGACCACAACGGCGCGGCTCCTGTACTTCAGTCCGAAGACGTTGCCGATCTTCAGTCCCACGCCGGACAGCAAAAACGTGACGGCTCCGATAAGTCCCACCGCCCAGCCGATGCCCACAGTCGGGGGTGCCAGCGCAAAGGTCACACCGATCGCCAGTGCATCAATACTGGTCGCCACTGCCAGCAGCAGCATGGTTCTGAACGAGAAGGAATCGTCGCCCTTTTCGCCATCGCCCGCGACGCCCTCCCGGATCATATTCCCGCCGATCAACGCCAGCAGAACAAACGCGATCCAGTGGTCAAACCGGGTGATGTGCTCCGCAAAGGTTGAGCCGAGCAACCATCCCAGCGTGGGCATCAATGCCTGAAATCCGCCGAACCATGCGCCGACAATCAGGTAGTGTCGGGGGCACAGCCGTTGCGTGGACAGTCCCTTACAGACGGCAACGGCAAAAGCGTCCATGGACAGCCCCACGGCGAGCAGGAATAATTCGATAAGGCTCATGATTTCAATATCCTTTCGGCAGAGTTACGTTTACGGGAAGCGGATCGGGAGCCCCCGCGCGGCAGACGTGTGCGCGGTTGCGTCGGTTCCGCCTTCGCGGGGCATTCCGCGGCGTAAAAAAGCGGTTCAGGCACATCGCACCCGAACCACTCTATGCCCAAGTACGGGTATGCCATACCTGAAGCGATACCGCGCAGGTTGGTGGAACAGATGCGCGGTATTTTCTTTCGTTTCGCTGTTGCAGGCAAGGCAGACGGGGTATTCCGCCCTGTCTGTTGGCGTTGCCGCCGTGCGTCCTCTGCGGCTACGCGGGTACACGGCTGCCTGTTCTCTCAACGCCGGGCATTATAGCATATTTCCGGCGGATTGTCAAGTGATTTTTCGGAGGAGGGGGGTGCCCCCGGTGGCACCGGATCCTCCCGCCCTCGCTGTCCCCGGCGGAACAGGGGGCAATCCACAAGGATGCCCCCGTCTTCTCATTGTTTCTCCACGATTTCCGTTCCCTTACCGCTCTTGAGAATACAGCGGGGAGGCACAGTGCCGCGCACGGAGGACAGCGGATAAATATTGGAATCCGCACCGACGACAGTACCGGGGTTCAGAACCGAATTGCAACCGACTTCCACTCGGTCACCCAGAATCGCACCCATTTTCTTCAGGCGGGTCTCAAGAACCTCGTCCCCGGCGCGAACCGAAACAAGCGTCCGGTCGCTCTTGACATTGGAGGTCACGGCACCGGCACCCATGTGCGCCTTGTAGCCAAGCACTGAATCGCCGACATAGTTATAGTGCGGCACCTGCACGCCGTCAAACAGGATGCAGTTCTTCAACTCCACCGAGTTGCCGACCACACAGCCGTCCCCCACCAGCGCCGCGCCGCGGATGAACGCGCCGTGCCGCACCTCCGTGTCCGCCCCGATGATGGCAGGCGCGCCGATATAGGCTGTGGGCGCAATGCGGGCGGATCTGGCGATCCAGATGTCCTCGGCGGGATGATCGTACTCGTCGGGCGGCAGAGTCACGCCGACTTCGCGGATGATGTCCTTGATCTCCGCCAGGATCTCCCAGGGGTACTCATATCCCGACAGATGCGCCCATGCGCGGGTGTGACCGGGAGCGAACAGCTCCTGCGTGGTAAGAATGTGGTTCTGCATAACAATTCTCCTTCTGCAATCTATTGCAATCTACGAAAATCCATGAATCCGCAAAGGGCGGTTCCGACAACAGGAGCCGCTCAGTGCAGACGCTCCGGAGCCTCCGCTTCCTCTGCCAGCCCGCGTGCGCGGATGAGCGCCAGCATTTCGTCCGCGCAGGCTCCGCACAGCGCAAGGGACGGGGACTCCACCATCACGCGCACGACCGGCTCGGTGCCGCTCCGGCGCAGGAGGATGCGGCCGGAATCCCCGAGGCGGGCGGCGATATCCGCCAGACGCGCTTTCACGACAGGATCGGCAAGTACGGCGTCCTTGTCCGGCACGCGGATGCTCTTCTGCAGTTGCGGGGACAGCACAACGGGCGCGGCAAGACGCGAAAGCGGCATTTTGGCGTCCACCATGCGCTCCGTCAGCATGATGGCAGTCAGCAGTCCGTCGCCGGTCGTGGCATACTTGCGCAGGATCACGTGCCCCGACTGCTCCCCGCCCAGACCGTAGCCGCCGCGTACCATGCTCTCGTATATGAAGCGGTCGCCGACGGTGGTCTCCACATGGCGGATGCCGGCGGCATCCAGTGCCCGGTACAGCCCCATGTTGGTCATGACCGTTGTCACGACCGTGTCCTGCGGCAACGTTCCGCTCTCCCGCATGGCGCAGGCGAGGATGTACAGGATCCGGTCGCCGTCCACCTCTTCGCCGTTCTCGTCCACCGCGATACAGCGGTCTGCGTCGCCGTCAAAGGCAAAGCCCACGTCCAGATGCTCCGACAGAACCAGCCGCCGCAGTCCTTCGATATGCGTAGAGCCGGCATTCAGGTTGATGTTCAGTCCGTCCGGGTCGGCGTTGATGATGTAGGTGCGCGCGCCGAGCGCCTCAAAAACCGCCTTGGCTATCATCCACGAGGAACCGTTGGCGCAATCCAGCCCGATGCGCAGGGATCGGTAGGAATGTGCCGCCAGCGAGATCAGGTATCCGACGTACCGGTTCCGCCCGGCGGCGTAGTCCACAATCTGCCCGATATCGGCTCCGTGCGAGAGCGGCAGTTCATCCGCATCCAGCCCCAGTGCCCGCGCGCCGCCGTCCAGATAGTCCTCGATGACCTGTATCGTCCGGTCGTCGATCTTCTCCCCGTCGCCGTTGACCAGCTTGATGCCGTTATCCGTAAAGGGATTATGCGAGGCGGATATCATAACGCCGCAGTCAAACTCCCCGCGTGCCGCCGCAAAGCAGACGCTGGGTGTGGTGGTGACGTGCAGCATATAGGCATCCGCGCCGCCCGCAATCAGCCCTGCGACCAGCGCATACTCAAACAGGTAGCTGGAGCGGCGGGTGTCCTTGCCGATGACCACGCGCACTTTGTGCGCCGCACCGGAAGCCCCGTCGCGCCCGCCCCCGTAGTACCACGCCAGAAACCGCCCGATCCGCCAGGCATGGTCGCCTGTCAGTGTGGCATTTGCTTCCCCCCGGAAGCCGTCGGTGCCGAAATATTTGCCCATAGCTGCCATCCTTTCCCGTCTGTCGGAACAGAATCGTATTCCCGATTAGTATACCACGTTCCGAGTCAGAAATAAAGACCAATTTTATGAACAAGTGCAAGGATTTTTTGTGCTTTTCGCAACTGTCGCGTGCAGCGGATGCAAATCCCGGTGGGCAGTCGGAAGAACGGTTGGGCAATCCGCCGAATAATCCCCGTCAGATTTTGGTCAAAGTGCCGAAAATGAACTTTATTTGAAAAAAGAAGGGAAACCCATTGAAAAAAGGTGCCGGATGCGGTACAATGGTACTGTCCCTCTTTGGGCGGTCGATGCCGCCGGGACAAATATAAGTACAACTGAACAAGGAGTATTTTTCTCATGGGAAACGAAAAAACCGTACGCATCGGCATCATCGGATGCGGAGGCATTGCCAACGGTAAGCATATGCCCTCCCTCCGGCAGATCCCGGGCGTCCAGATGGTCGCATTCTGTGACATCATTGAGGAGCGTGCCCGTAAAGCCAAGCAGGACTACGGCACCCCCGATGCGGCGGTATACACCGACTACCGCAAGCTGTTGGAGGACAAGACCATTGACGTGGTACACGTCTGCACCCCCAACCGCGCCCACAGCTTCATCACGGTGGACGCTCTGCACGCGGGCAAGCACGTCATGTGCGAGAAGCCGATGGCAATCAATGCCGCCGAGGCAAAGAAGATGCTGGATGCCGCGAAGGAAACCGGCAAGCTGCTGACCATCGGCTACCAGAGCCGTCAGCGCGCCGATGCGCAGTACATGAAGCAGGAGTGCCTCGCCGGCACGTTCGGTGACATCTACTACGCCAAGGCTACCGCTATCCGCCGGCGCGCCGTGCCGACGTGGGGCGTGTTCCTGAACGAGTATGAGCAGGGCGGCGGTCCGCTGATCGACATCGGCACCCACGCGCTGGATCTGACGCTGTGGATGATGGACAACTACAAGCCCAAGTACTGCCTTGGTCAGACCTTCCACAAGCTCAACAAGGACACCAACCAGGGCAACGCCTGGGGCAACTGGGATCCCGAAAAGTTCACGGTCGAGGACAGTGCGTTCGGTATGGTCGTCATGGAGAACGGCGCTGTCATCAATCTGGAGTCCGCGTGGGCACTCAACACGCTGGACGTGCGTGAGGCAGTCACGACCATCTGCGGTACCCGTGCTGGCGCCGATATGGATGACGGACTGCGCATCAACGGCATCCGGCAGAACTGCCAGTACGTATTCAAGCCCAATTTCTCCGCCGCAGGCGCCGCCTTCTTTGATGGTGTGACCAGCGCGGATCCCGCGGTGCTGGAGGCGGCGCAGTGGATCAATGCCGTTGTCAACGACGGAACGCCCTGCGTTCTTCCGGAGCAGGCGTTCACCGTGACGCGCATCCTGGAGGGTATCTACACCTCCGCCAAAACGGGAGACATCTTCCGCTTTTAAGGCATTACCCATTTTTACTCCCTCTGCCCCGGCGGGGCAAACCAAACCACCCAGAGAGGATAACCACCAATGAACCGAAATAGGAGACTGACTGTTCTGCTTCTTGCCACGCTGGCACTTCTGATGCTGGCGGGCTGTTCCGTGCTGGATCCGTTGCTGCACCCGGATCACGAGGTGACGGGCAACCCGGACGAGCGCGATACGCGCTTTGTGGAGGGCAGTGCCTACCATGGAAAAGACCCGGAAACCCGCGTGGAGCCGGTAACCGATGAGAACGGTGAGCCGGTCACGGATGAAAACGGCGAAATCGTAACGGCAGTCGTCCCGGTCGGGACGGAAACCGCGACGGGGGAAGCGGAAACGCAGGATCCCTACCGCGACCTGACCGAGCAGGAGCGGAACGATCTGCAGTCCCTGTACAATCAAGTCATCCGATCCGGCGGATTGCTTCTGGTCGGCGGATGGGGTACGCCGAACGGCGCACTGCGCGATTCGACCGACGGGCAGACAGGCAATGCGTTCGGCGCGGCGTTTGACTCGCTGAAGGACGCAGGCTTCAACTGCGTTGTGACGGCAGACGAATGGAAATCCCCGGAGGCGCTGGCGGCATCGCTGTCTGCCGCGCGGAGCCGTCAGATGAAGCTGTGGTACAACTGCGGCGGGCAGGACAGCGACAACACAGTCGCCAAGCTGCGCGATCTGCTCAAGTCCCGCGACTCCGATGCGCTGGGCGCCATCGTCGTCACGATTCCCGACAGCACGGACGATCCGAGCGCGGTTGACCTGCCGGATTTCATCCAGTACGTGGACAATCTGCGGACCGGTCTCAACACCGACAAGCTCAAGATGACAGTTCGGCTGCTGCCGTCCTATGCAAATTTCAAGGGAACGGAGTCCTACGATCTGACATACGGGCAGTATGTGCAGGATTACATGAAGGGGCAGGGACTGGATTATACCCTGTTTGCCTATGACTCCTTCCCGTCGGACGGCACGAACCGGCTGGCGGGACTGATCGGATGCATGAAGGCTGCCAAATTCGGCGCACGTTCCGTCTACCCGGTTCTGCAGTGCGCCGGCAGTGATACCCTGCGGGAGCCGACGCTGGAGGAGTTGCGTCTGAGCGTCCATATCAGTCTTGCCATGGGTGCCAAGGGGTACTTCTTCAACGGCATCTGCGGACGCCCGGACAGCACAGACACCGGCATTCTGGATGCGAACGGCAGCCGGACTAACCTGTACAACCGGGTCAAAGCCGTCAATGCCGAAATTGACGGTATGCGGGAGATCTTCCTGAGCTCCAACCATATTTCCACATCGGTCTTCAACTTCCCGGATGCCGCCGCCGAGCTCGGCGTCACATCGGATGCCTTCTACGGTGCGCTGACTGCCGTATCCGAGGCACACGACGGCGCAATCCTGGTCGGTAACTTCTCTGACAGAAACAATCGGTACTCCTACTATGTCGTAAACGCCGATCCCACCCAGAATGCCAGCGTCACGCTGACATTCAACGAACGCCGTCTGGTCGTTACGTGGGGCGACAACGGCTGTGAGTACGTCAACCGGACAGATACCGTCACGCTGAATCTGAAGCCGGGGGAGGGGATGTACGTCTTCACCTCCTCGCTGGTCAACGAGTAAAATCTGTCACGGTCAAATCGGTCAAATAATGAAAGGACGGTTCCTATACCATGAAACTGAGTGTTCTGACAAACCTGTACGGTGCCAAATCCCTGGAGGAAACGCTGCAGATCCTGACGTCGATGGACATCCACACGGTGGAGCTCGGCGCGGGCGGCTACCCCGGCAAGGCGCACTGCAACCCCGAAGAGCTACTGGCTGACCCGGCAAAGTATGACGCCTTCATGGCACTCCTCAAAAAGTATGACGTGGAGGTCTGCGCCCTGTCGGCGCACGGCAACGCCCTGCACCCCAACCGGGAACTGGCGGCACGCTACGACCGGGATTTCCGCAATGCGGTTCTGCTGGCGGAAAAGATGGGTGTCGATACGGTCATCACCTTCTCCGGCTGTCCCGGCGACTGCGAGGAATCCAAGTACCCCAACTGGGTGACCTGCCCGTGGCCGGAGGATTTCCTTGCCATTCTGGATTGGCAGTGGAATCAGAAGCTGATCCCCTACTGGAAGGAAGCCGGCGCCTTCGCGCTGGCGCACCATGTGCCGCACATCGCTTTTGAGATGCACCCCGGCTTCTGCGTGTACAATCCCGCCACACTGCTGCGCCTGCGTGCCGCAGTCGGCGCCGCAGTCGGCGATGTCATCGGGGCTAACTTTGATCCCTCGCACCTGATCTGGCAGGGCATGGATCCCGTTGCGGCAATCCGCGAACTGCAGGGTGCCATTTATCACGTCCACGCCAAGGACACCAGGATCGACGCCATCAATACGGCGAAGAACGGCGTTCTGGATACCAAGCACTACTCGGACGAGCTGAACCGCTCGTGGGTGTTCCGCACGGTGGGCTACGGCAACGGTGAAACCTACTGGCGCGACATGATCTCCACCCTGCGGCTGTGCGGCTACGACCGCGTGCTGTCGATTGAGCATGAGGACAGCGTCATGACCATTGACGAAGGACTGCGCAAGGCAGTTGACTTCCTCAAGGGTGTGTGCATTTTTGATCCCAAGCCGACCGGCATGAGCTGGGCGTAAACGGCAAGCGAACGGCGCAAATACAGTGCGCTCTGGGGAAGCTTCCTGCGGGAAGTTTCCCCAGAGCTGTTCCGTGACTTTCCGGGTCCGCCGGCGAAAGGAGAACACCGTGGGCGAGAGGGATAGCATAAGCAGAAGCAAAATCGGCAGGAAAAAGGCACCGTGCGCGGCACCGCCGGGAGCGGTCACGGCGGAGGAGGCGGCGCGGTTTGCTGCCGCCGCGGCAGAAGTGGTGCGTCTGCCGGCGGCGCAGGCGCAGGGGTATGCCGGAATCGGAACTCTGCGGGAAAAGCGTCTGCACATGGCAGTCAAGCGTTACCTGTCCCCCGATGCAACCGGGCAGGAGGTGCCTGTCCGGGAGCTGGGTGAGGCAGGCACGGCGCGTGACCGGATCGCCGATGTACGCCTGCCGGACGGGCACATTTTCGAGGTGCAGACCGGCGGATTCTACCCCCTGCGCCGCAAGATCGGGCTGTACATGGCGCATACCGACAGCCCGGTGACCGTGGTGCATCCCCTGCCGTACCGCAAGTACCTGTCGTGGATTGACCCCGCGAGCGGACAGATTCTCAGCCGCCGCCGGTCGCCACGCCACGCGGATGTGCGGAGCGCGGCGAGGGAGCTGTACTGGCTGTCGGATTGGATCGGCGACCCGCGCCTGACCGTCAGCCTGCTGTTTCTGGAGCTGGAGGAGTTCCGCATGCAGGACGGCTGGGGGCGGGACGGCAAGCGCGGCTCCAACCGGTACGAGCGCATCCCGACCGCGCTGTGCGGACGGGTGGATCTGCGCACCCCGGCGGATTACGCCGCGTACTTCCTGCCGCAGGAGCCGACTGCGTTTCCGGACGGATACTTTACCGCCGCCGGGTACGCGCGGCTGACCGGCATCCGGGGACGGACGACCTACGGCATCCTGCATCTGCTGGAAAAGCTGGAGCTGATCCGCGAGGACGGCATGGAAGGACGCAGCAGGCGCTATCGGCTTGAAGCAAAATCGGATGGATGAGGAGATACTGTCATGTATGACTGTCATGTATGAGAACATCGGACTTGTGTCCGTAACCTACCGGCGCCTGCCAGCCGAAGCGGTGGTGCGCCTTGCAAAGGACGCGGGGCTTGCGTGCATCGAATGGGGCAGCGACGTCCACGTGCCGGAAACCGACCCCGCCGGCGCACGCCGGGTAGGTGAGTTCACCCGCGCCGCCGGGCTTTCGGTCGCTTCCTACGGTACCTACTACCGGCTTGGACAAGGGCAGGACTTCTCGGCTTACCTGACGGCGGCGGAAGCGCTGGGTGCGCCGTCGCTCCGCCTGTGGGCGGGTACGCGGGGCAGCGACGCGGTGGATGCCGCCACGCGGCGCCTGTGGACAGCCGACGGCATCGCGGCGGCGGAAGCTGCGGCGGCGCGGGGTCTGCGCATCGCGTTCGAGTATCATCCCGGCACGCTGACCGATGCGTGTGACTCCGCCGTCCGGCTGATGCGGGAGATCAATCACCCTGCCGCCGGTCTGTACTGGCAGCCGGACTTCCGCAAATCGGAATACGAATTGCTCCGCGGACTGGAGGCGGCACTGCCGTGGCTCCGGGCAATCCACCTGTTCTCGTGGTTGCCGGACGGCACACGCCTGCCGCTTGCCGACCGGCGCCCCCTGTGGGAACGCCTACTCCGCCACGTGCCGCAGTGCGACCGCATCCGGTTACTGCTGGAGTTTGTCCCCGGCGATGACGCTGACCCGGCAATCCTTGCACGCGAGGCGGAGACGCTGCGCGGGATCGCAGACCAAGCGGGCAGGTAATATCCCGCAGGACGCACAAATTTTACAAAAAGTTCAACGACACTCCACAGAAAGCGGCGGACAACCGGGCAAATATCGGATATAATAGGGATGATAAGTATCAAACAAGGAGGGTCTGAACCATGACCGTTACCAAAAAATCCATCATCGGCGACGTGCTGGACGCCGCGCCGGATACCGCCGCTTTCTTCTTTGAGATCGGGATGCACTGCCTCGGCTGTCCGTCCGCACGCGGGGAGTCCATTGAGGACGCCTGCGCCGTCCACGGAACCGACGCCGATGAGCTGGTCGCCAAAATCAACGCATATCTGGCAGACAAGAAGTAAGGGTCGCCCGGAAGGCAATGCCGCACACCCGGGTGCGTGCGGTGTTACTGTTAAGTGTGACCTGAGCGACCCGAAAAAGCAGGGGCGGGGAAACGCGGTTCAGCCGGATTTCCCTGCCCCTTCTGTAACGCGACCACTGATGCCGGAAGGAGACACATGACATGACGGCTTCCCCCATCAAGCTGACGCCCCGCCTGATGACGGCGGTGCGCTATGTCCGTCCCGGTCACCTGCTCTGCGATGTCGGGACGGATCACGCATACCTGCCCATCTGGCTGTGCCAGACGGGTGTGCTGACCCCCGTCGTCCTGCCGGACGGCGTGCAATCCCCCGGCGGGGCACTGTGTGCCATCGCGTCCGATGTGCGGGACGGTCCCGTGGAACGTGCGCGCCTGCACGTTGCCGCCGCCGGGCTGACCGACCGTATCCTGACCGTCCGCACCGACGGGCTGTCGGGGCTGGAGAGCTACCGACCGTCGGATATCACGGTATTCGGAATGGGCGGGGAGCTGATCGTGTCCATTCTGGAGCGGGCGGCGTTTGTCCGCTCGCCGGATGTCCGGCTGATCCTCCAGCCCATGACACACCCGGAAATCCTGCGGAAATGGTTGCTGGACAACGGCTTTTCCATACTCGGCGAGTTGCTGTCGGCAGAGGAGCATCGCATTTACCAGACGGTCTGTGCCGCCTATGCGCCGGATGCCTGCGCCGCGCCCTACGATGACGCCGAGCTGCTGACCGGACGCGCCTACTCGCCGGAGCAGACGGATCTGCACCGGGCGCTGATTTGCAAAACCCGGCACACCCTGACCGCCCGGCGGGACGCCCGCGCCGGCTCCGGTCATACGACAGCCGGCGAGGACACCCTGCTCACCGCTCTGGCGGCGCAGGAGGCACGCATCGCCCGGCAGATACGGTAAACTATCCGGGAAAGGGATCTTACATGACGATACAACAGCTGTACGACGCGCTGGAAGCGCGCATTCCACGGTCGCTGTCCTGCGGATGGGACAACGACGGACTTTCCTGCTGTCCCGACCCGGCGGCGCCGGTGCGCGGCGTTCTGGTGGCACTGGACGCGACCGAGGACGCCGTCGCCGCGGCGGAACGGCGGGGATGCAACCTGCTGGTGACGCACCATCCCCTGCTCTTCCGGGGTCTGCGCGCCGTGGACGGTGCCGACACATCCTCCCGGAAGGTGTTTCGCCTGATCCGTGCGGGCATCTCCACCGCCGCCTTCCATACCCGGCTGGACGCCCTGCCGGGCGGCGTCAACGATACGCTGGCGGCTGTGCTGGGACTGCACGATGTCCTGCCCTTCGGCAGTGGGGCGGGTGAGGACGGAAACCCGGCGGGTATGCCGCTGGGGCGCATCGGTTCCCTGCCCGCGCCGGAATCCTTTGACGACTTCTGCGCACGGGTCAGGGCGGCACTGCACCTGCCTGCCCTGCTGGGCGCGGGTTGCGGGCGGGACATCCGTCGGGTCGCCGTGCTGGGCGGCGCGGGGGACGACGACGTGGACGCCGCGCGGGCGGCGGGCGCGGACGTGTTTGTGACCGGCGAGCTGCGCTACCATCAGCTCTGCGATGCGCCCTACGGCGGCATGGCGCTGATCGCCGCCGGGCACTACCACACCGAATTTCCGGTGGTGCCGGTGCTGGCGGACACCGTGCGCGGCATTCTGCGCGCGGCGGGAGATGCAGATGTTCCGGTGTCGCTGTACGGCGGCACGCGGGTGCAAATACGGTAAGGGGGACTATGCCATGAAAATACGGCTCAATGAAGATCCGGAGATCGTCCGGACGGTCAAGGAGGGACTTGCCGCCCGCGGCGGCTACTGCCCCTGCCGCACGGTCAGAAACGAGGACACCAAGTGTATGTGCCGGGAATTCCGCGAGCAGATCAAGGATCCGGATTTCGAGGGCTACTGCCACTGTATGCTGTACTACAAGGAGAAGTAATCATGCCGCGACAGGGAAAAACTCTGCCGGACTGCCTTGCGCAGGCAGTCCGCGTCCTATCGGTACCGCCCGTGATGGTGGCGGCGCCGCTGTCTGCACCGTTGCCATGGCTGTCTCCCTGCTGATCTTTCACTGATATCCGTCCGGAACCGAAACAGGGCGGCTCTTGCGAGCCGCCCTGTTTCCATATCCCTATACACTGCCGTGGCAGAGAAAGCTCTGCAACAGCGGGCTTTTCGGGTTCCCGAACACCTCATCCGGCGTACCGGCTTCCTCTATTACCCCATTCGCCATGAAGATCACCTGATCCGCCACGCTCCGGGCAAATTCCATCTCGTGCGTTACCACCACCATGGTGCTGTCGTGGGATTTCAGCCCCCGGATAACCGACAGCACCTCGCTTGTCAGCTCCGGGTCAAGCGCCGAGGTCGGCTCGTCAAAGCACAGAATGTCCGGGGCAAGTGCCAGTGCCCGCGCGATGGCAACCCGCTGCTGCTGTCCGCCGGACAGCTGTCCCGGATAACTGTCGAGCTTGTCGGTCAGCCCCACGCGGTCAATGAGCGCCCGTGCGCGGGCGTCGATCTCCTCCGCCGTCCCCAACCGGTTCAGTGTGGGTGCCAGCGTGACATTGCGCAGGACGCTGTACTGCGGAAACAGGTTGAACTGCTGGAACACCAGTCCGAAATGCCGCCGTGCCGCGCGTACCTCCGCCTCCCGGCGGCGGCGCCGCACCGACTCCGATGCATCGAAAATGCACGATCCGGCAACGTATATCTGTCCTGCATCGGCTGTTTCGAGAAAATTCAGACACCGGAGCAGGGTTGTTTTACCGCCGCCGGAGGAGCCGATCAGAGCCAGCACCGCGCCGCGCTCCAGTGTGAAGCTGATGCCGCGCAGTACCTCCGTCTTCCCGAAGGATTTGCCGAGATTCCGCACCTCCAGCGCGGGTGGATTCGTGTTGTTCATATCGCCATTCCTTTTACTGCGTATCGAAATCTGCCGTGTACTCACGGTACTCACAGCGAGAAGCGCGCCATCCGCTTCTCCAGCCTGCCGAACAGGAGCGTCAGTACGCCGTTGAAGATCAGGTAGTAGACCACCGTGAAGAACAGCGGCCACATGACGCCCGAAATGCCGCCCGAGCCCTTCATGAAGGCTTCGCCTGCCCAGATGACCTCCTGCAGCGCAATGATGCGTGCCAGCGACGTGTCCTTAACCAGCGTAATAATCTCGTTGGACATGGGCGGCACGATGCGCTTAATCATCTGAATCAGCGTCACGCGGAAAAAAATCTGCGACCGCGTCAGTCCCAGCACCTCGCCCGCCTCAGTCTGCCCGTGCGGGACGCCCTGAATGCCCGCGCGGTATATCTCGGAAAAATAGCAGGCGTAGTTGAAAATGAACGCCACCGCCGCCGCCGTGAAGCGTCCCGCCTCGCCCGTCCCCCAGATGTTGTTGCCGAACACCATGCCGGGAAAATAGAAGATAATGATAAGCTGGATCATCAGCGGCGATCCGCGGACGATCCAGATAATGCCCCGCAACAGCCACGAGAGCGGCTTGAAGCGGGACATGGAGCCGATGCAGATGAGAAGCCCCAGCGGGATGGCGCCGAGCAGGGTCACGGCAAACAGCCGGAGCGTTTGCAGAAAGCCCTGATTCAGCGCCTGAAATACCGTGGGAAACTGTTCCAGAAAACGTCCCGGCATATCTCTGTTCCCGCCCGCGTCAGTTCCCGATCAGGTAATCCTGAATGCCGTACTTTTCCGCGATCTTCTTCAGCGTGCCGTCCGCAGTCTTGGCGGCGAGGAACTCGTTGAGCTTTTCGGTCAGGTTGGAATTCTTGCGGAAGCCGACGCCGTACTCCTCGTCAGCCAGCCGGACGGTATAGGTGAGGTCGCTGTAATCCGTCCCTTCCCCGACCATGCTGATCGCCATGAGGAAATCAACCACGGCGGCATCGCTGGTGCCCGCCTTTACCTCGGTCAGCGCGGTTGCCTGATCCTTGACGGCAGTGATCTTAAAGCCGTTGGCGGTTGCCGCCGCCTCGCCGGCAGAGCCCTTCTCCACCGCAAAGGTCAGCCCCTTGCAGTCCGCGGCAGTCTTGATATCCGCCGCGCGGTCGGCACGGACGATCACGACCTGCGCGTTGTTGAAGTAGGGCTTGGAGGTGGACATGGCTGCCTTCACATCATCGGTCAGCGTCATGCCGTTCCAGACGCAGTCGATGGTGCCCGCCTCCAGCTCAAAGGTCTTGCGATCCCAGTCGATGAGGGAAAACTCGACCTCCACGCCGAGGTATGCGGCGAAGGCGCTGGCGGCATCTGCATCAAAGCCTATCCAGTTTTTGTCGGCATCGCGGTAATCCATCGGTGCAAACTCGGTAATGCCGACGACCAGCTTGCCGTTCTTCCGGACGGTTTCCAGATCGTCCGCCTTCTTGCCGCAGGCGGCGAAGCTCAGGGTGCAGGCAGCGACGGTGGCAAGCGCCAGCAGGGTGCATACGATTCTTGCTATTCTTTTCATTGGTGTGTCCTCGTCTTTCTTTGCGTACTTTATCGCTTTATCACGGTAAAGTGTTGAATGGCTGTATTATACACGTTTCGAGCGCGTTTGTCAAGGGGTTTTTCAAATATTTTTTTATTTTTTTCGGATTCCGGTATCCGGCGGAAAAAACGGGCTGTCAGGTCAAATCCGCACCGCACACACGGCAACCGACCGAAAAGCAGCCGTCAACCACGGATTCACAGAAAATTTTAACATTCCCCCTTGTCAGCGGGGCGCAAATGTGGTATACTGAATCAGATAGATATATGTAATTCACTGTGAATGCCGAGGTGTTTGTTTTGATCGTTGAATTAGAGGAAGCCAAACGGGAACTGGTCGGGATGCGTCCCGACATAGAGGAGCTGAGTCAGGCACTGCATATCCAGGCGCTGACAGCCAAGGTTGAAGAATTGGAGCAGACCACGCTTGCCCCCGATTTCTGGGGCGATCAGGCGCGGTCGTCCCGCGTACTGCAAACCATCAAGCAGTCCAAGGACACGATTGAGGAGTACACGGATCTGAAAAACCGGCTGGAGGACGCTATCGCGCTGGCAGAAATGGCAATCGAGGAAAACGACGAGGACAGCCTGCCCGAGGTCAAATCCGAGCTTGCCGACCTCAAGGCACAGGCGGAACGGATGCGCATCGAGGCGCTGATGGTCGGCGAGTACGACAACAGCACCGCCATTGTCTCCTTCCACCCCGGCGCCGGCGGAACCGAGGCGCAGGACTGGTGTCAGATGCTGTACCGCATGATTACCCGCTGGGCAGAGACCAACAAATTCAAGGTCAAGCTGCTGGACTGGCTGGACGGAGACGCCGCCGGACTGAAATCCGCCACCATCACGGTGGAGGGACCCCATGCCTACGGATTCCTCAAGAGCGAGAACGGCGTTCACCGGCTGGTGCGCGTCTCGCCCTTTGACGCGCAGGGGCGGCGCCAGACCTCCTTCGCATCCATCGAGGTCATGCCGGAATTCCCCGATCTGGACGAGATCCAGCTCCGGGACGAGGACTATGAGTTCGTGCCGTTTCACTCCAGCGGCGCGGGCGGACAGAACATCAACAAGGTGTCCTCCGCCGTGCGCATCACGCACAAGGCGACCGGCATCGTCGTGACCTGCCAGACCGAGCGCTCCCAGCTCCAGAACAAGGAAACCGCGCTCCGTATGCTGAAAGCAAAGCTGATGGACATCAAAATCCGCGAACGGCTGGATACCATCGAGCAGATACAGGGCAACAAGAACAACATCGAATGGGGCTCGCAGATACGCTCCTACGTCTTCATGCCCTACACGCTGGTAAAGGATACGCGCACGGGCTACGAGGAGGTGGACGTCGAGGCTGTCATGAACGGCAGGCTGGACGGATTCATCAACGCTTACCTCAAATATATCACCATGGACAAGGCAAAATAAATCCGCTCAAAAAGTGCTGTCAGCTGTCAGCTGTCAACAGCACCGGGACAATACGTCAGGGGTGTTAAAAAACTCATTCCGGGTTTTTTAACACCCCTTTTTTCTGCCTTCCATAGCCGGAAAAATTTTCCGTGAACGACAATGCGACACAATCGGACAGAGGATGTGCGGTATAATAGAGCAAACAGCCGGATACCTGCGCCCGACGCCTTCGGACAGGCTCCGGCGGAAAGGATGGCTGTACATATGCTCTGCGATACCTGCGGCAGGAAGAAGGCTGCCGTTTTCTACCATGAAAACATCGGCGGCAGGGTGCGCACCTTCAATCTGTGCCCCGCGTGCGCCGACGCCATGAAAAAATCCGGCGAACTGGAGGATTTCAGCGACGCCTGCGCGGGGCCGGGAGAGCCGGTACTCTGCCCCGAAGAGCCGGTTCTGCACGAACTGCCGATCCCCGCCGCAGTCGGGACCGACGGTGCGCCGGGATTGCTGTGCCCCCGATGCGGCGGATCGCTGTCCGACCTTGCCGCCTCCGGCGGGGCGGGATGCGCGGTATGCTACACGGTATTTGCCGCGGAGCTTGCGCCGCTCCTGCCGACCTTCGGCGGGCGGCTCTGTCACGCGGGAGCCGTTCCGGCAGGCTATCGTGCCCGGCAGGAGCGGGCGGAACGTGCGGCGGCACTCCGGCAGGAGCTGGCGGCGGCGGTCGAGGCAGAGCGTTTTGAGGATGCGGCGGCTTTGCGCGACCGCATCCGGGAACTGGAACAGGAGGCACGGTGATATGGCATGGTACGAAATACCCGGTGCGGAGCAGGATGTGGCGCTCTGCACCTGCGCACGTCTTTCGCGGAATCTGGAGGCTTTCCCGTTCCCGGCGCGGCTGGAGCCGGCGGGGGCAAAGGAGGTCATATCCGCCGTCGGTGCCGTACTGACCGAAAACGGCTTTACCGCCATTGACTTTGCGGAAATTTCCCGCACCGCCGCCTGCGCGCTGGTCGAAAAATGCTATGCCGGTCCGGAATTTATCCGCGAGAGTCTGCCGCACGCCCTGTACCTGAACGAGCCGTGCGGCATATCCGCCATGCTGTGCGGGCAGGATCACGTCCGGCTGCGCTGCATCCGTCCCGGGCTGGCGGTGCGGGACGCGTATGCGGGAGTGAGCGGCGTAGAGGGGCAGCTGGACGCACGGTTTGACCTTGCCTTCGACGAGCGGCTGGGCTATCTGACGCATGACCCCGGTGAACTGGGAACGGGGCTGTGCGTCTCGGTACTGCTGTTCCTCCCGGCACTGGAAGCCGCAGGACAGACCGGACTGCTGGCGGCACGGCTGGAGCGGCAGGGACTGACTCTGCACCGCGCGCTTGCAGGCTCCGCGCGGCAGGAGGAAATCCCGCTCTACCGGCTGTCAAACCGCATTTGCTTCGGACTGTCGGAAGCCGATATTCTGTCGCTGATATCCGGCTGTGCCGGGCGTATTCTGGAATCCGAACGCCACCGGCGCAGTGCCGTCAGCGGTCACGATCTCATCCGTCTGACCGACCGCATACATCGCGCCGCCGGCATTCTGCGACACGCCTGCGTTCTCCCGATGTCCGAATGCCTCCGCTGTCTCGCCGACCTCCGGCTCGGCGCTTCGCTGGGACTGCTCCCCGACATCCGGGTCGAGTCGCTGACCGCTCTGCTGTTCGATACCCTGCCCGCTTCGCTCTCGCTCGCCTCCGATCCACCCGCTTCCGGCGATTTCAACCGTGATATCAGCCGCGCCCGGCTGGTGCGCGAACGGCTGTCGCAGGAAGCATAGGGCTGCCGATCGGATTCCGCTATTTCGGGGCGTCCCCGCGCCGTTCTTTCATCCGGTCGCGCGGCTCCGCCCCTGCCGCAGGAGGATCTCCATGACAAACCGTTTCACGGAACGCGCCCAGCGCGCGCTCAATGCTTCGCTGTCCGCCGCCGCCGATCTGGGGCACACCTACATCGGATCGGAGCATATCCTGTTAGGACTGATGGCGGATGACGCCTCCATCGCCGCCAAGATGCTCCGCGCGCACGGCGCCGACCGGACGCGGGTGCGGGAGGCTGTGGTGAATATGGCAGGCGAGGGAGTGCCGAGTCAGGTCTCCCCCGCCGACATGACGCCGCGCACACAAAAAATCATTCAGGAATCCGCCACGCTGTCGGTACACGCCGGGCAGAGCTACATCGGGACGGAGCATCTGCTGCTGGCACTGCTCGGGGAGGGCGACTGCGTGGCGGTGCGCCTTCTGGACGATCTGAACATTCCCGTGGACGAGCTGAAGCGGGACGTGCAGAATTTTCTGGGCGCATCGCCGGGGGCGGAGAACATCGGGCAGAGCCGGAGTGCGGGGAACGAAAACCAAGCCGAGCAGTCCGGCGGTCGGTCGCGGAGCGGCAAGGAGAACCGCCGCACGGAGAAGGCGCTTGCCGGCACGCCGACGCTGGCACAGTACGGGCGCGATCTGACCGCCATGGCGCGGGAGGGCAGGCTGGATCCCATCATCGGGCGGGAGACCGAGACCGAACGGGTGATTCAGATTCTGTCCCGGCGCACCAAGAACAATCCCTGTCTGGTAGGGGAGCCGGGCGTGGGCAAAACCGCCGTGGTGGAGGGGCTTGCCCAGCGCGTGAGCGACGGCAGTGTGCCGGATACCATCCGCGGCAAGGTCATCGTGACGCTGGATATCGCATCCATGATCGCCGGGGCGAAATACCGCGGCGAATTTGAGGAGCGCTTCAAGAACGTTATGGAGGAGGTGCGCCGCAACCCGCAGATCATCCTGTTCATCGACGAGATCCACACCATCATCGGGGCGGGCGCGGCGGAAGGGGCAGTGGACGCCGCCAACATCATCAAACCGGCGCTGGCACGGGGCGAGATGCAGGTCATCGGCGCCACGACCGTGACCGAGTATCGGCGGCACATCGAGAAGGACGCGGCACTGGAGCGGCGCTTTCAGTCCGTGACGGTGGGCGAGCCGAGCGGGGAGGAAACCGTGCGCATCCTGGAGGGACTGCGCCCCAAATACGAGGCGCATCACCGGCTCCGCATATCGGACGGGGCGCTGACGGCGGCGGTCGCACTGTCGGTGCGCTACATCCCCGACCGCTTCCTGCCGGACAAGGCGATTGACCTGGTGGATGAGGCGGCGTCCCGCCTGCGTATCCGGTCACGGACATCGCCGCCGGGGGTCAAGCAGCTGGAGGTTCGCCTGACGGCGGTCAGCCGCGAGAAAGCGGAAGCCATCAAGGCGCAGGATTTTGAGCGGGCGGCAGGTCTGCGGGACGAGGAGGCAGGTCTGCGCGGTCAGCTGGAGGCGGCACGCGCGAGCTGGCGCCGCGAGCAGGACACAGGCGCGCTGACCGTGGAGCCGGACGATATCGCCGAGGTAGTGACGCAGTGGACAGGCATCCCGGTCAGCCGCCTGCTGGAGGGCGAGGGGGAACGGCTCCTGCGGCTGGAGGATACGCTCCGGGCGCGCGTGATCGGGCAGGACGAGGCTGTCACGGCGCTGTGCCGCGCCATCCGGCGGGGGCGCATGGGGCTGAAGGATCCCCGCCGCCCCATCGGTTCCTTCATCTTTCTCGGGCAGAGCGGCGTCGGCAAGACCGAGTTGTCCCGCGCGCTGGCAGGGGCTTTGTTCGGCAGTGAAAACGCGCTCATACGGCTGGATATGTCGGAGTATATGGAAAAGCAGAGCGTATCCCGGCTCATCGGCTCGCCGCCCGGCTATGTCGGCTTTGAGGAAGGCGGGCAGCTGACCGAAAAAATACGGCGGCATCCGTATGCCGTGGTGCTGTTCGACGAGATGGAGAAGGCGCACCCGGACGTATTCAATCTGCTCCTGCAGGTGCTGGACGACGGCAGTCTGACCGACGCGCAGGGGCGGCGGGCGGATTTCCGCAACACGGTGGTCATCATGACCTCCAATCTGGGCGCGGCAGGCGGCAGGCAGACGCTGGGCTTTTCGGGCGGCGGCGCCGACGGCAGTGCGGAGCGTGACCGGATGCTGTCCGCGCTGCGCGCCGCGTTCCCGCCGGAATTTCTCAACCGGGTGGACGAGATACTGGTTTTCCGTCCGTTGGGGCGGGAGGAGCTTGTCCGCATCGCGCACCTGATGCTGGAGGAAGTCTGCCGCCGTGCATTGGAGCTGGACATCGGGCTGTCCTTCGATCAATCCGCCGCGGAGCTTATCGCAACTGCCGCACAGAGCGGGCACGGCGGAGCGCGTCCTATCCGGCGTGCCGTGGTGCGGCTGGTTGAGGATGCCTTCTCCACCGAGTTACTGGAAGGGCGTCTCAGCACCGGCGACCGTGTGCGGGCAAGCGCACGCGACGGGAAAATTGTATTTGAAAGCGAGTAAGGCAGCTGTCAGGGCTCATCCCCTCCGCAGTCCTTTTGGGTAGTGGTTCTTCATAACACCCCGATCCGCCTTGCCCCAGCCAAGCGGGAAACCGTCCACTGTCACGGTGTACCATCCAGCCAGCTCAGACGGGCAGGAAACCGTCTCGCCACGCAGGTAGGCGGCGGGCTGACCGCCCGCAGAATCCAACGCGCAGCGTCTGGCGCCGTCCGGAACCGGCAACGCCGCCATAGCCAGCGCGTGTGCCGGGGTAAAACGACCGCCCGCCACACTGCCCAGCTCCAGCCCCGCGCGCAGGACACGCAGACCGTTCAGACTTTCCGCCGTCAGGTCGCACCCGGCGGGCAGAAGGGACAGCGTCTCCCCGAACAGGCAGGGGATGCCGTCCGGGATATACCCCAGCACGCTGCCGGCAAAATCCCGAAACAGACGCAGCGCGTCCGGAAGCGATATGCCCCGCCCCGGGCGGTTGTCGCGCCGACCGGGGCGCTCCGCGCGGCGCGACACGGCACCGCCCGACACGGCATCGCCAGACGCCGCATCCGCCCGGCGGCGCAGCAGGACGGCAAAGTGTCCCTCCCCGTCCGCATGATGCGGAAAGAGCCGCACCGCCCGCCGCAGACTTCCGGCATATTCCGTCCCGCCGGGCACCCAGTCGGGTCTGCCGGCATCCAGTCGCCCGTCCGCAAGGCAGGCGAGAATGGCGGAAGCATCGGTCATGACGGTATCAAAATCCGGGTGTTCCCGCAAAAAGGTCAGAACGCTGCCTTCGTCCTCCTCCGGTGCGAAGGTGCAGGTGGAATAAACGATTGTCCCGCCGGGTGCCAGCATCCGGGCGGCGGCGCGCAGGATCTCCGCCTGCCGCGCGGCGCACAGCGCGATATTCTCCGGCGACCACATCTGCACCGCCTGCGGCTCCTTGCGGAACATTCCCTCGCCGGAGCAGGGCGCATCCACGACGATGCGGTCAAAAAAGCCGGGAAAACGTTCCGCCAGCGCCTGCGGCTCCATGTTCAGCACCAGCGCATTCGGGATGCCCATGCGCTCGATGTTGCCGGACAGCACGGCGGCTCGCCCCGGATGAATCTCGTTGGCAACCAGCAGTCCCTGCCCGCGCAGGGCACCCGCCAGCTGAGTCGCCTTACCGCCCGGTGCGGCACACAGGTCAAGCACCCGCTCGCCGGGACGCGGCGGGCACAGTGCCGCCGGGATCATGGCGCTTGCCTCCTGAATATAGTACAGCCCCGCCTCATGGTACGGGTGTCTGCCGGGACGCAGGGCAGGGTCGTCGGGATAGTACCAGCCGTCCGCCGTGAAGGGTACGCGCTCCGCAAGGAAGGGGAGCAGTGCCCGCACGCCGTCCGGGATGCCGTCCAGCCGGAGCGGATTGACGCGCAGGGCGGGGCGGCGCGGCTTGTCGTAGGACGCAAGGAACGCGGGGTATTCCGCCCCCAGCAGGCGGTGCATCCGGTCGGTAAAGCCGAGCGGGAGTGCGCAGGTCTCCGGCTCACTCATGCGTTCGCATCCTCCTTCAGCATAACCTGATACACATCGTTTTTGGGCACGCCGCGATCCTTTGCCGCCGCCTTGACCGCGTCCTTGCGGGACAGCCCCTGCCCTTCATAGTGCGCGACATGATCGGGAATACTCATATCCGCCCAGAAAACAGGTGCATCGGCGGGATCGGCTCCTGCCACGACCAGCACGTACTCCCCGCGCGGGTCGTGGTCGGCGTAGTACGCAACCGCCTCCCCGACCGTCAGGCGGAGGATTTCCTCGTTGCGCTTTGTCAGTTCCCGGCAGAGCGCAATATGCCGCTCCCCCCCGAAGACAGCGGCAAAATCCGCCAGCGTTTCGCACAGGCGGTGGGGGGCTTCATGGAACAGCATGGTGCGCGTCTCGCGCGAAAGCTCGTTCAGTCGGGCGGCACGCTGACGGTTATCGGTCGGCAGAAAGCCCTCAAAGGTGAAGCGTCCGGTGGGCAGTCCCGACAGCGTCAGCGCCGTCACACCGGCACAGCAACCGGGCACCGACGTCACGGGAATACCGCGCGCGGCACACAGCCGCACAAGATCCTCGCCGGGATCGGATACGGCTGGTGTTCCGGCATCGGTGACAAGCGCGCAGGACTCGCCCGCCGCCAGCCTGTCGCAGATCTGTCCGCCGCGCTCCCGCTTGTTATGCTCAAAATAGGATACCATCGGCTTACGGATGCCGAGACCGGCAAGCAGTCTGCCGGAGTTGCGGGTATCCTCGGCGGCGATAAAGTCCACACCCGCCAGGACAGCCTCCGCCCGATGGGACAGGTCGGCGAGATTGCCGATGGGCGTCGCCACCAGGTACAGCGTACCGGGAACGATGCGGTTCTTTTCCCCGACGGGGGGCACGGATTGTTCGGTGAGCATACAGGGAGGCACCTCTTTTCACAGGGCGGCAGACCGGAAACGGTCTGCGCAGAATGCGCCGCTCCCCCATATACTGGCGTATATCCGGAAACATACGGAGGAGGGCAGGATAACATGGCTATCAAAATCTATATCGACCAGGGGCACAACCCGGTCAATCCCAACGCAGGCTCCGAAGGGAACGGACTGCGCGAGCAGGACATCGTCTACCGCATCGGGCAGCTGCTGGCGGAACGTTTGCGTGCGGACGGGCGCTTTGCGGTGCGTCTGTCGCGTCCCACCGCCTCGACTCAGCTGGGAACCAGCAACGCCACCAGTCTGGCGGCACGGGTAAACGATGCCAACAGCTGGGGGGCGGATTACTTTGTCAGCCTGCACACCAACGCCTCGGACAATTCCGCCGTCAGCGGAACCGAGACGCTCGCCTATTCCCGCGACACGCGCGGCTACGGCTTGGCGCAGGCGATCCAGAAGAACGTGGTCGCTGTCACCGGACTGCCCGACCGGGGAGTCAAGCTCCGTCCGGGGCTGTATGTCCTGCGCAAGACGCGGATGCCGGCGGTTCTTGCCGAGCTTGGCTTCATCACCAATCCCGGCGATGCCGCGTTGCTGTCCGGTTCGCCCGGGCTGTTTGCGGACGGCTTATTCCGCGGTATCACGTCCTACACGCTCTGACCCCATTATATCACGCAGGCGGGCGGCTGTCAACAGCCGCCCGCCGATTTCAGCCGTGTCACGCATACCCGGCTCCGCCGCGGCATACATTTCAGGGAACCCCCGATCGTTCGGGGAACATCCGCAGGCAAGGAGCGCTTCTTATGACGCAACGCAAGACCGCAGACACACGCATGGACTCCCGGATCAGCCCCGCCGTCTGGGCAGGCGGAGGCATCGCCCTCGCGGCGGCACTGTTCACCCGATTGCGGGTCGGCAGTCCCCTGCCGCTCCTGCATCTGCTGAACGCGGACAGCATTCTGCCGCCCCTGTGGCTGACAGGTCTTTGCTGGCTCAGCAGCTTTTTCCTGTCGGGCTGTGCCGCAGGCTTTATTCTCAACTGCCGCACGGGCGGATGCGCCGCCGCATGGCGCCTGCGCGGTGCCGTGTACGGTCTGCTCTGCCTGTTCGCCGGGCTGGGATGGTACCCGCTCCTGTTTGCGGCGCAGGCACTCTGGCTTTCGTGGCTGTGTCTGCTTGCCGCCGCTTTGTCCGGTATCCTGTGCCTCGCGTGCTGGGTGCGCGTCCGGCGACGCGTCCTTCTGTTCCTGCTCCCGGCGGCGGTGTGGATGTGCTGCCTGACCGTACTGCAGCTGGTCGTCCTGCTGCGCCGGTAGCGCCGGTTGGCAGTTCTGCACAAATGCGTGGTGAAATTTTGGCCAAAAAGGAAAAAGTCGTGCAGTCCTGTTGACAAATTCCGCCTGATGTTGTATAATGACGGTATCATAAATTCTGTTTGGAGGTCTGTTATGAAATTTGCAAAGATTCTGGCTACTGTTCTGGCGGTCTGCCTGTTGAGTTGTGCCTTTGTTGCGTGTGACACCGGAAGCGGGAACGGAACGGAATCCGCGACCGAAACGGCGACCAAGTTCAAGGCGAGTGTTACGCTGGTGATCAAGGAAGGCGACAAGCAGGTTGACAAGGAAACGCTTGCGTTTGAGGGCAATGATGCCACGCTGAAGAGCGTGATTGAATTCTACTGTGCCATCAAGGGCTATGCCTCCGAGGGATGCTTTGCTTCCACCGGTCTGCTGCAGAAGATCGGCGATCTGGAAGGCAGCTGGAACGGCTACGACGAGGGCAAGGGCAGTCAGGCAGGCAAGATCGAGTCCCTCCAGAACTTTGAGGTCTCGGACGGCATGACTGTTGTGCTGGTCTGCACGAAGTAAATCCGGAAACAGAAAGCGGCGATCCGTGTACGGACGCCGCTTTTTCTGTCGGCGTTGCGGGTGGGGATAATCCCCCCGGCGACGCGGCAAGCCGGCAACACCCTTGACAACACGCCGACCGGATGGTATAATACGGACGAGCGCCGACCGAAACGGCATATGACCTGCGCCCCGCAACGCAGGTACAACATCGCAAAATTAAGGAGATTCTGTCATGACAGAACTGCAGCGTCTGCGGAACCTGGAGGTTCCCACCGGCAACATCGACTGCGTACTGGATACCGACACATACAACGAAATCGACGACCAGTACGCGCTTTCCCTGATGATCAAAAGTCCCAAGCTCAACCTGCGGGCAATCTACGCCGCCCCGTTCTTCAACACGCACTCCACATCGCCGGAGGACGGCATGGAGCGCAGCTACGACGAGATTCTGAAGCTGCTCACCCTGATGGGCAAAGAGGACAGAAAAGCCGACGTGTTCAAAGGCTCCCGCACCTACCTGCCGGATGAAAAAACGCCGGTGGACAGTCCTGCCGCCCGCCATCTGTGCGAGCTGGCAATGACGTACAGCGTGGAGAAACCCCTCTATGTCGTCGCCATCGGTGCCATCACCAATGTTGCCTCCGCGTTGCTTCTGGAGCCGCGCATCGCCGACCGCATCGTGCTGGTCTGGCTGGGCGGTCACTTCGACACGTGGCCGGACACGCGGGAATTCAACCTTTTCCAGGATGTCGCCGGCGCGCGTGTCGTGTTCGGGTGCGGATGCCCGCTGGTTCAGCTGCCCTGCATGGGGGTTGTGTCCTCCTTCTACGTAACAGGTCCCGAACTGCGCACCTGGCTTTCCGGCAAAAACGCCCTCTGCGACTATCTTGTCAGCCACACGGTCGAGGAGGCAGAATCCTATGCGGCGGGGCAGGTCTGGAGCCGCGTGATCTGGGATGTGACGGCAGCCGCGTGGCTGCTGAACGACGGCGGGCGGTTCATGCTCTCCCGGCTGATCCCTGCGCCTGTTCCGGAGTATGACGGGCACTGGGGGCAGGCTCCCTACAATCATTTCATCCGGCAGGTGACGTTTATCCACCGCGATGCTCTGATGGGAGAGCTGTTCCGCGTTCTGGCGGAATAAGAATATCCGCGTTGCTGTTTTTTCGCAGGGACTTGCGGCGCGGTCTTCCGTCCCGCTCCCCCGCGATGCCGGAGGGCAGAGTCCCCGCCGCGCCGTCCCTTTTGGGCATCAAGCCCCCTTGCCGGTCGTCTTTCCCTTTCGGTTTTTGCCGTGATCCTTACGGACACGGACAAAGAGTGAGCGCAGAGCGCGCCCGTTGAAGGGCAGAAGCGGATAGAGATAGCTGCGGGTTCCGTTGACAGTGGCGTTGGTCAGCAGCAGGATCAGGATGCAGATACTGCCAAGCGCAAATCCCCAGACGTTGAACAGAGCCGTCAGCAGAAGCAGTCCCATGCGCAGAAACTTGAACGCATAGCCAAGCTCATAGCTCCGTTGGGTGAAATTTGCAATGGCGACAAACGCCATATACAGGATGACCTCCGGGATCAGCCAGCCGATGCTGACGGCAAAATCACCCAGAATCAGTCCGCCCACAACCGAAAGGGAATTGGACAGCATATCCGGCGTGTTGAGTGACGCCATGCGCAGTCCGTCTATGATAAACTCTACCAGAAACAGCTGTGCGATAATGGGAATGCGCCCGATCTCCGTGGGCAAAATGAAGGAGAGCCAGCCGGGGATAGCCGACGGATTCTTCAGAAGCAGGTACCACAGCGGGGTCAGGAACAGCGTCAGCCAGAAGATAATCTGCCGCAGGATACGGATATAGGTGCCAGTCAGCGGGGGAAAGTAAAAGTCGTTGGTCTCCTGCATGAAATCAAAGATGGAAGTCGGCAGGATCATGGCGTCGGGCGAATTGTCGCAGAGGATCAGCACGCTCCCCTCCAACAGCTGCGCCGCCGCCGCGTCGGGGCGCTCGGTGTAGCGGATCTTCGGGAACGGGTTGTACCAGCGGTTCCGGATCAGCGATTCCGCCAGCGACTCATGCCCCATGGACAAAGAGTCCGTGCGGATGCTGTTCAGTCTGGTTTTTATCTTATCCACGTAGGCAAGATCCGCACGGTCCGCCATATAGCAGACAACCACGTCCGTTCCGGAGCTGCGCCCCACCGACAGGTAGGACATGGTCAGCTGGGGGTCGCGGATGCGCCGCCGGATCAGCGCGGTGTTGAAGACCAGCGTCTCCACAAAGCCGTCCCGTGCGCCGCGCATGACCTTGTCGCCCTCCGGCTCGCCGGTCTCCCGCGCCGGGTAGGAACGCGCATCCACAATGACGCCCGCGTCACCGAACGCGCTGCCCAGGATCAGCGTTGCGCCTGCCAGCACCATCCGCACCATGCTGTCCACCGACCAGGACACATCGGTTTCCACGTACGGCAGTGCCGCGTCCACGAAGCGTTGTACCGGCAGGGGCGACTCGCCCGGCGCGCCACTCTCCTCCGGAACAAGCCGTTTCAGGGACAGGAAAAATATCATCAGCTTTTCCATCACGCTGTCCTTGACGAAGCCGTCAATATAGTAGAGCGTGATCCGGTCACGCCCGATCTGCATATCCTTTCGGATCACGTCGAAGTTATCCCTCACGCGCAGGATGTCGTCCATCATGCGCACATTGGCGGCATAATCGGGACTCAGCCGCTCCTGCCGCCCGCCTTTTTCTGCCATGCGATTGCCTCCTTTTTGAAAGCAGCATTGATTCATGTATAGTGTGCGGCACCCGGCACGGCGATATGACAGGGAATATATTGCATATCCCATATCCGTGTTTTCGCTTTGCGTTGCCTGCTCGATCTGCCGCTGTGGTTCCGTAGGGAAGCATGGCGGTTTTTGCTTTTTTAGTTTTCCTGCCGTATCAATGATTTCTTGCCCCCATCCCCCCGACCCCCTTCCCCGGAGGGGAAGGGGGAGTCTCAAAGTTTATTTCGCCGGGGGCTTCGCCCCCGGCACCCCTGCATTGAATCGCCTACGGCACTTGCAGACGCTGCCGTGCAGGAACCCGGCGGCTGTACTCCGGCGGCACCACTCGCAGGGAATCTCTTTCTTTCGGTTTTGCGGCGAACCATAGGTTCAGCCCCCGGGGATGCAAGGGGCGGAGCCCCTTGCATAAGAAAACTAAAAGTCTCCCCCTTCCCCGCCGGGGAAGGGGGTCGGGGGGGGGATAGGGGGCAGAATCAAAACTAAAGGCAGGGTAGGCAGGCGGCAAAGGAGAAAGCCACCCTGCCCCCAGTTCTGCCCGGGTTCAGCCGCAGGGAATCTGTATGGCGGAAGCTACAATGCCGTAAGCAGTCTGATGCCGGGAGCAGAGAGACAAGCCCCAGCAATAATTTCCGCAAATAATTTGCAGAATAATTTATATAAACCTATTGACAAATTCTATAATTTGTGATACAATATATGCACAGTAAAAAAGGGAAGGTCAGAGCATGAAGAAAAGCACCTATTCGGTCGTGCTGTCCGACCGGGTCGTCGCCGAGATCGACAGACTGGCGTACCGCAAAGGCACCAACCGTTCCAGTATGATAAACGAAATACTCGCCGGATATGTGTCCATGACGACGCCGGAACAGCGCATCAGCCGTATCTTTTCGGATATGGCAGCCGTGCTGTATCCGGGCGAGGTATTCCGGGAACTGGCACCCCCGACGCCGTCGGTCATGTCCATGCGCGCGGCGCTTGCCTACAAGTACAACCCCACCGTACGCTATACAGTGGAGTTGTTCCGCGATCCGGGCGCAACGCACGGCGGTGCGCAGGGCATCATCCGCGTGTCGGTGCGCACGACCAGCGTGGCTCTCCTCACCGAACTCCGCCGCTTCTACCGCCTGTGGGCGGAAACCGAACGGCAGTACGGCTTCCCCGGTGAGTCCACCGTGGAGGACGATGTGTTCCGCCGCCCGATCCTGCACCGCACCAGCCCCGCCGCACGCGACACGCACACATCCGGCGGCGAGGAACGCGCCGGCGCTATGCTGGCGGCTTACGTTTCGCTCATGAACAGCGGCATGAAGCTGTGCTTCCGCGAGCCGGATGACCGCGCCGCTTCCGCCGCGCTCTCCGGGCTGTACGCCGCCTACCTTGCCGAAAACCGCGAGATCGTGTAGCGGCACGGAGGAAGCACAGGCACGGATCTTTCCCCAAAATTACTTACCCCGTGAGAGGAGGTATCTTGATATATGAATACCGAAAAACTGACACAGAAAACCATAGAAGCCCTGCGCGGCGCCCAGAACGCCGCGACAGAGAACGGCAACCCCTCCGTGGAGGAGGAGCATCTGCTGTATGCCCTGCTGACACAGCCGGACGGACTGGTCGGAGAGGTCATGCGCAGCGTGGGCGCTTCTCCCGAGGACATGATCGCCGAGCTGGATCGCCTGATTGCGCAGTTCCCGAAGGCGGGCGGCAGTGGCTATGACCCCAGCCGCATCTATATCTCCGCATCGCTCGACAAGGCGCTGACCGAAGCCGAAAAGCAGGCAGGCAAGATGAAGGATGACTACATCTCAGTCGAGCACGTCCTGCTTGGCATTCTGGAGTACCCGACCGACAACGTAAAAGCCCTGTTCCGTGCGCAGAACGTCACCGCCGCCGCCGTGCTGGAGGCACTGCGGAAGATCCGCGGCAATCAGAAGGTCACGAGCGACAACCCGGAGGACACCTACAACGTCCTCAAGAAATACGGCACCGATCTGGTGGCGCGTGCGCGGGAGCGCAAGCTGGATCCCGTCATCGGACGTGACGAGGAAATCCGCCATGTCATCCGTATTCTGTCCCGTAAAACCAAGAACAATCCCTGCCTGATCGGTGAACCCGGCGTCGGCAAGACCGCCATCGCCGAGGGGCTTGCCCAGCGTATCGTCAGCGGCGATGTTCCGGACAACCTCAAGGATCGCACCATCTTCTCGCTGGACCTCGGCGCGCTGATCGCGGGAGCGAAATTCCGCGGCGAATTCGAGGAGCGGATGAAAGCCGTGCTGGAGGAAGTCAAATCCTCCGAGGGCAAGATCATCCTGTTCATTGATGAGCTGCACACCATTGTCGGTGCGGGAAAAACGGACGGCGCGCTGGACGCGGGCAACATCCTCAAGCCCCTGCTGGCACGTGGTGAGCTGCACTGCATCGGCGCGACCACTCTGAACGAGTACCGGCAGTATATCGAGAAGGACGCGGCGCTGGAACGCCGGTTCCAGCCTGTCATGGTGGACGAGCCGAGCGTGGAGGATACCATCGCCATCCTGCGTGGACTGAAGGAGCGCTACGAGGTCTATCACGGCGTCAAGATCATGGATAAAGCCATCATCGCCGCCGCGACACTGTCGGCGCGGTATATCACCGACCGGTTCCTGCCGGACAAGGCAATCGACCTGATTGATGAGGCTTGCGCACTCATCAAAACGGAAATGAACTCCATGCCCACCGAGATGGACGAGATCTCGCACAAGATCATGCAGCTGGAGATCGAGGAGCAGGCGCTGTCCAAGGAGACGGACAAAATCACGCTGGCACATCTGGACGATATCCGCGCCGAGCTTGCCCGCCTGCGCGATGACTTCAAAGCCATGAAGGCAAAGTGGGACAACGAGAAGCAGAGCATCGAGCGTGTGCAGAGCATCCGCTCCCAGATTGAGGACATCAACCGCCAGATCGAGCGCGCACAGAACGAGTACGATCTTGCCAAGGCGGCAGAGCTGAAGTACGGCAGATTGCCCGGTCTGCAGAAGGAGCTGGAAAAGGAGGAGGCAGCCGCCGATTCCCGCCAGAACACCCTGCTGCGTGACCGCGTGACCGATGACGAGATCGCCAAGATTGTCTCCCGCTGGACGGGTATTCCCGTATCCAAGCTGGTGGAGAGCGAGCGGCAGAAGCTGCTGTCGCTGGATTCCATCCTGCACCGCCGCGTCATCGGGCAGGACGAGGCTGTCAGCAAGGTGGCGGACGCCATCCTGCGCTCCCGTGCCGGCATCAAGGATCCCCGTCGCCCCGTCGGTTCGTTCCTGTTCCTGGGTCCGACCGGCGTCGGCAAAACGGAGCTTGCCAAGGCTGTCACGGAGGCTCTGTTCGATGATGAGAAGAACCTCATCCGTATCGACATGAGCGAGTATATGGAAAAGTATTCGGTCTCCCGTCTTATCGGAGCGCCTCCCGGATACGTCGGCTACGACGAGGGCGGTCAGCTCACCGAGGCGGTGCGCCGCAAGCCGTACTCGGTCGTGCTGTTCGATGAAATCGAGAAGGCGCATCCGGACGTATTCAACATCCTGCTTCAGGTGCTGGACGACGGACGCATCACCGACAGCCACGGCAAGACCGTGGACTTCAAGAACACGGTCATTATCCTGACCTCCAACCTCGGTTCGGACATCATCCTGGACGGCATCACGCCGGACGGCGAGATCAGCGACGCGGCACGCGCCCAGGTGAACGAACTGCTCAAGCGCAGTTTCCGCCCCGAGTTCCTCAACCGTCTGGACGAGATCATCTTCTACAAGCCGCTGACGCGCGACAATGTCCGCGAGATCGTGGGGCTCAAGCTGAAGGAAATGTCCGACCGGCTGAAGGAAAAGAGAGTTCACGTGGTTGTGACCGACGCGGCTGTCGAGCGCATTATCGAACAGTCCTTTGACCCCGCCTACGGTGCGCGTCCCATCAATCGCTTCATCCAGTCGCACATTGAAACGCTGATTGCCCGCAAGCTGATCGCCGAGGACGTCGCGCCGGATTCCACCATCACGGTGGGGCTGGACGCGGACGGCGCCTTCACCGCGAGCGTATCTGCTATCGTTCCGGCGGAGGAGCAGAACGATTGATGCGGGAGCTTGCCCCTGCGGCACCGGTTTATCCGGCTGTACCATGAACTTTTCGCCCTTTTCACCCCCCCTGCCCCTTCCCCTCTCCGGGGAAGGGGCGTTTTTTGTTTTGCCGGGGTTCCGCGCCGGCGCCAAAAAGGCAGCAACCGCTCGCTTTTCTTATGTGAATAAAATGTAAAATCTCAAAAACCCTCTTGCAATCTGCAGGAGGGTATATTATAATATAGCTGAAGTGGTGGAAAGTGGTGCGAAGTGTGGAACTTTGGTGCGTATTTCAACCATAGAGACCGGAGGGGAGTATTCCTCCGGGTGAACGACAAAAGAATTCCGGAAAGCCGGAGGGAAGGGGGATCGCGGTATGCTGACAGGCGAATACAGACACTCGGTTGACGCCAAGAACAGGCTTTTCATTCCTGCCAAGCATCGGGAGGAATTGGGGACCTCCTTCGTCATCGTTAAGGATGTGCGCGGTCCCCGCCTGAAGGTTTTCTCCATGCAGGCATGGGAAGCCTACCTGGAGCCTATCAAACACCAGGACAGGAAAATCGTGGATCAGCTGATGCGGTTCCTGCACAGCACCGCGATATACGCAGAGCCGGACAGCCAGGGACGGGTGGTTCTGACCCCCGCACTGCTGGAGTACGCCGGCATCGGCAAGGAAGCCGTGATCGTCGGCTGTGCGGACTATGCGGAAATCTGGGCGGCAGACAAGTATGACGCCGAGATGAACACCGTGAATCCGGAGGAGCTGCGGAGCGCTCTGGAGGCGCTCGGACTGTGAGCCGGACAGATACCGGAACGTCATCGCCGGAAAGCGGAACTTTTTCACATAAGCCGGTTCTGTTCGCGGCGTGTATGGACGCGCTGAACATCAGACCGGACGGAATATACGTGGACGGAACGGCAGGCGGCGGCGGACACTCCGCCGGTATCGCCTCCCGCCTGACAACAGGTCGCCTGATCGCCATTGATCAGGACGAAGCCGCCGTGCGCGCCGCCTCGGAGCGGCTGGCGCCCTTCGGGGCACGCGCCACCGTGGTGCGGAACAACTTCTGCCGGCTGGCGGGGGTGTGCGCGGGGCTGGGAATTGAACGGATAGACGGCGTTCTGCTGGATCTGGGGGTTTCCTCCTACCAGCTGGATACGCCGGAGCGGGGATTCTCCTACATGGCGGATGCCCCGTTGGATATGCGGATGGACGGTCGCGGAGAACGGACGGCGTACGATGTGGTGAACACGTACTCCGAGGCGGATCTGCGGCGCATCCTGTTTTCATACGGCGAGGAGCGCTTCGCCGGGCGCATCGCGGCACGCATCGTGTCCGCGCGCGCCGCTCACCCCATCGAAACAACGGGGGAGCTTAGCGAACTCATCAAGGCGGCTATCCCGGCGGCGGCACGCGAGGGCGGACATCACCCTGCCAAGCGGTCGTTCCAGGCTATCCGCATCGAGGTAAACGGCGAGTTGGACGTCATCCGCCCCGCACTGGAGGCGGCAACAGACCTTCTGAACCCCGGCGGACGGATGGCGGTTATCACCTTCCACTCGCTGGAGGATCGGATCGTCAAGGACACCTTTGCGGAGCTGGCACGGGGTTGCATATGCCCCCCCGACCTGCCGGTGTGCGTCTGCGGGCGGAAGCCCCGGGTGCGCCCCGTCAGCCGCAAGCCCATCCTCCCGTCGGCGGAGGAACTGGAAGACAACCCCCGCGCCCGCAGTGCCAAGCTGCGGGTGGCGGAAAAACTGTAAAGCCTGCCGAAGGCAAGCGGGCATTCCCGGATACGCCACGGCGGATATGCAGGAATACCCGGAGCCGATTCCGGCGGAGAGGAGTTGACCGGCATGAATCGGGAATACGAAAGACCCTCCCGCGTTTCCCTTTCGGGAAGCGGGAGCAGCGCCCGTCTCCTGCGTGCGGACGAACTGACGCCCGCTCAGCGGCGGAGCAAGGATGCGCAGTCGGCGGATACCGACAGGCAGTACATTGATATGCTGTGCGACCGCTACCGCGACCGGGGCGTCGCAGGCAAGGTGCACGCCGACGAGGCGCGGCAGAAGAGGCAGGAAGCGCTCAACCGGGCAGTCACGCCGGGAAGCTACGTGGCAACCGGACAGCTGGGCGGCAGGCGGAATCAGACGTCCGGCGAGGACGACATGGCGGAATACAGGAGCGGAAGGTCGGAAGGCAGACGGTTCATGACTGCGGATGATTTCAGCCGCTACTACCGGGACCGGCGGAATTTCCGGAACCCCCAGTATCAGGCGCCCGTTGTGCAGACGGTTCGCCACGATCCTGCCGAACTGGCGGCAGAATATTCCGGCATGGAGGGCATCCCGCCAAAAAAAGCCGGCTGGCTTACTGACACAGACAAGCTCCCCGCACCCTTTCGCAAGCTGATGAAGCTGCCCTTCATGCAGCGGCTGAACGTCTGGGCGGCGGAAACCTTCCCGAAAGAAACCGCGGTTGTCCCGTCCCGCAGACGGGCAAAGCCGATCCCGGTCGGGGCGGTGGCTGGGCTTGCCGTCGTCGCCGTGTCCATGTCCCTGGTCATCGGCAGTACGGTGTTGGTAAGCCGCTCCACACGGGAAGTGAGCGAGCTGAAGGACAGGCTGGAGGAGCGCCGCACGGTGCAGTCCGAGCTGTCGGATCAGCTTGACCTGAAGAACGACCTCCTCTCCATCCGCGAACGCGCGGTCAACGAGCTGGGCATGGTGGGTGAGCAGTACCTGAACGGCTCCCGCCTGGACAGCACGGCGGAGGATCATCTGGAAATCGAGAACGGAAGCAGGAGCGGGGAGCGCAAGTCCGGCTGGGCGGCGATCCTGAGTGCCTTCGGCATCGGGCGGGACTGACGTCCCGGACGTGCGGCACGCTCCAAAGCAGGCATAATCGACGCCCCGACGTCATACCATGAGGATGGACGGACACCGGGGCAGTCGGGAAAAGCGGAGCGGAGGCTCCGGACAGATCGGGCGGCGTGTGTGCTTCACCGCCGGGCGGCGCGGGTGGTTCCGTTGCTCCCGGAGGGAAGTCGGCGCCGCCCGTGCTTTTGGGGCGTTCCCTGCCCCGTCACATATCCGATTGAAAAGCAAAGGAGAACCCCCATGAGCGACGAGAACAGACCCGGACGCAGGCAGCCGCCCGACGGCGGGCAGGCAGGGCGGAACGGCGCGGCTCCGCCGGATGCCGTACTGCATCCGGTCGATTCACATACCCTGCGCCGCGCCGGGATCCTGTGGTTCGTGATGATTGCCGCATTCGTGTACCTGCTCGTCCGCATCCTGATTCTGCAGACCGGCGGGTACGAGAAGTACCAGAACAAGGTGCTCAGTCAGCTCACCACCGAGTCGTCGGTGACGGCAGAGCGCGGGCGCATCTACGACACCAACCGCACCGTGCTGGCAACCAACGTCACCACCTACCGGGTATTCATCTCCCCCCGCACCATCCGGGAGTACTCCGAGGAGGACGGGACGCGCTATGACGAGATCATTGCGAACGGGCTGTCCGGTCTTCTGGACACCACCTATGAGAACGTGATGAAGCAGACCACCTACACGCGGTATCTGGACCGCACCATCGCGCGGCAGGTGGACGAGCAAACAGCGGCGCAGGTGGAGGAGTTCATTGACAAATACCGCCTGAACAATATGGTCTTTCTGCAAGCCGGCAGTAAACGCTACTATCCGCACGGCACGCTGGCGTGCCATGTGCTGGGCTTTACCACCAGCGACGGCGGCGGCGCCTACGGGCTGGAACTGCAGTACGACAGCCTGCTTTCAGGCACAAGCGGACGCTACATCACGGCGCGGGACTCGCACGGCAACGAAATGCCCTACGAGTACCAAAGCTACATCCGCGCCAGCGACGGGCACTCCATCGTCACGACGCTGGACGTTTATGTCCAGTCGGTTCTGGAGGAGCAGCTCTCTACCGCCTACATTGAGTCGGGCGGACAGAGCCGCGCCTGCGGTATCGTGATTGATGTGGAGACAGGCGGCATTCTGGGCATGGCGACCTACCCGTCCTTTGATCTGAACGATCCCCGCACGCTCAATGCGGACAGTCAGAGCAAGTTAAACGCCAGCGGCTATGCCGCCGGCACGGAGGCATACCTCAAGCTCAAGCAGGAGCTGCAACTGACCACGTGGGCAAACAAGTCCATTACAGAAGCCTATATGCCCGGCTCGACCTTCAAGATCGTGACAGCCTCCATGGCGTATGAGGAAAACCTGGTCAGCGCGGGCGAGACCTTCTACTGCCCCGGCTACTTCAAGGTCGGCGGACGCACCATCCACTGCCACAAGATCGCGGGGCACGGCTCGCTGACCTTTGCACAGGGACTGCAGCAGTCCTGCAACCCGATTCTCATGATGATGGGACTGCGCATCGGGCAGGAGCGCTTCTACAACTACTTCCGCTCCTTCGGTTACCTGGAAAAAACCGGCGTGGATCTGCCCGGCGAGGGCGTCAGCATCTTCTACAAGCCGGAAAACTTCAAGGAGATCGACCTTGCGACCGCTTCCTTCGGGCAGAACTTCAAAATCACGCCGCTCCAGCAGATCATGGCGGTCACGACAGTCGCCAGCGGCGGCTACCTGCTGACGCCCCACCTGCTCAAGGAGGAGCTGGACAGCAACGGGAACGTGGTCAAATCCTACGAGACCAACGTCCGGCGGCAGGTCATCTCGACCGACACGGCAACACAGCTTGCCAAAATACTGGAGGAGGGTGTGTCCGGAAACGGCGGCGCCAAGAACGCCTATGTGGCGGGCTACCGCGTGGCTGCCAAGACCGGTACCTCCGAGAAGATCGACAAAAAGGACGACAGCGGGCGGGAGTACTACGTCTGCTCCTGCGTGGGCTTCGCCCCGGCGGATGCCCCCAAGGTGGCGGTGCTGATTCTGGTGGATGAGCCGACCAAGGGCGTTCTGTACGGCTCCTATGTGGCTGCCCCCTACCTTGCCAAGGTGATGGAAGCCATCCTGCCGTACCTCGGCGTGGAGGCTGTCTACACGGACAAGGAACTGGCGAACATGGCACGCACCGTGCCGGATGTGGCGTACTGGAGCGTCAGCACGGCGCGCAAGTATGCGACCGAACACGGTTTTACCGTGGAGGTCGTGGGCGACGGGAACGTCGTGTACGGACAGTCCCCGGCGGCGGGCGTCAAGGTGGAATCCGCGCGGGCGCGGCTGATCCTGTATACCGAGCGGCGTGCCGAGCGCACAACCGTGACGGTGCCCGACCTTCTGGGCAGGACTGCTGTCTCCGCCAACGAAACGCTTGCCGCACGGCAGCTGAATATCCGCATCCAGGGGACCAATAATTATCTGAGCGGAACCGGCGCCGTTGCGATCGCGCAGGATCCGCCCGCCGGGACCGAGGTGGAAATCGGCACGGTCGTGACCGTGACCTTCCGCAGCAGGGAAGACCCGGAATAAGGAGCCGGACGCCGGCATAACCCCGCAAAAAAACACGGATGTACCAAACGGAACCTCATCATCGGACTTCCCGGAAGGAGGAAACGGTATGGAAACATCCGGAATCGGTCAGACCGAAATACAGGGTGCCCCCCGCGTACTGCCGCTCGGCGATCTGTGCATCGCCGCCGGCATTCCCTGCCCTGCGGGGGCGGAAAAACTGCAAATCCACGGCATCACGGCGGCTTCGGCGCGGGTGCGCCCCGGCTGGCTGTTCGCCGCTCTGCCCGGCAGCCGCACCGACGGGCGGCAATACATCCCGGATGCACTCCGTGCGGGTGCGGTTGCCGTGCTGTACCCGACCGAGGCGAAAGCACCGGCGGAGGATATCCTCCCGGCGGGGACTGCCGTCGGCATTCCCCTGCCGCCCGATGCGCCCGCCCGCGCGGTCTTTGCCCGATTGGTCAGCGCGTGGTACGGGGATCCCGGCAGGCGCCTGCATCTGGTCGGCGTGACCGGCACCAACGGCAAAACCACCGTGACCGCCATGCTGTGCCACATCCTGCGCGCGGCGGGCACCCCCTGCGGCTGTATCGGCACGCTGGGATACCAACTTCCTGCGGCGGCGGGCTGGACGGATTTCAGCCGCACCGAACCGTTCCGCCCGGCGGACGAACGCGCCGCCATGACCACCCCCGAGCCGGAAGAGCTGTACGCTGTTCTCGCCCGGATGGCGGACTGCGCCCCGGCAGGGGTCTTCCCCACCGTGGTGATGGAGGTCTCCTCCCACGCGCTGGCGCAGGGACGGGTGGAACCGCTGGCATTTGACCTTGCTGTCTTTACCAATCTTTCGCCGGAGCATCTGGACTACCACGGCAGCATGGAGGCGTACTTCGCCGCCAAGGAGACGCTGTTCCGGCAGGCGCGGGTCGGGGTTCTCAACGGCGATGACGCCTATGCGCGCCGTCTGCCCCTGCGCGGACTGCCGGTCGGCGTCTGGTATGTCTGCCGGGTGTACGGACGGACGGCGGACAGCGCGCCGGAGGTGCTTCCCGGCACCGCCGGCTGCATCCCGTGCCGGGCGGAACGCATCCGCACCCGGCAGGCGGACAGTGCGGCAGGCGATCCGGGCGGTGTGGATTTCCGATTCTCCACCCCCGACCTGCGTATGCGCCTGTCCTGCCCCCTGCCCGGCGAGTTCACGGTCGCCAATGCATCGGTTGCCGCGGCGGCGGCACTGGCGCTGGGCATCGCTCCCCGGCAGATCCGGGAAGCGCTGGACGGGTTCCCGGGCGTCCCGGGACGGCTGGAACGTGTCCCGACCGGCGGCGCACCGTTCTCGGTTTTCATCGACTATGCGCACACGCCCGATGCGCTGGAGCGCCTGCTCCTGACCTTCCACGGTCTGTGCCGCGAGCCGGGCGGTTCGCGGAAACGTCCGGGGCGCATCATCCTGCTGTTCGGGTGCGGCGGCGACCGTGACCGCAGCAAGCGCCGGCTGATGGCTCGCATCGCCTCGCGGTTGGCGGACGCCGTGGTCATTACATCGGACAACAGCCGGAACGAGGATCCCGCCGCCATCATCCGGGACATCCTGGCGGGCATTGACCGCGAAAGCGAGTACGCGGTCATTCCGGACCGGGCGGAAGCAATCCGCCACACGATCCGCACGGCGCGGGCGGGCGACGTCATCCTGCTGTGCGGCAAGGGACACGAAACCTACGAGATAGACCGCACCGGGCGGCATCCCTTCGACGAGCGCGCCGTCGTCCGCGAGGCGCTCCGCTCGCGCGGGGAGGAATGACCGGACACGTGTCCGCAGAAAAGGAGTTCTCATGAAAACAGATTTTTCGGTTCCGCTCTCCCCGGACAGCCTCGCCGCATGGAGCGGCGGCAGGCTGATCGGGGCATCCGACGCACCGGTTTGCGCCGCCTGCACCGACTCCCGCGAGGCGGGCGCCGGGGTGCTGTTCTGCGCCATCCGGGGCGAGCGGGTGGACGGGCACGATTATATGGCGTCCGCATATGCGGCGGGTAGCCGGTGCTTTCTCTGTGAGCGCCCCCCCGCAGAGCCGGAGGCGCAGGCTGCCTTTCCGGACGCCTGCTTTATCTGCGTACCCGACACGGTAGCGGCGCTTCCGGCTTTGGCGGCGGGCTTCCGGGCGGCACACCTGCCGGCGTTGCGCGTGATTGCCGTCACCGGAAGCGTCGGCAAGACCACCACCAAGACGCTGTGTGCCGCCGTACTGCGGGCGGCGTTCCCGACCTTTTGCCGGGAAGGAAACTTCAATTCCGTCATCGGGATGCCGCTTTGCGTACCGGGCATCGGAACCGACGTGCGCGCGGCAGTGCTGGAAATGGGCATGAGCGCGCGCGGCGAGATATCCGCCCTGTCGCGTGCGGCGTGTCCGGATATCGCAGTCATCACCAATATCGGCTCGTCGCATCTGGAATCCCTCGGCACGCGGGAAAACATCGCCCGCGCCAAGCTGGAGGTGCTGGACGGAATGCGTCCGGGCGGACAGCTTCTCTTTGACGGGGACGAGCCTCTGCTCCGGGCAGGGGCGGCGCACGTCCGGCAGGACATCACGCTCCGTCCGGTCTCGCTGACCGACAAGGCGGCAGATTTCTTTGTTTCCGGTATCCGTGCGGCGGCGGACGGCACGGTCTTTGACCTGCGCCTGCCGGACGGCTCGGTGTGGCGCGACCTGCGCATCCCCGCGCCGGGACGGCATCTCCTGCTGGACGCCGCCTATGCAGCGGGCGTGGGGTACCTGTCCGGCGTCAGCCGGGAGGAAGCGGCGCGGGGACTGGCTGACTACCGCCCCGCGGCAATGCGCCAAACCCTGCGCCGCGCGGGCGGAGTCACGGTGCTGGAGGATTGCTACAACGCCGCGCCGGAGTCCGTGCAGGCGGCACTGGACACGCTGCCGCTGCTGACGCAGTCCGGCGGGCGCCGCATGGCACTGCTGGGCGACATGAAGGAGCTGGGCACCGACACGGTCGCCCTGCACCGGGCGGTGGGTGCGGTCTGCGCCGGACAGCTGGACTGCCTGTGGACGGTCGGCGCGCTGGGCGCGGAGATTGCCGCCGGGGCACGCGACGCCGGCATGAGCCGGGTGCAGGCGCTGTACCCGGCAGGCGATCCGGACGCGGAGGCGGTTGCGGCAGAGATCCTGACCGGGCTTGCGCCGGGGGATACGTTGCTGATTAAGGCAAGCCGCGCCATGCATCTGGAAACCGTGGCGGAGGCATTGCTCCGGGGACTGATGCAGGGAAACCTCTGAAAAACACATTTTTAGGAGAGCTCTGATTGAATGGGTGGCGCAGAGAGGCTGTGCCGCCGGATCAATCAGCGGTTCCCCGGAAAAAGCAAAGGAGATACAGACATGGGATCGCTTTCCACTTCCGAACTTGGTATTCTGGCGGCAGCAACGGGCGGCTGTGCGCTGATTCTGACCGTCATTTTCGGCTTTATCCTCCTGCCGGTTCTGCGGCATTTCAAGCTGGGACAGCCTATCCGGACGGAGGGTCCCATCTGGCACCAGCCCAAGGCGGGAACCCCCACTATGGGCGGCATCTGCTTTATTCTGGCGTTCCTGCTGGCAACGGCGGGCTACGCCGTGTTCCGCGCCGTCCGCGGTGAGGGGGGGCGTCTGATCCCGCTGGCGCTGGCGGTTCTGTTCGCGCTGGGCAATGCCGCCATCGGCTTTGTCGACGATTACTGCAAGCTGGTCAGGCATCAGAACGAGGGACTGACCGAGCGGCAGAAGCTGTTGCTCCAGCTGGTGCTGACGGCAGCGTACCTCGCTATGCTCCGCGCGTCGGGGCATCTGGAGACCTCGCTCCGCATTCCCTTTACCGACATGCGGCTGGAGCTGTCGTGGTTCGCCTATCCGGTCTACCTGCTGGTCATGGTCGGCTTCGTCAACGCCACCAACCTGACCGACGGGCTGGACGGGCTTGCCTCCTCTGTCTGCGCCACGGTTGCCGCCTTCACCCTGCTCCTGGCAGTCTGGAGACGGGACGCGGACAGCACGGTGCTGGCGGCGGCTCTGCTGGCGGGTATGCTGGGCTTTCTGGTTTTTAACCACCACCCGGCGCAGATGTTCATGGGCGACACGGGGTCGCTGTTCCTGGGCGGCGTCATCATGGGATGCGCCATGATGGCAGGGGAGCTTCTGCTGTTCGTGCTGGCGGGCTTCGTGTTCGTGGCAGATATGCTGACCAGTCTCCTGCAACGCTGGTACTTCAGGCTGACGCACGGCAAGCGGCTGTTCCCCATCGCGCCCATCCACCACAGCTTTGAAAAATGGGGCTTCGGCGAGTACGCCGTCATGGGACTGTTCGCGGGCGTATCGGCGCTGTTCTGCGTGCTGGCGTGGTTTGGAAAGTAACGGATCCCGCCCCGGCGGGCGAGAGAGGAGGGCATGAGAATGCCGGAAAGACCTGAACGGGAGGATGCGCGCCGCAGGACGCAGGACAGCCGGGAGCAGTCTGCTCCGGCACAGGCGCCGAGCCGCCGGCGTCCGGAACGCAAGCCGCGCAAGGGCTTCGGCTCCCGGCGGCTGGACAGATGGGGGCGCTGGCTGGACAGCCAGACCGAGAAGGACGATCCCGTCTACACGCAGTCTCTCCACCCGGAGCCGGAGCTGCGCGAGGCGGATCACGTGCTGGTACGGGGGCCCATCGACATGCCGTTCCTGCTCATCGTGCTGGTGCTGGCGGTATTCGGCGCGATCATGGCATACAGCGCCAGTTCGGTGTACGCCGCGCAGTACCACAGCGACAGCACCTACTATGTCAAGCGTCATATCGCCTACCTGCTGCTTGCCTTCGGGCTGACGACGCCCTTTGTCATCAAGGCGCGCCCGTGGTTCTGGCGGATGTTCGGCGTCATCGCATATGCCGGATCGGTGGTACTGCTGCTTCTGGTTCTTGTCATCGGCTCCAGTTACGGCTCCGGCGCGACGCGCTGGATTCAGATCGGACCGCTGTCGCTCCAGCCGTCCGAAATCGCCAAAATGGCAGTCATCTTAGTCATTGCGCTGGTCATGACCAAGCATGAAAAGCAGATCGCCATGCGGCAGAAGTTCGGCGGGCAGTTTCGTTACGGCGTTCTGCTCCCCGTGCTGATCTTCGGGCTTATCTGCGCCCTTGTCATGCTGGAGCATCACCTGTCGGGCATCATCATCATCGGTCTGCTCGGCATCGTGACCATGTTCCTGGGCGGAACAGACCGCAAGTGGTTCTTCTTCATTTTCGGGGCAGGTCTTGTCGCGGTTCTGCTGGTTCTGTCCGTGTCGGATTACGCGCGGGTGCGGCTGGATACATGGCTCAACATCGACGAGGCAGACGCGCTCGGTTCCGCGTGGCAGACTCTGCAGGGGCTGTACGCCATCGGTTCGGGCGGCTTCTTCGGCGTGGGGCTGGGCAACAGCCGGCAGAAGTACGGGTACGTCTCCCAGCCGCAGAACGACTTCATCTTCACCATCATCTGCGAGGAGCTGGGCTTCATCGGTGCGGTGCTGGTGGTGGTGCTGTTCGGACTGCTGATATGGCGCGGGTTCCGGATCGCCTCGCGCGCGCCGGACAAATTCACCTCGCTGGCGGCTTACGGGCTGATTGCCAAGGTGGCTCTGCAAACCGTGCTGAACATAGCCGTTGTGACGAATTCCATGCCCAACACCGGCATTTCCCTGCCCTTTTTCTCCTCCGGCGGCACATCCCTGATCCTGCAGATATTCGAGATGGGCATCGTGCTGAACATCTCGCGGTACTCGTATCAGAAGCGGGTCTGAGCGGGCAGCGGGCTATCCGTCAAAACTCCAAAAAAATGGGTGTTCAAAAGCTCATCCTGAGTTTTTGAACACCCATTTTTTGTATGATGCGCTTCCCCGGTCAGGCGCTGATCTTCTTCCTGCGGGTGAAGTGAACCACCAGCCCGATGGCAAAGCCGAGCAGTGCCGGGCAGACCCACCCCAGTCCCAGCTCCGCAAACGGCAGGAATCCGGTAACAAACGCCTTTACGGCATCGCCGTGCAGTGCGTCATAGATCCCCTTGGGCAGGCTGACAAAGAGGTCGTAGAGCGCGGCGACCAAGGTCAGTCCCGTCGTCCAGGCAAAGACCGCGCGGTCATACCGGAAGAAGCGACCGCAGAGCGAGAGCAGAATCAGCGTGATGGCGAGGGGGTACAGGAACATCAGCACGGGAACCGAGTAGCCGATGATGCTGTTCAGCCCGAAATTGGTGAAAAACAGGGACACAAGGCTGAAGATGACAGCCCACAGGCGGTAGCCGGGTCCCTTGGGGAACAGTCCGACAAAGGTCTCCGCACAGCTCGTGATAAGCCCGACCGATGTCTTGAGGCACGCCAGCGTGACCGTTACGGCAAGGATGATAAGTCCCGCCTTGCCGAGGTAGTGCTGAGCGATCTGCGTCAGGGCAATGCCGCCGTTCGCAGAGGTCTCAAACAGACCGCGGCTCTGTACGCCGACGATGGTCACGAGGACGTAAATGGCAGCCATCAGCAGGCAGCTGAAAATACCTGCACGGACGGTGCTGCCCGCCACGGCATCCGGCTCGTTGACGCCCAGCCCGCGGATGACCTGCACCACCACGATGCCGAACGCAAGGCTTGCCAGCGCGTCCATCGTGTTGTACCCCTCCAGGAAGCCGGCAAAGAACGGCTGAGTGGCATAGGCGCCCTCCGGCGCGACACTGCCGACCGAGGCACCGGGATTGACCATGGCAACAACGACCAGGACGCCGAGAAACGCGAGGAAGCAGGGATTGAGTATCTTGCCGACCCACACCAGTATCTTGCCCGGCTTGAGCGCGAAGAACAGCGCCGCGCCGAAGAACAGGAAGGAAAAGAGCAGCAGGTACATCTGCGCGCTCCCGTTCTGCGGCAGTACCTGCTCCAATCCCACGGTAAACGCGGTGGTCGCGCAACGGGGAATGGCAAAGAACGGTCCGATAGTCAGGTAGAGCAGGCAGGTGAAGAACAGGGAGTAGGGGCGTCCGACACGGCTCCCCAACTCAAAAAGTCCGTTCGCGCGACTGATTCCGAGCGCGGCAACGCCGAGCAGAGGCAGTCCCACGCCGGTCACGCACAGTCCGATGATTGCAAGCCAGACGTTTTTGCCCGCCATCTGACCCATGTGTACGGGAAATATCAGGTTGCCTGCTCCGAAAAACAATCCGAAAAGCATACTGGCGATATAAGCATACTCACGGCAGTTCAGTTTCTGTTTCATCTTCTTTCCTCCGTTGTTTTGTATTGCCGGATTATGGGCACCGCTTATGCGGCGTCATGCCGCGCTTTATACCGGAACGCCAGCACGGCGGCGATCACGAACACGGCGGTATAGGCGCACACGACCGCCTCGTCCCGCCAGAAGTCGCCGGTCAGGGCATTGCCCGCCAACGCCGCACGCCCGGCGCGGACGGCTGGATAGAACGGGAGCCATGCGCAGAAGGTACGGAAGCCCTCCGACAGGGATTCGACCGGCATCCACGCGCCACTGAGAAAGCCCGCGCCTGATATGACCACTGAGGACAACCCCGGCGCCGCCTTGTCCGAGAACAGGGAGCCGGACAGGATACCGATAAACACAAAGCACACCACCATCGGCAGAGCCGACAGCACGGCGGGCAGGATGCCGATGCCCAACCAAGCCGTCTCCCCGGCGACAAGTCCCGTCACGGCGGACGCCGCCCAGCAGATGACCAGCTGTCCCGCGCCGATGAGTATGCCGGGCAGGGCGTATCCCAGCACGAAGTCCCCATCGGTCAGCGGCGAGGAATACAGCCGGGTAAGAAACCATGTTGCGCGATCCCGCGAGACCAGCAGCGCCATGTACAGCATAGCGAACGCGCCGGAGAACACCGCGATGCCGGGTGTCAGCATATCCAGCGTGAACCATGGCTCGGTGGGGGAAAACAGTGCGTACATCGCCACGAGCAGTACCAGCGGCACGCCGAGGCAAATCACAAAGCTCAGCGGGTCGCGCAGAATCTCCCGCAGGGTACGCACGGTGAACAGTCGGATGCGGCGCGCGTGTCCGCCCGAACGACCGATAGAGTCACGCATATCACACGCCCTCCTTTTCGCCGGTGGCAAGTGCCACAAAGGCGTCCTCAAAGGTATCCTTGCCTGCCTGCGCGCACAGCCCAGCGGCGGTGCCCAGCGCCCGCAGGCGCCCGCCCGCCATGATGCCGATGCGATCGGACAATGCCTCGGCTTCCTCCAGATAATGCGTCGTCAGAATCATCGTCACCTGCCCGTGCAGGGACGAGATGACCGACCACAGCTCCCGCCGCGCCAGCACATCCAGCCCCAGCGTCGGCTCGTCCAGAAACAGCACGCGCGGTCCTGTAATCAGTGCCATGGCGATACTCAGCCGCCGCTGCCAGCCGCCGGACAGTGTCCGGGCATAGTCATGCCGGCGGGGAGCAAGCTCCATGCGTTGCATGATATCCTCTGCCGCGCGGCGCGCCCCGGCGGTATCCGCCCCCCACAGCCCTGCCATGAAGGCAAGGTTTTCTTCTACGGTCAGGTTTGGTGCGACCGCCGTATTCTGCGGTGAAACATTCATCAGCCGCCGCACCGCCTCCGGTTCGCGGCGGATATCATAGCCGCCCAGCGTCGCCGTACCCGCCGTCGGGGACGTCAGGCAGGACAGCATCTTGATAACGGTGGTTTTGCCCGCCCCGTTGACGCCCAGCAAAGAGAAGAATTCCCCCGCGCCGACAGACAGATTCAGTCCGTCCACCGCCCGGACGGTTCTGCCGCGCGAGCGGTACTCCTTGGTCAGCCCGACCGCCTCGATAGCCGCTCCGGTTCTCATGCGTCCGTGCCTCCTTCCGCTTTTTCGTCCGTGCCCGACTCCTCCGGGCGTTCGTTTTCAAAAACCTCTCCGCTGATCTTCTCGACCAGTCCGCACTCGTCCACCTTGACCAGTGCCATACCTTTCTTGACATCGCCCAGCAGCAGCAGTTGGTCTCCGGGCTTCAGTCCGAACACCTCCCGCGCCTCCTTTGGGATGACGATCTGCCCCTTGTCACTCAGCCGAACCAGTCCGAACAGGTATTTCCTCTTCGCGTTTTTCATGTATTCACTCGCCCTTCTGAAATGTAGGAAAAGTTGGAATTGTTGGAACAGTATAGCACAAATTACTGTATCTGTCAAGAGGATATTGCTTTTTTTCGCGGAAGCGGCGGTTGTTTTATGGGGAGGTGGGTTTTTGCGGTTCCGGTGCCCGGCGGGGGGGCTTGCCTTTTTTGTCGCCTGCCGACCCTGCCTTTTGCTTTCCTTTTTGCCCCCTATCCCCCCACCCCCCTTCCCCGGCGGGGAAGGGGGAGACCAAGGTTATTTCATGCAAGGGGCTCCGCCCCTTGCATCCCC
>OLGD01000964.1_pt1 | contig 49884 bp, 66 predicted proteins | sample 1605311 | NCBI WGS metagenome assembly OLGD01 (sample SAMEA3888917, study PRJEB22519) | human gut metagenome | biome: human gut; feature: human-associated habitat; material: faeces | place: Denmark | collected 2010
AGCAGCAGATTTACAGTCTGTCCCCATTGGCCACTCGGGAACACGCCCATATTCTCTTCGTGTCCGTTGCCGGACGACTTGCTTAGTTTATCATAGGTTTCTGGATTTGTCAACCTCTTTTTTCATTTCTTTTTCTTTTTGAAAAGTAAAGCATTAAATGCAACAAATTTTCGGCCTTATTTTTGTGGATTTTAGCGTAAAGCAGACAGGCCGTCAAGTTTTCTCCGCTTGCAGCCGCCCTCTATTGTTCGATTTTACCAACGGTTTTCTGCTTTCTATGTGCTTTATGCTGTCAGACCAAGCTCCCGTAGGCATTCGCGGAACATTGTGCCGGCGCTCTTATAGCCGAAAATTTTTCTGGGATAGCTGTTGATCCAGTTCTCCGTAGCCGCGATTTCCTCTGCCGTGACCTTTGAGAAGTCTGTGCCTTTCGGGTGCCTGCGGCGAATCATGCCGTTCACATTCTCATTGCTCCCGCGTTCCCAAGAAGAATACGGATGACAATAGTACACCTTCGTCCGCTTATCTCCGGTGATGCAGGACTGTTCCAGCTGGTCGGCCAATGCAAACTCACTGCCGTTGTCCACTGTGATGCTCTTATAGATAATGCCAAACTTCTCTGCACCTAACTTCCGTTCCAGTGCATTGATTGCCCGCACGGTCGTCTCTGCGCGGCGATCTGGCACCACTATAATATTTTCGTTCCGGGTCTTGCGCTCAGTCAGCACTAGCAGCGCAACCGTGCTTTTCTTCTTGCCAGAATACACCGTGTCCATTTCCCAGTGTCCAAATTCTTCACGGTCTTTTACTTCCGCCGGGCGTTTTTCGATACTCTCACCAGCCGGCGCACGGGCAGGATTCTTTGTTTTGACCTTTTTATAGTCGCCCTTATGCACGCCATGTCTGGGCAGAGCCTTTTGTGTCAGATTCAGGAACACACCCTTTTTGATGTAGCTATATATGGTAGGCACCGATATATGCGTTTTGAATGTCCGTCCTTCTTCCATGGCATAACCATACACCGCAGCCGGTGAGCAGTCCTTATCTATAATGGTCTGTTCGATATAGCTTGCAAGCTCATGATCCTTGCCGATTTTAAGGTTTGGCCCCTTTTCCCGAAGATGTGCCTGATACCTTTGCTCTGCAATGTCCGGGCTGTATGTAGGAATCAGCTTCCACGTCTTACCGTCCAGCTTGTCATAACTGCCGCGCTTCAATTCCCGGTACACCGTGGACGGGTCCACCCGCAGCCTGTCTGCGATTTCCTTTACTCTCAGCCCATCTTTCAACCACTTTTCGATACGGATTCGGTCTGTAAGCGTAAGCTGTTTGAACACTCGCACGCCGTTTTCCTCCTTCCGACTATGGCGTTTATTTTCGTTTTAAGCGTAAATTATACGGTGTACCGTTGTCAATTCGCAAACTTTCCACACTTTGCACATTTCCTTTGTGCAAAACTCCCAGACAAACAAAAAATGCCCCGCCAGCAATCCATCAGGATGCCAGCGGGGCATTGCTTTACTTAGTGGAGATACCTTGCCAATTCAGATGCAACAAAGCCTGCGATCACTGCCGCAATGACTGCCCACCAGAGTTTGTTTCCAAATACTCCGGGGGCTTTTTCCAGCGCGGTCAAGCGGTCGTCCTGCTTCTTGTTCTGTGCCGTCACAACTTCAAGGCTCCGGTTTGTGGTTTCGAGTTGCTGGATGGTCAACTTGATATTGGTGTTCATGCCGTTTACTGCATCGGTCAGCTTCCCCAGCTCGTCCAGCCGGTGGGTGTTGCTCTGTGCACGGTTTTCGACCGCTGTCAGGCGATGTTCCAGTTCCTCGTCAGTCATTACGCTTGTTCTCCCCCACGTTACCGAAATGGGCCACAGTAGTGGTTTCTGCGGATTTCTTTGCCATGTAATCTTCGAGCTTCTTCTTGGTAAAGTCGAACACAAGCTGCACGATCCAATCCAGCGTCCGCTCATTGATTGCCCAGTCCAGCCAGTCCGGGGTGTACCCACGCAGTACGGCAATGACATGGGCTTTCTTTTCTGCACCCGCGCCACTGCCGAACTTTTCCTCTGCGTTGACGATCCACTTGTACACGGTCTTTGCGACCACAAGGCCGTAACCCAGACGTACCGCCGCCAGCGCCGTGACCACAAGGCCGACCACCATGAAGATGCAGGCCAGCCATTCAGGGAATGCCATCAGAAAAACTTTCAGAATGTTCTCCATTTTGTTTTCCTCCTACTCTTAACCCACCCAACGGCTCTTTACCGCACGGGTGTCGATGTGTACCCAGCCAGCAGGACGACCAGTTTTTACCGGGTAACGTCCGATGCCGCCGGTGTTTTTCAGCAGCGTTTCGGCGTAGGTCGCGAGCGTTTCCACGTCCACGCCCTGAATCCGAATATCTGCCGCCATACCGTAGCAATGCTGACTGTACGTTGCGCCCTTGACCGCCTTGTTATGGGCGGCAGTGCGATATGCGCTGGTGATCGTAACAGCCTTTCCAAAGTGATTCCGGATGTTCTGCAACAGTTTCACCAACACATCATCAATAAAGATGGGGTCAGTCCCATCCTTGCAGCGAAACTCTTTCACGGCAAAGTTTGCGGACAGTTTCTTGTTACCATCCTTTGCCAGTGAATAGGCTTTAATCGCCATTGTCGTTTTCTCCTTTCTGGCTCAATGCCATTTTGCAGCCGCTCGACCCACACTCAGCCACCAGCACGCCGAACTCGGCCCGTTCGGTGGTGGTGTTCTCGCCCTTGGCTTCCAGCCTGTCCAGCAGGCTTTCGCACAGATCGGGCCAGCTTTTATGCTGCATAGTCTTCGCCCGTGATGTTCTTGTAGTCGTCGGCGGTAATTTCACCGCTTTCCACGCGCGCGGTCAGAACCTTCTTGACGGCAACGCGGCGACTGATGGGCATTTCGGCCCAAGTCTTAGTGCCAGCGACTAAACGGTTTGCCCAAATCTTATCCATAGTCCTTTACCTCCTTATTCCTTGTTCAGCGCTGCGTCCAGCTCACACAGCGCGGTTTCGATGTCGGCCAAACGCTTCTCGTTGGCTGCGTCCTGCTCACACAGGGCATCTTCCATTTCAGCCACACGGTCGGGCAACTGTTCGTGCTCCTGCTGCTTCTTGGCTGCGGCTTCCTTCTCCTGCCGGGTGGGCAGATTATGCTTCTTCCATTCGACCATGATTTTGTCCTCCTTACTGGAATGCACCGCTGACGGCTTCGATGTAGCCGCCAGTTCCGGATGCACCGCGGCTGACGGAAACGCGGAAGTTGAACGCTGCGCCGTTGGTCGCCACGCTGTTGGTGAACGCAATGTTCACGCCCTTCTGGACTTCGACCGTGGCATCCTGCCAGACCGGGGACGGGTCGTTGGCATTGTTCGTCACCTCGGCCTTAAAGACAGCATCGTCCGGGATGGAGCCGGTCACCTGAAGCACGGCAACGGTGATGTCGCCCTCCACGGTCAGAGGTTCGGCCAGCGTCACACTTGCGCTGGTAACGCTCTTGGTGAACGTGGCGTTCAGGCTGGTGCTCTCCTTGCCATCGTTCGCGGTGATCTGAATGGTATGGGAGCCATTCAGGATGCGCTGGAAATTTTCTGCGGTACTGCCCTGCCCAAAGGTCAGCGCAGTACCGCTTGCAATGCCGGTGCGGGTGGCAGTGGTCTTGCCGTCCAGTTTTTCGGTAACGGTCAGGGTGTCACCGTCTGCATCGGTGACGGTATACGCGAAGTTGAAGGGTGCGTTCTGCTTCCCCAGATTCGTGGAACTGGCGTTGATGGCCGGTGCAGTGTTCGTACTGACCGTGCCGTCGTCAGAGACCACGAGTGTAGAGGGAAGCACGAAAGCGGGGCGAACACCGTAGGTGCTGTCGTAGACCCAGCTGCCGCCGGAACCATCAGACTCGACGTGCCAGACGTTGTTGCTGCTGCTGGTGTTCGGAGAGCGCAGCCACCATACGGCAGCGCTGCTGCCGTTGTAGGCAATGCGCTTGCTTGCGCTGTCGAAGTAGGCCAGCTTTGTGCCCTCGGTGTTCATGTAACTTACGTTGCTGAAGCCAACCTCCGTGCCAGACAGCAGGAACACTTTGGTCGAGAGACCATTTGCGCCGCTCTGAATGCCGCTGTTGGTATACGGAATTTTCACCTGCTTGATCGCTGCCCGAATTTTGGAATCAATCAGGTTGTAGAAGGTTCCGTTCAGATAGGTGTGAATGCCGGAATCCTTGTAAGAGTTGTTGTTACCGAACGTGCTCGTGGTGTAGATGTCCTTCATCACAACCCAGACGCCGTTGCAGCTTGCATCATAGGCGCTGCTGGGCAAGCCCTGATGCACGATGATAAAGTCTTTGGCCGCACCGTTGACCTTGATCTTGACGATACTGCCAACGGCCTTTGTGCTCAGTTTTACGTTTGCCATTGTTACCTCCTTGCAAAAAATCAGACCCACGGCAAAACGCCGATGGGCCTTGTATTCTGCGAGACGGCAACGGGCATAGCTTTGCGCTGCTTCTTGTAGATGCAGCGGCATTGCCGGGCGCGTCGCCGGTCTCGTGCGAGTTTATTCGAGTTGATTTTTCGGTGGATAGAAATTGTGCAGTTGAGCAATTTTTCCAGACGATCGGCGTACTGGCGGCGCAGTGCGTAGGTATCGCCGTGTGCCGCATGGGCATCCCACGCAAGGAAGCCGCAAAGGATTTCTTCCTTTGTCGCTTCGCCCGCCGGGTATGTCCTTTCCCAATGCCTGATTTTGGCTTTCATCCGTTGGGCGCTTTCCCGACGCAGTTTTTGAATGACCGCACCGGTTTCGGTCAGGTACGAATGGAAACCGAGAAAATCAATGCCGTTCCTCAATGGGAAGATGGCTGTTTTCTGGTTCAGCTCTAGCCCGTAGCTGTCCATGAGTGCCCGCACATCCTTCAAGATGCACTGCAGCTTCTGCTTGTCCGGGCAGATGATATAGAAATCATCCATGTACCGGCCATAGTATTTGATGCGGTACTTTTCTTTGATGATGTGGTCGAACTCGTCAAGGAACATCAGCGCGAAAAGCTGGCTGGTCTGGTAGCCCAGCGGAAGTCCATCTTCCATCACGTCGATGTAGATGCAAAGCAGCTCATAGACACGCGGGTCAACACCGCGTTTGTCCAACACCGCCTTGAGCTTCCGTTTGAGTTTCAGGTGGTCAATGCTGGCAAAGAAGTGGCGGACGTCGCCTTTCAGCACCCAGCCGTCAGCGCCGCACCCACTCCGGCGGTAGTAATCCACCATGTGGGTTTTCAGGCGCATCAGGCCGTCGTCCGTACCTTTGTCCTTCTGGCTGGCGAAGCTGTCCCGGATGAAGCTCTTGGTTAAAGCCTCATAGAGGATGTTGTCCACCAGCGCGTGCAGTACCACCTTGTCCACAAATGCCGGTGCGTGTACGATACGCTTCTTCGGCTCGTAGACGTAGAACACTTCAAAGCGGCTCGGCGTGTAGCATATCTGCTGCCGGATGTCCCCGCCCGGCTGCCGTGCACTGCGAACGGCCAGCTTGCAGGACAGTTTTTCGGTGCAGGCCAGAGCGTTGGCCTCATACTGGATTGTTTTGCTCTTACTGCGCTTTCCCTTCCGGGCTTCAAGATACGCATTATAAAGCGTCTCGAAGCGGCACAGTTCTTCGTATGTCAAACTTGACCCTCCGCTGGTTCGCTGCTGCGGTAGCAGGCTGCATCCCCGCAGGGATGGCCCGCCTCAGCGGGATGTATTTATCACTTGCCTGCATCGGCAAGTGACGGGATACGGTTTCCTTTGGCTGTTGCACTGCTTTCGGCAAATGCCTACTCGTCTCGCAGATCAGCCGGAGCGGGGCGAACACCGTAGGTGTTGTTGTAGTTCCAGTTGTCGTTGGAACCATCAGACTTGACGTTCCAGACGTTGTTGCTGTTGTTGGTGTTCGGAGAGCGCAGCCACCATTCGGCAGCGTCAGAATATAAACCGTACCCCTATTGCAGAACAGTTTCCTGTTATGCTGTTTTCTGCTCCTGCTTGGCAAAGACAACCTGAAGCGCTTTGGCAAGCATTTCAAGCCGTTTCTTCTCTGCTTCCTGCCGGAGACTTTCTGCCCGGCCACGTTCGGATTTGAGCCACTTCATGGCCGGGTATTTTACATCCGTGATTTTCTTTGTCCAGATACCGGCTTTCTTTGCGCTGATGATACCATCCTCTGTGCAGAGGGTCAGGTATTCCAGCAGCAGAGAGCAGCCGTCCACGACCTCGCCGATCTTTTCAATCCGCTTGTCGTACTCCGTGGCAAAGTTCACGTTGTTGGCCGCATGGGCATCCAGCAGAATCTTCTTAGCCGTTTCCCGGATGTCCCTGCCGTAGAGGTTGAAGGTGCTTTTCGTAAAGCCCTCTTTCTCCCTCACATCAAGGGCATGGACAGCGGTTGTGCAGACCTGCTTCATTTCGCGGATGTCCTCAAGCGCAGCGGCTTTCTGAAATACCTTCCGGGCATCGCTCCGGCTGATGTCGTCCGAAACGATGCGGGTCGCCCTCTGGGTATACCTCAGCAGCTCCCGCGCTTTATTGCCAACCAGAAACGGTTGTTCAGCCATATCAGAACTCCACCCTCGCCTGATCTGCGTTCCACACGCCGGTGACGGTCAGGCCGTCAAGGCTGCCGAACGTGGCAGAAAAAGGATTCTTGGTGACGTTCGTTCCGAACTTCAACTCGATTGCCTTAATGCTGGCATTCATCGCGGCCACGCTGGCGCGGATGTCGCCGTGTGCATTCTCTGCGGAGTTGTGGGCATCGACGGCAGAGCTGATTTTCTGGTCGGTCTGAGCCTTGGTGTATGCGTCCACCGTCGGGCGCTGGGATTCAGACAACTTGCCATCCGCATCCAGTGTTGCCACGCCGCCGGGGGCACCGGCCTGTTCTGTTTTCAGATAGCTGGATTCATCGTTCGACACGCCGGGTACAGCGACGTTCACATTTCCGTATGCCATGGTTATTCCTCCTTCGGCTTTTCGCCCTGAATGATTCGGTACTCCGCAGTCAGTGCTTCCGCCGGGGCTTTCCTTGCCCAGATACAGATTTTCCCCGCCTGCGTTTCACAGGTCTGGCAAACACCGCAGTCCATCGCGGCGGTCAAACTGTTCGGCGACAAGATGATGTCTGCGCGATCGGTCGCCGTCACATCTGCGGCAGTGATGTCGTAACGCATGGGGTATTCCTCCCACGTTTCATCCTCCACCCAGCCGTCTGCCTTGATCGTGACGGGTACAGAGGACAGCCGGTCAACCTTTGCCCTGTCCATTTCCTGCATTGCTTCCAGCGTAGCATTGGACAGCTCACTTGCCAGCCCTGCCGCATACTTCTTTGCTTCCTGCGCTACCAGTTTCAGGTGGGTTACGAGTGCGATAATATTCATTCACGCTTGTCCTCCCTAAAAAAGCAGGCGAGACCGCCATGTGACGGTCTCGCCCCTCATACTTCTTTGGTAAGGTCAGTCAGCTTATGCGCCGAAAACCTCGGTCAGCATCGCGGTCACATCGCTGTCGGATGCGACGGTGCCGTGGATCACATCGGACGGCTCAGTGTACACGGTGGTGTCCACGCCGTCGATGGTGATATGGCCGTTGGTCTCGCTGGCGGCGGTCTTGGTGGCACCAGCAGAAATGCCCTTCAGCTTTTCGCCCTCTGCATTGGTCATCAGACGCTTGCCGGTCTCAGCGGCCACGAAGTCGGCAGGCTTCTTGCCGGAATCGGTCATGTTGCCGCTTTCATCCAGAGCGGCGAAGTTGCCAGCGGTGGCGTTCTTCACCTTGTCGGCCTTGCCGCTGATGTCCACATACAGACCATCGTCCTTCAGAACCAGGGCGTTTCCGGCAGCAGCGGAAACATTGACCTTGACATCCACCTCATAACCAGCGATGGTAACGGTGGTGGAAGCATCCTTGCCGGTGGCCTTGGCCTTGTAGGTATCGACCAGAGCGGACATATCGAGGAAGCTGTAGGAGCAGCTGTCAGGGTTCTGGCCCTTCACAGCCAGAACCATAACGGGCTTACCTGCCAGCTTGGGGTCGGTAGCGCCGGGGTAGGTCTCGGTGCTGAATGCGAACTTCTGCACGAAGGTGGTCTTAGCCTGATCGAGGAACAGCTCCTTCGGGAAGTCGAAGGTGAATGCCGCAGTACCGGACTTATCAGCGCTAGTGTAGAAGCTGACAGTGTTGCCGGAAACGCCCAGAGACTTAATGGCCTTGGAAACGTCGGTGTTGATGTTGTCGATCTCGGCCTTGGTCTTTTCGGCCAGAGCCTTCAGAGCAGCCAGACGGACGAGAGCATTTGCATTGTAAGCCATAGTAAAATACCTCTTTCTTATTTGTTCATGATAAAATATCCGGCTGCCCAGACTTCCCGGACAGCCGGTCGATTACAGATTGTGCATTACTCGCCGAAAATCTCAGTGAGCATTTCGTTTGCTTCGTCGTCCGAAGCAATGGTCACAGCGGCAGCGCCCAACGGGGCGAGGTCGCCTGCGGCGTTCTGAATCACATACGGGGTAGCTACACCGTCCACGATGACGGAAAGCAGCTGGCCGATGTAGGCAGTGGGATTGGTCTTTGCGTATGCCTGCGCGGTTTCCATGGACGGCCACACGGCGGTCTCATCCAGTGCGAAAGCGTCCTGCCGCTTCATAGCCAACGGGAACTCCATGTCGGAATACTTTTTTGCGGTATTGTTCACAGCCATTGTTCAGCCCTCCTTTAACCCAGCGTGACCTTCAGCACTGCGGCGTTGCCATAGGCAACAGCAGGCTCAAAGACCCACACATTGTAGTCCTTGGCGGCATAGCCGTTCGCACCCTCAACGGGAACAGCGGACTTGACAAAGGTGCTGGTGACATCTGCGTTCATTGCGGTCTCGTTGATGACCTTGGTCACGCCCTTTGCGGTCGCAATGCAGGCAATCGCCACACGCTGCGTACCGGCAGGCACGTTGATGGTCAGCGTACCGGCAGCATATGCCTTGCCAGTCTTGCCCAGTGCGCGGATGGCCGCACTGTCCAGAGCAGGCTTGCTGGCGGCCGCGCCGTAGAACACGTTGCGGAACGGGATGTAGGCGGCGGTGTCTTTGGTCTTGCTACCTGCCGCAATGGCAACCGCCGGGCTGGATGCAGCACCGAGATTGTCCTTTGCGGTCACGCCTGCGCCGTGGGTGGCAGTGACGCGGTACTTCAGGCTGGACACGGCATTGTCGCCGCCTGCATCGCCGATGATGAAGCCCGCGCCGTTGTTGTTATCAGAGCCAGCGGTCAGGGATGCTGCGCTTGCAGTTGCCACCTGAGTGGTTGCCGCATTGGTAATACGCTCGACCTTCCAGTTGGTAGCGGTAACGCCGGTGGCCGGACCGTACTGATAGGAACCTGCATTCAGAGATGCAGCAGAGTAGGCCGCAGAAGCCACCTTAGTGCCAGCCTCAACTGCACCAGCGCCGGTCAGGGTAAACGTACCGATGGACGGCTGGGCGGTGATGCTGGGCTGGAGCCGCTTGCTGAAAATCTCGGTCAGAGCATCCATGACGCTCTTGCCTTTGGTCTGGAAAGTCGCCGTGCCGTTCTGGGCCTTGGTCAGGTTGCCGACCTGCGTATAGCCACCGGCCAGCGTAATGTTGTCCCGCAGGATCACCTTATCTGCATCCACGCTGCCGGTCATTGCGGCCCACGCCGAGCCATCATAGAAGTATGCAGACTTCTCATAGGTGGAGCCGTCCACGGTGGTGGTCACGACAAAGACATCGCCCTTCTTGGGCTTCACGTCCGTGTTCTGGGCGAAGTAGCCGGAGATCACGCTGTCGTCGGAAGTGGACAGGTCAGCTTTGGTCGCGGCGTACACCGTGCCGCCCAGACCGCCGGAGACAGCTTCCAGCTGTTCCTTGGTGGCATAGCCGGAAAGATCAACAGTGGTATCGTCCAGCAGGACGACCTCATCATTGACCTTTGCGTAGATGTCGTAGTGCTGCGTCTTGTCGTTCATGACAAGATACATGATGTTTTCCTGCGCTGCGGATGCGTCAGGGATGGCTTCCGCCACCTCAAAGCGGGCATGACCTGCCTTGGAGATGGACTTGAGCCACTCCTGCTGCAAGCGTGCAGCGGTGGATTTGAGAGCTTCGAGGGTCACAAACTTGTTGTCTGCCATATAAGCCTCCTGTTATGCCGGTGTTTCGTTCAACTTTCTGCGGGGAAAATCTCGTCCAGCATCTTGTCCGTGTCTGCCGCAGAGACGACTTCATCCTGTGTGATACCGCTGGTCGATGCGGAGATCGTGCCGTCTGCCGACACGGAAACGCCAGAACCGATTTTCACGCCGCCAAGCCGGGTCGCTGTCGCCACAGGCAGCACATAGGCGGAACCACCGCCCGCCGTACTTCCCGGTGCCCACAGCGCCACCGTGGCGGACATATCCGCCGTCGGGATGTTCCTTGCCCAAAAGCGCAGGACACCGGCGAGAGCCTGCACCGTCGGACAAAGCCCGGCACGCTTTGCGGCCTCAAGGGCCGCTTTATGTAAGGCAACACTGGGGAACATTTCCTCCGTCACGTCGTCAACTGCAACATCAACAACACACCGGAAGTCATCCATCCCCAGCATTTCCTCGTCATCAGATTCCCGCTGCCAGTCCCAACCGTCTGCGGGGATCGTGATGTCCTTGATAATAGCAGCCCCGCCAGAGCTGCCCTGCTCCTGAATAAGAGCCTTGACCTGTTCTTCGCTTACAACGTCCCCGGATTCCTTGAGGGATTTCATGGCATTGCCGACGGCGGCGGTGATGGCATCGGCGTGAGCGGAAGCATCTTTATTGTGCTTCTCGATTTCCGCCTTGACCATTTTTGCGAGAGCCTGCATCTGCGGGTCAACGGTAATGCTGATATTGGCCTTGTTCGACACAGCAAGCAGCGCCGACAGCTCAATCTCAAAATCGCCGTTCACTTTCGTGGACGGGACCTCCACTCCGCGTGCATCCTGCATAATAAACAGGAGTGTTTCGGCATCGTCGTTCAGCCTGCCGTAAACGCCCACCTGATGCATGATGTACGTTTCATCCGCACCGGTGATCTGGATTTTTACCCGCCGAGCCGTCTCACCGCCGCTTTCAACGGTTTCGATGTCCAGCAATTTCAGGTCATGTGTTTCGCCGCTTACCCCGGTTTCCCCCGAAAGGTCTGCGTCAGCCGTACCGGTGCCGCTCACAGCGCGGGTGATTACCAGCGCACCACCGGAGAGAGATTCCGACAGCAGGGCGGCACCGGCGGCGGTGTAGCTAGATTTTTCCCAACTCACGTTGTCTGTCCTCCAATAACAATGTTTATCGCCGTGTGCGACCGCTCAACGGTGCCCGCCGTAAAGGCTCGTGCTTTCACTGCCTTTGCTTCAACGGCACCGGGCAGCGCCACGGCAACCTGCATTTTCAATCTTCCGACCGCACCGGCAACATACGCCTTTGCGCCGATTTCCCGCGGCTTGATCCTACCGGGGACCTTTACGGTGCAGGATGTCGCCATGCCGCAGGGTGCGGCGGCGATATAAGCGGGCGACCGTTCATGCGGTTCGACGATGTAGATGATGTGCTCAAGGTGAGCGGTACAGCGCCGGGCATAACCAAGGCGCTTTTCAATTTCTTCCGGTGTGTAGTAAATGACACCATCATCGGTAATGTCTACGTTCATTCGCCAGTAGCCCGGCCTTCCTCCGTAGTCATACCATTCACTTATCTTCACATTCGGATAAATCGAGGACAGCGCCTTTTGGACTGCCCACTCCGTTCCACAGTACCGACGGACTTCCAGCGCAGTTTTGATGATCCTGCGCTTTGTTTCAATCGGATAGCTGGTGTCGTACCAGTCAACGCGGAACTGAACCGCAAGAATATCCAGAACCGCCTCATCTGCACGGTCAATATCCGTGTAGATTTTCAAGCGTTCGGCAGCTTCCAGTTCCTTCTTGCGCCGCTCCCTGAAAACTGCATCAAGGATCTGTACCCATGGCTCTTTGGCAACATCAGGCGGTAGCCCTTCGACTAGGCCGACTTCGTGGAGTTCAATCATCTTCGATTCCTCCGTATGTCACCTTGCAGCTTCGGAGCTTTGCCACCTGAATTTCGGAGACAGTTGTTTCGACCGGTGTCAACAGACGTGGGCGTTTCGCACCAGCTTCCCGTACACGCATAATCAGCTCCGCCGGTTCGATGTCCCGGCCGATTTTTCTCTGCCAGGTTTCATACTCCTTCACAGCTGCTTCCACATTTTCCTGAATCGTCGATGCATTCTTGACATTGCTCAAGGCAATATGGTAAGTAAGCTCGATGTCATACGGGATTTCTTCCGGCGCATGGCAAAGAACCAGATCACCCATCGGGCGCTTTACCGTGTCGAAATATTCCTGCATTCCGGTACATTCTTCCCTTGTCGGAACTCTGCCTCCGGCCATCAGAAAGTAAACGTGGATCGTGTATCCTTCCTTGCAAACGATCTTCGTATCTGCCACATCGGACCGCCAGCTCGATGCAAAGTATTCATAGGCATCCACCGGACCGGCCACGGAGAAAATCGAAGGTGCATAGTTGATACGTCTGGTAAATGAATCGTCACCTTCCGTATCCGTACCGCCCGTGCTTGCCGAAACACTTTTTGCCCCGGACACATACGGGATAGGATCCACCAGCACATTGATTTCGCCTTCGGCAATCCCATCGCTGTTGCTTCCTGCCTCATCCGCCACGGCAACTACGTCCACGGTCAGTTCACCGGGTAAGATCTCCGCATACTTTTCGGTTTTGAAATACCGTTTGTCTGCCGTTCTCACCTGTGTTCCTTCCGGGATTCCGGTTGCACTCGTTCTCGGCGCAGACAGTGTGAATCGAATAACCGCCGTGGCTTTTCCGGCTTCCAGGCGTTCCACTCCAACAAGCGGAGCAAGGTTGTCCAAATTCGGCCCCGTGCTCGTAGGCAGCAGTTCCGCTTTCAGACACGCCGTGCTGTACTCCATGTTGTGATGCGAACGATGTGCCAGTGTCAAAAGGACAAGCCGTGCTTCAGAACACCGTTCCAACGATACCTCACCGTTGAAAAGTTCTTTGTTGTACTTGCCAAACAGTGCCTTGCAATCGGCCACAGCTTCTTCCAGCGTTTCTTCGCCTTCAATGTCGATGTCCGGGATGTTCTCAAACTCTTTTATTTTAGACAAGCTCGTACACCACCTTTGGAATTACAACGCCATGCAGCACATCACTGTCCAACCAGTCCACCCGCACCACTCTTGCCCGCGGCTCAAACGATGCGGTTTTCTCTGTTACCTCAGCCACATATAATCCCTTTGCCACCGGAAGTGGCTTATCGACAAATATGTTTGGATTGATTCCGAGTTCTCTGTCGCCCTCTTGGCTCCCGATTGGTGTGGAATACAGTGTGCGAAGGCACTTTGCAATGTCCTGCACTTCTTTTTGTTTTTCGCTGTCACCGGACAGCTCAACCACCGTGCTGCTGAAGTCGATCATATGTACTCCTTTATGGTCAGGCTCACCTTGCACTGCATCAAAAGCCCGTGTTTTATCACCGAATCCCAGCTGTCGCTTATTTCAGTGACCCGAAACTTGTTTTGCGATACCGGTGCAAACCCGATAATCAGGTAATGAATCTCTCCGTTCTCTGACATTTCTGTCAGACGGTTCAGCATCTTGCGAGGATTCACGCCGAGTGCTGCATCCAGAAGAATATCAAAGGTGTACTCTCTCAGTTTCGGTGATAAATACTCTGCTCGTGCTTTTCCTCCCAGAACTTCATGTTCCGCCCAGTTTGCGCCGGTCGTTCCCTTGAAGTTTGACGGGGTGAGCACACGCAGGTGTCCCACGGAGAAAATCACATCGCCGAAAATTCCAACATACATTCCAAAACCTCCTTACAGGGGTGCGGATGTTTTCTTGCCAAGGTTTCCGGTGTGCGTATGCGATACCAGCGATTTGCCGGACACAACAACATCGCCACCTCCGCCCTGGATGTTCACTGTTCCAGCGGTCGCATTGATGGTCGATGCCGTCATTTTCAATTCGCCGGATGCTGCAAGCGTGATCCCCGCCGGGGATGTCACCTTGATTTCTCCGCCCTCGCTGATGGTCACGGTTGCACCGCCCACCTGGATCTCAAGACTTTTCGCCTTCAGGATTTTCTTTCCGTCCACATAGTCGGTCAGTTCTTTTGCATTTGCATCAAACTTCCGATATGCCTTTCCTCGTGAGTTGGCATAATCCTTTCGGTAGACTTTTTCTTTTCCTTCAGGCGGTTTGTTCTTTTCATTCCAGACGGTGCCCACCACAACAGCATCCTCCGGGCTTTCTCCTGGATGCAGGACAAGCACAAGATCATCAACTTCCGGTGTCTGGTACTCGCCATTGGACAGAAACGGCACCATTTCCGTAACGGTGTCGTCCCTGTCTGGGTAAGTAACTTCGCACTTTCCAGCCTCATAGTCGATAGAACTCACATTGCCGAATCTCACTTCACTGCTCATGCGAAATCCTCCTTTTCCACTTTGCTGGCCTTGACCTGTGTTTTGTAGCCGCTGGATGGAGATATGCTGTGTTCCATCTGATCAACGAAATACTTTCCGTCCATCTTTCCATAGCCAACTAGGTTAAAGCACTGCGCTGAAGCGCCGGCCGGATAGCCCAACATCGTAAAACTGATCTGGGTTGCTCCGTGGTTGGCATTCTTGATGGCCGCTATCAGGCGGGCTTTTGCGTCTGCCTCGCTGCTTACCTTTCCAGTAAGTTTAAGCTGGCGTTCGTCCGTGCCCACCTTGACGTTGATATTGATTTTTTTCTGTTTGTTGGTGTAGGTATAAAGGCCGCCCGTGTATGTTCCAGTCAGCTTTGTGTTCCACTTGAAACTTCCCGGCTCTACGCACAGGGCCGTCGGATTTCCAACGGGCCGGCTCTCATATACCGTCCATACAGGATCTTTCGCCTTGTACTTTTCCCGGTCGTACACCCAGAGCTTTGAAGTGTAGACTTTGATAACCAGTGCATAGGTGCTGCACAGATCTTGCAGAAAGGCACTATCTGTTCCGTCCTGTTCCTTTGCATCAATGCTGTGGTCGTCTCCCTCAAACTTCAGCTCTAATTTGTAACGGCCTGCAATGGTTTCAGCGATTTTCTTTACGCTGGTGTTCTTCCATGTAAAGGTCCGGTTTCTCTCGCTGAAGCTGGTGTCGTTCGGCTTTGCCACGCCGCCCATCGTCAGCGAATCAGGTGCACCGGCAAAACTAAGATCATCCAGCACGAATGCCCCGCACTCGGCGCTGTAATCTCTGTAGCCGCTCTCAATGCCCCCGATATTCCAGTCCTTTACAACAATAGCCGGGTAGAGCTTCACGCCCTTTTCCGGCATCCAGTCATTTTTCCATTTGGCAGCTTTGGCATTGACTGTAATGCTCACACTGTCGCTTTTGGATTCAGCCACATCCGTGTACTTGAAACTTTCCAGATCAGGTGCGATTTCTTCCGAAATATCGGTTTTCTCGTAGGTCAGAAGAACCGCAGCCTGCCTTCCTTTGGGTCTCGCTGCTGTCAGTACCATCATGCACCTGCCTTCCAGGGCGGAAGGTCTCCGCTCTTTTCAGCCGGCAGAGCTGGTGTTGACAGCACCGTGCCGGAATCGAACCGGACGATATGGATATATCTGGGGTTGTTCTGCATCAGCCAATCGGCTTTCAGCTCGCTTCCGTACACGTTCAGGGCAATCAGATCCCAGGTGTCACCGGACTTTGTGGTGTAATCAAGTGCCATACTGCGTGCGCCTCTTTTCGCGTTCGTACCGTTCCACATACTCGCAGAACTTCTCGTAACCTTCGTCCATAATGGAACGTAGATCTTCGGCATTCATGCTGCCGTAGATGGTGAAGTTTGGTGCATAAACATATGTGTTTCCGCTGGAACTCGTATAGGTACGCTGGTAGCTGTTGCTCGATTCACCGCGCTGGTTCCCGGTGCTGCCACCAGAAGCATCTTCGCTCCCGCCGATGGGCTTCAGCTCTACTTCCTGCTGGTAGTTCTGAAGGTCTGCCAGCATCGACAGATTTTGCCTTGTCAGTTCGCTGTTTCCAGCCGTCGGGAAGAAGTTTACATTGCTCAGGTCGTAGTTGTCCGGGTTTGCAGCGTATTCCAGCTTTGCCTTTTCCGCATCTGCTCCCCGGATAAACCGGATTGCCTTCTGAGTATTTTCGTTTGCAAGAACAGACTTGGCACCAGCAATCACTTTCCCGATTCCGGTGTTCAGCAGCTGTTGGGCTTTGCCCTGGTCATCCGACACGGTAGGTGTCGGCATTGCCGCCAGAGTTTCCAGCCCATCTACTGCATAGTTGGCGATCTCCGTGATACGGCTGAACGCCACACCAGCGTCGGACCCCAGTACCAATGCCGCTGCAACAGGCTGAACCATAGTGTCAAAACTTTGAGCCACCTGGTTGTAATACTGCTGGCGACGTGCTCTGTTGAAGTCGATCAGGTTAGAATCTTCTTCTGTAAAACCACCGTCCGCGAACATCTTCGGCTTTCTGCCGGGCAACCCCAGCAGATCACCCAGACCAACGCCCAGCAGCTTACCAGCGGTCAGCCAGGTATCAATGTTCTTTTCACGAACGCCGCGCCGGAAGCTGATAACGGCTTCCGGGCCAGCCTCACCAGCAATAGACGGTCCCTGCGTCATGCCGCCGTTGGCAAATGCCGGGACAGACACGGGTGACAGGTTGAATCCGAACGACTTACCGCCGATCACCGGAACCGGAATGCCGAACAGCGTTTCCGGTATTGTGAGCTGAATTTTGTTCAGCGCCCCAATGATGAAGTTGACCGCTTTCACGCCGATGGTTGCAACCTGCTTCAGGAAGCCGATGATGCCCAGAATCACAGGCTCTACCACAGGAAGCACCTTACCCACCAGATCCACCGCCACCTTGATGGCGTTGACCAGTGTGGTTCCTACCAGGCTTACCACCGTAGACAGCAGCGGCATGACCGCCGGAATGCCTTCATTCACGATAAAGCCGAAGATCTCAGTCAGCACCGGCTTGATGTGGTTTACTCCCAGATCTACAATCTGAGAGAACACACCGACGAACGATTCAATCAACGGCATAACCGTCTGGATGGCAGGGGTCATAGCTCCGAACACGTCACCCAGATTTAGCCCTCCGATACTGAAGCCGGATAGCTTTTCCTGGATGCTCTGCAAGCCCTCCGGGGTGGTGAGCTGCCCGAACACCTGCTTCACGGTGTCGCCGATACCCGCTATCTTTCCGGTGAATTTGTCAAAGACGGCAAGCCCGCCTTCGCCAAATACTGTTCCGACGATGTTGCGGATGTCCTCGAAGTGATCTCCAAGCAGTGAAACCGCCGCAATGATCGTACCGATACCGGTAATAACGGGGCCGAATGTGCCAAGCAGCGACATAAAACCGCCGCCCAGTTTTGCGGCCACTGGGTCTACCATCGTACCCAGTACGTTCAGCCCTGCGCCGCCGACATTCAAAGCTCCCTTCACCGTACTCAAAGCGCCGCCGCCGATTTTGGATGCTGCACCCGCCACCTTGCTGCCGACACCGAGGACGGTAGAACCCACTTTGGACTGGCTGACAGTCTGCCATGCATTGGACAGCCCATTTCCAATGACCGTCTTTCCTGCACCGAGGAAATTTTTCACTCCACCGGCCATACCTCCAAGGTCAAGACCGTTCGGTCCTGCAATGCCGGAAAGAATCTGTCCCGCAACACCGCCGGTCTTGGCGATAAATCGTCCGACCGGATTGCCGCTTCCGAACCCCACCAGAGCATTTTTCAGGCCGCCCAGCGATTGCCCGACATTGGAAACATACCTACCGGAGCCGGAGTTTTTCAGCACGCCCAGTAGGCCACCGTTCGTGCTAGCTTCCAGCACATCATTTACAAAACCGGTGTTTCCTTTCTTGGTTCCGCTTCGCAGGCCCTTGAAATTTTTCAGTGTTGCCCAGATGCCGACACCAGCGCCGTCCAACGTCTGCCCAATTTTTCCAAGGCGCGTTGTGGGCTGCTGCGCTCCGGCACCGGCCATCTGAACGCCGTACTTTGCATTTTCAGCAAACATTCCGGCATTCGATTTTACAAAGGATGCGCCACCAACTGCCCGTTGGATCAGGCTTGTGGGTGTCAGTGCGCCCATCAGATTTCGGACAGTGATGCCTCCGAATGTTCCGCCTGGGGCACCGCTCGGTTTTCCGCCGATTGCAATGTTCCCGATGGTGTTCAGTAGCGAGGATCCTGTGCTATAAGCCGTCGGTGCAAAGCTCATAGCTCCGAACGCCGCGACTATGGCAGCAATGGCCTCTGCCACTTCCGGCCCATGCTCTGCTGTGTAGTCGATGCCCTTCTGGATCCACGGCAATGCCGCCTGCGCCGCATTGCCAATTCCAAGCAGCGCGGAGTGCAACATCGGCAGAATGCCATTGACGATGTTGGACAGATCTGGCAAGCTCTCGGTGATACCGTTTGCTATGTCAATCCACATGGATGTCAGTTCTTTCTTTGCTGGAAGGAACTGATTGCCCACATTGATAAGCAGGCGGTCTGTCGCATTACTTGCCATCTGGCTTACCGCTTTGCTGGTGTCCAGACGAACAAGCAATTCTTTCTCCATGCTGCCGCTGTATGCGCTGGTATCACCAGCCATAAGCAAGGCATTCTGGAACGCAGGCAAGTTGCCCACAATTTTTGAAACGCCCTCAATGGCCCACTGTCCAAACAGTGTCTTGATGGTCGCAGTCTGCTGGTACTTGTCCTGTTTCGAGATCGCCTCAAAGACTTTGTACAGAGTGCTTGCTGCACCATCTTCTCCGTTCGGCCCGGTGGACTGCATATCCTTTGCAATCTGCACAGGATCAAAACCGAGTTTGTTCCATGCGCCCACCTGCGCATCCGTTGCACTGTTGCCAAGGGTGATGTTTGTAAACACACGGTTCAGGCTTGTTCCAGCCTTTCCCTCATTAACGCCCATAGCCAGCATGGTGGCTGCCAGCGCAGAGGTCGTGTGCAGGTCAACGCCGGCTGTCTGGCCGACACCGCCGGACGTATTCACCACGCTGGCGATTTCCGCCGCCGTGGTAGCCATGTGGCCGCCCAGATAGTTGATGGAATCTGCAATGTCGATAATCTGGTTGTGGGTCTTACCAAAAGCGGTTTCCCACTTTGCCATATAATCGGCCGCAGACTTTGCATCAATGTCCCACGCGGCAGCTAGCCGGGCCGTATCGTACAGGTAGCTTTTTTCTCCGGTTTGCTGGTTATCCAGAAAGATTTGCTCATAGCTCTTACCGGACTGTCCCAGCGATGCGGCGATCTGCGCCATCTCGTCCCGTTTGATTGGGACCTGCGTGGTCATCTTGAGGATCGCGTCCTCCATGGTGGCACGCTTTTCCGGGTCAATGCTGCCGTCATCGTTCATGATGCCGCCAACATACTTGACTGCATCTGCCGCCTGGGCTTGGTATTCCTCTGCCATGGAGGTTGTCTTTTTAATCATGACAGCGGACGCAGTTGTCAGCGTCGCCATGATTCCCAGTCCGGTTTTCCCGATTACGCCCAGAGTGTTTGCTACCGTGCTGCCCAGTGACTTGGTTCCCGTCAATGCGTTTGCCAGATCACCGGTCAGCCCCTTCGTCTGCTTTATTGCAGTTACAAGGGATGGGTCCACCTTGCCCATGATGCGGATGCTGAGGTCTAGTGCTCCATTTCCCGCCATACGTCTGCCACCTCGTTACACAGATCCACCAGCTCCCGCCGGGGCAGGTGCAGCAGATCCGTCATGTTGGAATGCGTGGCAATGGATAGCTGGATAGCCGCTTTCCGAAGTCCTTTTGCCCCGCCTTTTACTCGAAAAAATCAGAGTTTACAGCATCACGCAGCTTAACCGCCTCGCACAGCGGCAGACCAGCAAAGAAGTCCACCGGATAGCCGGTGCCCATGCTGGCAATGATACAGCAGTACAGGTAATTGCGGTGAGTATTCACCGGTGCAAATCCGCCCGCAGCCATACGGTTTTCTGCCATGGATTCGCTCATAGTGTTCAGTTCGCCCACGCCGGACAGGTCGATGCCGTCAAAGGTCTTGCCCTTCAGTTCCGCCTTTTCGCTGCCCTCGTAGGTGTAGGGGGCTGCAAACTTCAGGGTGTGAGATTCCAGCTGCTTTTTCACTTCATCGGCGTTCTCGCTGTTATCCATGCCCTTGACGACCGCCGCCTGCACTTTTTTGATTTTGCCGCGGGGCATGAGCTTGAAGAACTCCACAGGCTTGCCAGTGGCCTTAACGGCCATTTCCTGTGCAAAAGAAGTGGTCATTTCCATCACGGACATGGCCGCCAGTTCGTTGCCGATGTTTTTCTGAATGTCGATCAAGTCCTGCACGGTCATCTTCTCCATACCGGACAGATCCAGGCTGTCGTACTCCTTGCCCTCGAACTTATAAGGTTTATCAAACTTCACGATATTGTCCATTGCTGTTTCCTTTCCAAAAGACAATCAGCCGCCCCACGCCGGGACGGCTGACTTCTTCATGTATCGGGTTTAGATAAGAGCGTTGATCTCGGCACGCATATCCTCGCCATCAACATAGTAGCGGCCTGCAAACTTGTCGATGTCGATAACGGTAGTACCGTCAACCTCCATCAGGTAACGGGTAACTTCCAGCGTGGTGGTGCTTCCCATGGTGTCAGCACGCTTCAGCTTGCCGGGATCCAGCTCCTTGGGACGACCACCCAGGACGACGCGCAGGCCCTTGTAGGTGTAGCCGCCGTTCTTGTTGTCGTTCTGCATAGCAGCACGCAGGGTGATCTGGATGTTCTTGTTGGGGTTCATCATCTTGGTGGCGTAGCTGTACATGGTGTTCCAGTTCAGCGTTGCCTCCATGGATTCAAACTGACCGGGCACGGGGGAATCGACTTCGCCCGCAATGCCCATGCCGGACACGGAGGTGGTCTTGTTCTTGATCTTGGGCAGGGTGATTTCATCCGCCAGACCAATGAGCAGGTCATCTTCCGTGTACGCATTGTAGTCATTGATGACCTGGGGAACCAGGTCACTGGAAATATTCAGAGCCATAGGTCATTCCTCCTGCTTACAGAGACAGAGCCGAGGTCAGCGCGCCGGCCTCATACTCCATGGTGTTGTTGATCTGCTTAAAAGGCGGGAACGGCGTGCAGAACTGATAGAAGGAGTAGTGGCCTGCAACCAGTTCAGCAGTCGTGTTGCGGTCGGGGTCTGCCTTCATGCTGTAGCTGGCGCATACCTCGGTAGAGACATAGACACTGCCCTTCATGTTCTCGCTGTCGATGATGGACTGAAGGCGCTTCTTGTTCATCGGCTTGTCCAGCTTGCTCATGTTATCCAGAACAAAGCTGGTCCAGGAGTGGTTGAAGAAGCGGCGGACGCAAAGGAAAGCGTCCTTCGGGTCAGTGTTTTTCGGGTAGCAGCAGGTCTCATTGCCCCACACAACAAAGTCGCCGGAGCGGATGAAGGTCGCCACGCCCTGCTCATTCAGCACATTGCCCTGCTCCTGATCCATCAGGACTTCGGTGCCATCTTCCAGGCAGGCGGAGGAAATGGGTACGCTGACATTGGACGGGCTGGCATTGGGCGTATCGTTGTACAGGCTGTCGTTGTAGACTGCCGCAGCAGCGGCCAGAGAGCTACCGCTGTAGATGGTGCTGCCGATCTTGCCGTACAGCCACAGGGCATATGCTTCACGAGAAGTTGCGCCCTGCTTGACCTTCTGGTTTGCCACATCGGTGTACTTGCGTGCACCGGAAGCAGAACTGTCGATGTCAACGAAGCACACAGCATCGAAAACGCCGTTGATCTTGCGGCACTTGGCCTGAAGTGCGGCACACACCATAGGATCCTTGGAGAAGCGGGGTGCCAGCAGAATGCCGGGAACCATGCCCAGCTTGGGGAACACCTGCCTTACCACTTCCAGACCGGTTTCTGCACCGGTGGCCGCATTCACGCCGCCCACGATGTCAGCAGCGGTAATCTTGGTCGGATCCAGAATGGAGCCGGAAACAGTCAGGGCCGTTGCCCCGTCGCCTTTGCCGCCGTTGACCAGCGCAATGCTCACTGTGCCGTCGTCGTTGAAGCTGGCCGTATAGTCCTCGTCCGCCGTAAGTACGGTCTGTTCCTTCTTCACCACCAGCTTTTTCAGCAGGATACCGGTCTCGTCGATCTCCGCGATGCCATCATTCACCTGCACGGTCTTGTTGGACAGTTCGGTGATATGCTTTGCATTTGCAGGATCCAGGACGTTGACCACGACGATGGGGGAAATGCCCATCACCTGGAAGCTGGCGCTCACAGTCTCGCACAGGGTATACTTTGCAAAATCGCTGGAATAGCCCACTGCGGCGGCAGCTTCTTTGAAGGTATTCACCAGCATCGGCGTATTCACCGCTGCTTCCGGGTCATCCAGCATATTAACGGGGGCCGTACCCACAACGATCTGCAGGCCGGAGTTGACCGTTACCGGAGCGGTGACGCTGGTCGCTGCTTCGGTCTTGTTAAAGCCATGAGAAATAGCCATTTGTCATATCCTCCTTACTTCATCAGGTCGGTGGCCTTCTTGTAGAGAATGTTCTCTCTGGTGCCGTCCTGTTCGATCTTCACGCGCATTTCTGCGAGCTTGTCCAGCGGAACGATCAGCGCCTTCAGGAACGGCACCTGCTCCACTTTTTCTTTCAGCTTTTCGGGCAGGCCATCCACGAATACGGTGTACTGCGGGGCAATGCCCTTGACGGTCGGCCCGCAGTACGCCGCAGCGCCGGTGGTTTCCGTCACAGGCTGTGCTTCTTTCACAGCCTCGGTTTTCTTTTCGGTCTTTTCGATGCTCATATCAAAGCCTCCACTTCTTCGTTTTTCAGGGTGTTGGGCGTTTCGCAGATCAGGTTGACAATGCCCCAGTAGTAGAAGTCCATGTCATCATCCGAAAGATCCCATTTGCGTGGATATCCCACTTTGAAAGCCTCGCCAAACACAGGCTTCCGCTTGAAGTGCTGCATGATGGCTTCGATGATGTTTCCGGTGTCCTCATATCCCTGCCGGTCTGTTTTCGGGTCATAACAGCAGATGATAAGCTGCAAAAGGACCAATTGCGGATCCTTTTCGTTCACCACCTCGCCACTCGTTCTTGATACGATGATGCACGGGAAGTTGGATCTATTGGTATCCACATCGTCGTCATCATCGGTCGGGGACGGGATAAACTGCTTGAAGATCTTCAGCGGTTTTTCGCCTTCCTGCCCCGTGAACTTCATATCCCGGAACAGTTCCTTCAACTCGTCAATCATGGCCTGCTGGCACATTTCGCTGGTATAGCCGGTGATTTTTTCAGCCATATCAGATCACACCCTTTCGTTTTGCATTGGCGATCAGTTGCCGGACGCGCCGTTCCGTGTTCTGCTGCAGCATCTGCTCCACCGTCTGCTCCTGCATCTCCCACACGGTATGGTGCATCGCAGAGCCGGAAGGGCTGGACAGTGTTGCCAACTTCTCGTTCGGTTTCCAACGTTTCTTTCCGCTCTCCGTGTAGTCCTTATCCGCAGGTATTCCGAGCTGACGCTGTACCATGCCGATATGCTTCGACTTGAACTGTACCAAGAAGCCCTTGCTCTTATCGCTTGTTCCGCCCAGAGCGATCATTGGACTGTCTTTCAGGACGCGCGCCCGAAAAACGGGCGGCGCATTGCGAACAGACGGACCCATGAAGGGCTTTGTGGGGCTGGTTCTGAAATAGCCCAGGTCTGCCCGGAATGCACCGGGGTCGTTCTTCATAATAGCAAGGATAGCGGTAGGCCGCCGGTTGGTGGCCTTCTGGCGCTGGCGCAGATCTTCGATCATGCGTCTGCCTGCCGCGTTCAGGTCGTAACGTTTCTTCACTTCGGTCAGCATCAGCTTGCGCGTCTGCCGGGCCGTTGTGTTTACGGCCACCTTCAACGCCGCCGGGGTTTTGTTTCCCAGTACGCCAAGAGCGCGGGTCACTTCCGCGTCATCAACGGAGACCATCAGGTTGGAAGCGTCATAGTTGGTATGGAAGTATGCCAACTTACCTCACCCTTTCCAGTTCCATGCGATACATACCCGCTTTCAGGGAGCATGATTTGATGTTGTAGATCCGTTTCTTGTCCAAGGTGATCTGCTTGCCACTCTTCGGCATAGGGCCGTAGTCCTTCTGCTTCACAAAAAGCAGCAGGTCGGCCTTGTACATACCCTGGTCAAAGGATTGCTTTGCTCCGCCCTCCCAGTGCGCCGGACGTTCAAGTACGCCGGGGTGCTGCGTGATACAGAGCATCAGCTTATCATCTATGTACCGTTCTTCCGCAAACTCGTTTGAGTTGAAGATCACGTTCTGCACATCCTGCGCAACGCATTCTTTGAACGTAGGGAACGGTTTCGGAGTTTCCGGTGTGCCGTAGTTCTGGTCAACATCCAGCATATCCGCGCTCCTTCCCGTATCAGCAGACGGTAGCAACCAGCCAGCTATCCACCTTGTCGGGGATCAGCAGCGGGTGGGTCTGCAGTTCCAGGAAGCGGCGGTCAGGACGGTGTTCCACATAAGAACGCAGCAGGCGGGTGGTCTCTGCAGTGTGCCACACCTTGTCATCGTCCAGATAGGTGCACAGACCGTATGCGCGCATGAAGTTTGCGTTGCTGGGGATCATCAGCACCATATTATCCGGGATCAGAGGCTTTGTCTCTCCGGTTTCCTCATCCAGATACACTTCGTCATAGCCGTAGATGTCCACGCCGGGCAGATTCAGGTGGCCGTAGTAGTTCAGACCGCCTTCCAGCTCCTTGGGTGCCATAGCACCAATGTCGAACCGGCGCTTGTCCATCAGATCCAGAACATTGCTGTCGCTCATAAAGTGGTTTGCGGCCAGCTTGCCCATAATCACCATGTTTGCATTTGCAAAGCCGTTGCGGCTCACCTGCCGCTTCCATTCGCGCAGGTTGCCCATGGTATCGGCAGCAGACTTACCCCACTGCTTCGTGCCCTCCAGATTGATCTTGTTGGTGAAGCCAAAGTCGATGACTTCATCCACGCCCTTGCCCTTCACCTTCAGCTGACCGGTGGTAAGTACCTGGGCTGCCATCCACTCTTCGCGGCGAGTGGTCATGTCGTTCAGCTTGTTGTATTCCTCGGTCAGCTTTTCTGCTGCACGGTCAGCAGGGGTGCGGCCGGAGTAGATATCCTCACCGGGCAGGCGCTGCAGGAACATATCTGCGGTGGTGACAGTTGCCGGGTTGATAAGCGGCGGTGCATAGGACTTGGTCTCGTAGCCCTCGTTCTGCACGATCTCGCCACCGACCATGGGATGGACGAAAGCTGCCATCTTGCGGTTGCCCTTGACGATATCAATGTCAACGTTCTTAGTGGGGAACGTCTTAACCTTGGAGAAGAAACGATCGCGCAGGAAAGTGCAGATCGGGGGTGCGGTGCGCACAGCCTCGGCCAGATACCGCGGCTCATAAATGTTGATTTCGTTTGCCATTTTTGTTTCCTCCTATCACTTCAGGAAAATGCCCAGATTGCGCAGAGGAACTTCAACGTCGTCCACGCTCACGTTATTGGGCAGCACCAGTCCGTCAGCAAAGAACTCGCCGGTCAGATAGACCGGCACTTCCTTGTTTGCGTCTGCGCTGTCAGCAGTAATGCCGTACAGGCCGGTCAGGACTGCCGTGCCTGCGCTTGCCGGTGCCGCAATAGGCTTCACCTTGCCGTCTGCAATCAGCACAGGGGCGTGTGCCTCCACAGCTTCGCTTGCGGTCTTGGTTGCCTTTGCGATACCAATGTCCACGCCAGCAATGAAATACTTCGGCGCGGTGCTGAAATCTTTTCTTGCAAGATCCATGCTCATGGTTCTTTCCTCCTTACTTCACACCGTTTGCCTTGCGGATCGCGGCCAGGAAAACGTTTGCTTCCGCGTCCTTCGGATCCGGGTCAGCGGGCGGCGGATTGGTGATGTTGTTCGCGCCGGAAGTCTGGGCGTTGGCCTTTGCCTTGTCCAGATAATCCTTGCTCTGCTTCTGCTGCTTTGCCTTCATGCTGGCAATGACGGCCTTCGCAAAGGATGCGGAATCAATGGGCTTCACAAACTTCGCCTCATTCGCTTCATCCTCCGCGCCGGGCAGAGTGGCGTTTTCGATCTCCTGAATGCGGGTGCGCTCGGCATTGATAGCCTCGGTCTCGATCTTGGCTACCATATCCGGGCACGCCTTGCGGAGATCGTCCACGGTCTTGATGTCCTTAATGTCCATGTCTGTTACCTCCCCATGGGTTTTGTTCCCCGGCTGATCCGCCTGGGGTGTATTTTCAGGCTGGGCCGTGGTCTTATCCACCACCCGGCTTCTGACAAAGTTCGGTGCTTTGTTGAACGGGGTGTTCATACTGATGCTGTTGACGAACAGGATGCCGTTACGGTTCTCCACAACAGAATCGTCCGCTTCGTCGTCCACCTCGTCCACAAAGCCCTTCTCCTTGGCTTCCGTTGCCGTCCACCAGTTCGTTTCATCCATCCACTTGGCACATTCGTCCTCGGTCTTGCCGGACTTCTTGGCGTACAGGGTGACGATGCTGCTGCGGATGGTTTCCAGTGCTTTCAGGCAGTTGTTGAGATCCTCTGCGGTCAGGTAATCGCAGACACCCATACTGACCGGATGCACCATGTAGCTGCTGTCTGCCGCCGCCACCACCTTGTCTGCATGGCAGGCAACAATGGTTGCTGCACTGGCACACAGGCCGTCGATGTGGGCGGTCACGGTGGCCGCGTTGCGTTCCAGCATATTGCCAATGGCCTGTGCTGCAAACACATCACCGCCACCGGAGTTGATGTACACGGTGATTTCTTTCACATCGCCCAGGGCGGCAAGGTCATCCGCAAACCGTTTCGGGGTCGCGGCATCTTCCCACCAGCTGCGCTCGGAAATATCGCCGTAAAGCAGAAGTTCCGCCTTCTGGTCATCACCGGCCAGATTGCGGAACTGCCAAAACTTATCATTTGTCATCTTCTGGTTCGTCCGGGAATTGGGTTTGCTCATTTAGCCCTACCTCCTTCATTTTTTCCATTTCGCTCTTGCGCTGCCTCATGTTTGCCCGCCAGTTTCCACCGGTCATCTGTGCAGTTTCCTGCTCATTTGTGCTGATGCCCTGCTGAACACGCAGAATCGCCGCCTCGATTTCTTTCTTGGCATCCAGATTGGTGCGTGCAGGACCGTTCCATGTGCAGCCCATGTAGGCTTTCGCCACAGCCTGGTCGTCAAAGAAGCCGGGCGCATTGATGCGCCCACGGGCTACTGCCTCGGCAAACCATTTTTCGTAGGCCGGCTGGCAGAAGTCCGCTGCAAAGCTATCCCGCAGCACACCGCAGGTTCGCCAAAACTCGTTCAGTGCGCCGCGGCTTGCGGAATAGTTGGAACTGAATTTCTTGTAAAGCACCTCACTTGGGATCTCTACGCCGGTCGCTACCTGATTGGACATGGCCGACATGAAGCCGTCAAAGGTCGTGGTCGGATGCTTCGGGTCGAACGTATCCGTGCTCTCTCCCGGTGCAAGGTCGAACACCGCGCTCGGTGCAAGGTCGATGCCCAGTTCATCGGGCGGGGTGTTCGGGTCCTCCGCCTTATCCGCCGGTTCCTCGCCGAACGGTGCCTGACTGGTCGGGTTTTCATGCTTGATAAACAGCGTGATGGACGATGCCACGATAGCCGCCGCCAGCTCTGCTTCTGTGTATCTGCCCATCTGTTTCAGCGTGGGCAGCACCGGAGCCAGCAAGGGCACGCCGCGCCGCTGCCCGGCACGCTCCCTCTGTGTGACGCACAGAATGTTCGGCTCTCCCGTTTCGGGGTCGCGGGCTTCTACCCGCGTCCATGTCAGCGGCACCGTGCTGTCGTAAGCCAGCGGATGCCGACTTGCTATCCAGTACGCCACCACCGCGCCGTCCCGGTTCGTTTCCACGCCCTGCACGATCTGGAACACGTCATGCTTGTCTATCGTGCAGGGTGCCATTATGTCCGTGCGGTCAGGGCTGCAAATCAGATCAGCCTCGATCAGGCGCAGCCGCAGAGCATACGGCCAGTGCGGATGTTCGTCGAACTGCACCACCGCAAACACATCGCCGTTCATCAGGAAACTGGTGAACGCCAGCGTCTGCAACCGCCAGAAGTTATCCATGCCAGCAGCATCGCAAAGGGTGCTGTCCGCCCAAAGTTCAAATTCGCGGGAGATCTGCGCCTGCAATCTGTCTGCCTGTTCCTCGTTCAAGTGCAGATAGTCCGCATCCACCTGCGGGGTCGGCACAAGGCCGCTGCCCACCACGTTGGTGCGCAGGGTCTTGATGGCACCCGTTGCCAGAGGGATGCCCATATAAGCATCCCGGCTCCGTTTGCGCAGAATATCAAGATTATCTTCGATATCCTCTTTTGCGCTGCCGCCGCCAACGTGCCAGCTTCGCATAGCGCGGGAAATGCGGCTTGCTCCGTAGTTTCCGTAGCCGGTGCCGTTGTTCATGACGGACAGTGCGGCGCGTGCCACAGCGCGGCGATACCCTTTTTCAGGGCTGATTGCCGCAATGGCTTTATCCAGAATATTTGCCATGTAGTCCACCGTCCTTACACATCATGCGGCGAGAAGTGGTAGATTCGGTTTCTGCCCCGGCCTTTTTCTTCTGTTTCCGCTTCGGCTACTTTCTTTTCCCAGAAGATAATGCTCTCCCGGATCTGTTTCAAACTGGCACGGGTCAGCATCATCTGTTCGATCTGGTAGCTTTGCCCTGTCGAAACAGCAGCTTCTGCTTCCATCCACATATCAAGATGCCGCTGCGCGGCTTCTTTTGAGATGATCGGCATTGTTTAGATACCTCCTGATCTTCTTCTGCGGTACTGGCGCGGTGCGGTCTGGCGTGGTGTTTCCTCTCCGGGGATTTCCAAACCGGGGGGATTGCTGATTTCCAGCGCCGCCGTTGCGTAGTTCCGAACGTCAAACGCTTCGTTACGTTTCTGTGCCGGGTCTTTCAGCTCCCACCGCTCCACCTTGCGGCCAGACTTCCAGCGTGTGACCTTGTGTTCCGCAGTAAGCATCTTGAAATAGTTTTCGTCATACCCGGCATCCTCTGCCGCCGGGAAGTGGCAGTAGTTCGGGCCTTTGATAAGCACCTTCAACCGGGCAAGGACATGGTTCTTGCCGGTATCAACGCCCAGCGTAAACAGCTCGCCGCCTACGCGGTTGTTCTTTGTGGGGTTGCGCAGGTATGGTACGTCCATACCGCCACGGCCTTTGATGGGCCAGATGTGCCGTTCCTCGCGCTCTTTGCAGAACCGTATGACCTGATCCGGGAAGTGGCCGCCGCTGTCCATGCAGACACACCGCAGGGACAGTTCCGTGCCGTCTTTCTTTTTCCAAGTCTTTGATAGGAAATCGTCCAGATCTGCCCAGACCTGCCCACGTTTCAGGTCGCCGTAGATGCGCTGATACCGGATGCCCCAGCTTTCCTTGCCGATGCCCCAGCCCACGACTTCCGCCTCAAAGCGGTTGTCCTGCGTATCGACACCGGCTGTCAGGTACACCACGCCGTCCGGCACTTCCGCCTCGTAGAACTCGCGGCGGTCCAGCAGGTTGTTTGCCTCCACCGCTTCGCCCGGTTCTTCCCACGGCAAGCCTAGGTCAGTGTTCACAAAGACCTGCATCTTCTCGTAGTCTCCGCGCTGTGCATCCAAGTCAGCAGCAATGAAGTCCTCCACAATCTTGTCCCACCCGCAGAGGGTGGAGCCGATCTTGTTCATGTGGAAGCCCCGCACAGACCGTTCCGGGTGTTCTGCGTGCCACTTTCCTTGCAGGCTGTTTTTCTTCCAGCGGTATTCGTTGTCAAGGCAGCCACACTCGGCACAGCGGTATTGCACGCCGCCTTCCGGCCACTTTTCCTTGTCGAACACCATGTTGTCCCAAACAAAGGGCTGATAAAAGCCGCAGTTCGGGCAAGGCACCGTCCATTCCTCTTGGGTGGATGCGTTGAACTCGTCCAAAATGCGGCTGTTGTTTTTGTCGGTGGGGGTAGACACCAGCACCGTCTTGTAATCCCAGTAGGTCGTTTGACGCTGTTCGGCCAACATGACCGGGTCGCCTTCTTTGCCGGCGCTGGCTTTATAAGCGTCCACCTCGTCCGCCAGCAGTACCTTGATGGGACGGCCGCGCAGATCGGTCGGGGCGTTTGCGCCAACGATGGTCAGTTGACCACCGGCGAAGTTCTTTTTCATGATCGTGTTGCCGGAGTAGCGGCTCTTGTTATCCACAAGGCCCCGAAGCACCGGAGTGTCCCGGATCATGGTAGCCAGACGGTCTTTGCTGAAGCTCTCGCCCAGGTTCACCGTAGGCTGCACGATCATGATAGGGGCCGGGTAGTAGCTCATGTAGTACCCGATGGTATTCAGGATCAGGCCGTCGGTCTTGCCGGACTGGGCGCACATCATGGCTACCACCTTGCGGATATGGACATCCCCGATGGCATCCATGATCTCCCGCTGGAAAGGTGCGTTGTCCGTATTCCAACGGCCTTGTGCTGCGGATGCTTCCGCCGACAAGCGGCGGTAGTTATCTGCCCACTGACTAAGGGTCAAGTTCGGGGGCGGCTTCAGCGCACCCAGTGCCCGGCTGAACATCTGTGCAGTCTGCGGTTCCAGGTGGATCATTGCCATTGTTGCCGCCACCTTTCATGACACAGCTGCCGAACGGGCAGAACTGCTGGATCTCATTCAGCCGGGTGCCCCAGACACAGCCCCGGCATTTATTCTTCCTGCTCATCTTCGGGTTCCTCCCCCGCTGGTGCTGCCAGCGCAATTTCGGGGTCACTCAATTCCACAAGTGCTTCCTGCACTGCTTTTTGCAGAATGTCGTGGGCTTCCGCCGGGTCGGTCAGCTGGGCCATGGTACTTGCGTACTTAGTCGGGATGGTTTCCAGCCTGTTCTTGAAATTTGCAAAGATGGTTTTCAGGGCGCGTTCCACGTCCTCGGTGCGGTGCAGGTCGCCTTGGGCTTCCTCCATCCGCATTTTCTCGATCTTGCCGCGGGTTTCCTCCCGCTCGGCACGGGCAGCAACAAGACGGGCTTGATCGTCTTTGTTGCCGATCTTGAAGTTCAGGTATTGCCGGACGCAAACCTTCATGTCAAAGACACCGGGCCGGACTTCGGACAGCACGCCCTGATCCCGCAGGTTCCGCACCTGACGGTCAGTGATGCCCAGCCATTCGCCAACGGCCTTACTCGTGTACAGCATCTTTGTCACCGTCCCCCGGTTCTCCAATCTCGCCGGTTGCCCGGATGCGCAGCAGTTCAAGCCGCTGCTGTTCGGTTTCCAGGTGCAGCTTGTCCATTTCGTTTTTCTGCATCTGGGCCGCCGCAGACAGGATGCGGCCATGAATTTTGTTCAAGGCTTCCTGCAGCTGCAAGATACGCTGTGCCGGGGTCTCCTTCTGATACATACCGATCTGCTGGTTTGCGCCGTCCCGCTTCCGCTTGCCACGTCCGCCGGGTACTCGCATATCCATGACGCTGGATGTAATCATCTGGTCAGGCGGTAAAGCCTGATACTCTTTGATCTTGTCCAGAATGTACTTTTCCCGGAGCAGCAGTACACCGATTTCGTGGGAAGTCAGCTCGGTGCTGTTCCGAGGCGCATTCTCTACGATCTGTTTTTCTTCCGGGGTGAGCTTGTCAAAGAAGATGGTCGCATAGGCTCCATCCTTCATTGCATTCTCATTCCCGACAGGTGCCCCGCCGCCGGGGTTGCCCACGGCGTTTTTGTTTCCCGGCTGTCCGCCGGGCTTCCGGGGTGCGGGCGGGTCCCACCCGTCCTTTGCCTTCCAGCGGCGGACCGTATCATATTTAAGATGGAGATCGTCCGCCAGCTGCCGAAGATTCACTTCTCCGTCTTTCTCCATCCGGGCAATGTACTCAGCGCGGGCGGCATCGCGCTCATCGCTTCGCCTTGCCATTTGGTTTTCCTCCAATAAAAAATGCCCCGTCTGGCAAATCATCCAGGCAGAGCATTCAGTTTCGCCGCCGGTCCTGCGGCATTTCTTCGGGTCGCTTACAACTTGTAAGCAACAGTGTATGAAAAAGGCCCCTCGGTTCGCCGCCGTGGGGCCTCTCTCCATAATTCCACTGTACTAAGTATAGCACCAAAACCGTCTTATAACGTCTTATCTTTTGGCGGTCGGGGCTTTCAAATGTAAACACTTTATGACATAGCCACCATTTTGCCAGCCCCGGCAAGATGGTCTATCCCGATTTTGTTGACCTCAACAAGATCACACCGGAATGATTTGTTGACACCGGCAAAACGTGAGTTACTTACAAATTGTAAGCGTCCACCATCCCGGTGACGTTACCGCCATGTTTGCCCCGGACTTACAATTTTTTGACCCGTACCCCCTTTTTCGGGTGTCAAAACGCGGAAGCCCTTCAAAAAATTTTGCACCTAGAAATATTTTGGGGCTTCGGAACCCGCACCGCGCCCGCCGGCGGGGGGCAGTACCTTTCCAGCGGCGTGGCCGGACGGGGCGACGGCAGGCCGGGCCGGTGCCGGGCCGCCGGTGGGCGGTGCCCAGGGCGGCGGCAGGCCGTCGAGGCGGAGAAGGAAGGGGGCAGGGGGTTAGATAAGGCGGCTATAGCCTAGCTATTGGCTATACTGCAAAGGCCATATGCCGGTCAGGTAAAGAATCTGACCCCTCCGGCGGCGGGCTGCGGTGGGTGGTTTTTGGCTGTTGGCGGGGTGATCTGCTGCGGCAGGTGGGCGGCAGGGCTTGCGGGGTGCGGTGTCGGTAGGTGCTGGCGGTGGGCTGCTGGCTGCTGTGAGGTCTGGCAGGGTGTGCAGGCTGTGCAGCTTGTGGGCTGCGGGGTCATCGGTGCGGCGCTGGCGGTGCTGTTGGTGTCGGTCTGCTTCTGGCTGGCGGTGCTGGTGGGCGGGGTGATCTGCTGCGGCGGCGGGGTGCTGGTGGGGTCATCGACCGGGCCGGGCCGTCACTGATCCGCACCGATCCGGCAGGCGATCCGGTGCAGCGGGCAGGCAGCAGGGCCAGCGGCGGGAAGATGGGCAAAAGAAAAAGGCCAGGGCAGACGGCGCGGCGTGCGCTGCTGTTCTGGCCTTTGGTCTGCACTGGCGGCAATGGTTCCGGCGGGGTGCGTCCCGGTGCCGGTGGTGGGGCTGATCTGCTGGCGGTGCCGGTGGGCATGGTCAGCGCTGGCACCGTTCCCGCTGTCGGCGTTCCAGCGTCACGGCTGGCGCTGGCGGTGCTCCATCCGGGCCGGTTTTGGACGTTTGCCGGAGGGGTCAGATTCTCCACCTAACGGGAGTGAGAAGCAGGTGTAGGGCTTTAACCTAGCAGGCTAGAACTCTCCCCCAGTAACCCCCTATAGTCCCCCTTCTTCCCCGGATTCCGCCGGGGTGAATCCATCACGGGTCATTCTTTCGGCACAAGCCTGTAAAATATAACTTTGCATACTTTGACCTGCTGCGGCTGCGGCCGCTCTGATTTCGTCGCCGCGTTCTTTTGGTGGGCGAATCTGGATTGAATCGCATTTTGCAATATACCGGCTGTTTGAAATTTTCTTTTTGTCCGAGATAGGCATTATATCACCTCTTTCGCGCCTGCGTTTATTATAGCAAAAAAAGCGGCATTCCGCCATGCAAAAATCAACAAGCATTCCGTCATTCTTTTGTGCAAAACGTAGAAAGCATTCCGTCATGCTTGACAAGTGGCATTCCGTCATGCTAGAATGCAGCCACAGCAAGCGAGCCGGACAACAGCCGGACGGTTGCGAGTAAGCCGAAAGGAGAGCCGACACATGAGCATTGAATTTTTCAAGCTCCCCGCCGCTTTGAAAAAAGCGATCTGGGCCGCCTACCTGGCAGAGTGGAAAAAGAAGCAGGCAGCAAAAAAGCCCGCCACCCACTAAAGCAGGTGACAGGCTTGCAAGATGAATTTTCCACAACGCATCTTGTAAGCCAGTTTACCACCGAAAGGCGGTAAAGTCAAGCGGATGCCCTGGCAGGGTCGCACCGCTCAAACAAAGCGGCCCCGCCCCACTACCCCGGCAGCCCGCCGGGAGCAACTGAAAAAGCAAAGGAGCAAAGATCATGAAACTTTTGAACACTGCAAAGAAGATCACCACCGCCGCCGCACTGGTGGCCGCAATGCTGGCAGGCACCGCACCAAAGGCCGCGGCACAATGCCCCTACACCGTCGGCCCCCTGGGCCGCTACATCGCCCCGGCCATTGTGCAGGGCATGACCGCCACCGATGACGGCGCGGTTGAAGTCTGGTGCAGCGACCTGGAGGACGGCGATGACTGGTATTTTCTGGTGGATGCCGAAACCGATCTGCACATCTTCGACCGGGTACAGCTGGTAGTTGATGCCAACGGCACCCCGGACAATTTCGCAGATGACAAAGTGATTGATGCACTTTACTGCCATGACTGCGACAACGTGGAAGATTGAACCGAAAGGAGCGCTGCAACATGATGACGCTTGTACAGATCCGCGAACGGAACCGCAAGGAGAACGCCGCAGCCCGCCGCCTTCAGGCCGCCGGGTATCGGCTGGAAGGATGGGACCCCCGCACCGGGCAGCGGATCGCCGCCCAGATCACCGGCGAGAACACCAACGACGAACGCCGCACGTTCTACACCTTCCCCACCTGGCAGGATGCCGCCGCCGCTCTTTTGGGCTGAACGCCCCGGACACCTTAGCAGGGCCGCACCGCAAAGCGACCCCGCCCCACTACCCCGGCAGCCGCCGGGAGATCATCCCGAACATCAACCACAACGAACAAAGGAGAACGAACCATGAAAGGCATGACCAACAATCAGATCATCATGAACGAAGCTGCGAAGCTGGACCCCGCCACCCTGCACGCCATCGCCACCGCGCACCACACCCCGGAGCAGATCGCCGCAATGGCCGCAAACGCAGTCACCACCGACGAGAACGGCGACGAACAGCCCGCCACCATCGCAGACGTTGAAATCATCCTTGCAGCCGCAGAGCTGCACACCTTCGATCACTGGAAGAAGGAAGGCAAGAGTGTCAAGAAGGGCGAAACGCATTTGATTGAATGCTACCTGTGGAAGTACACCACCCGCCCCAGCAAGGCCCAGCGGGAAGCCGCTGAAGCCGAAGGCAAGGAAGCAGCCCCCGCGCCGCATTTCTACCCCACGAAATCGCACCTGTTCAGCTGCTTGCAGGTACACGACGCAAAGCAGGCCCCTGCCGGCCGCTTCGGATCTGTCGCCGCCATCATGGAGTATAACAAAAAGCTGGCCGCAGAACGCAAGGCCGCAAAGGCAGCAGCAGAGCAGACCGCCAGCACCCCGGCCCCCATCATCACCGAAGAGCACCACGAATTGCCGGAGCTGGTGCACGTCGATCCGCTGCCCACGAAAAAGGCCAGCAAGCCCGCCGCCACGAAAAAGCCCGCCCCGGATGTGCTCCGCAAGGCAGAGCGGGAAGCAAAGGCCGCTTTCCTGGCTGTTCCCGAAACCGACCGCAAGGGTCAGGCCGCCGCGCTGGATGCCTGGCGCAAGACCCGGAAGGCCGTAGAGGACGCAAAGCAGGCCCCCGCCGCCGTAGCCGCGCCGGATGAAGCACCCGTGAAACAGCTGGACTTTGAAAGCATCGCCGCCGGGCTGCTGGCATGACCCACCACCACGAAACCGGATATTTTGGCAGGGCTGCACCGGGCAAAGCAACCCCGCCCCACTACCCCGGCAGCGCACCGGGCACGAAAAACAGAACGAAAACGAAAAGGAGTTTTTGCAATATGAAAAGAGCAACCAGCACCCCCGCCGGGCTGAACGTGAAGAAGATCACCGCCTATCTGAAAGGGCAGGCAAAAAGCCGCAACGCCGTTCGGATCACCTGCCAGAGCGGCAGCGTGTACATCATCACCGGCTATGCAGCGTTCAAGCTGCCCGCCATCCTTTACCGGGATGTTATCCAGCCCGTGACCATGCAGGACGCACCCGCCGACGGCGTGACCATCGTTTCCAGCGATGCCGGGTTTGTGGTCAACGATCCGCACCAGCTGACCGCCGCGCAGATGTTCCAGAAGTTCAGCGCCTGCAAAGAAGAAGTCAAACGCACTTCGATCTTGCAGGAAGTCGAAGCAAAGGGCAAAGTCTGGGGCACGTTCCGAATGTTCCGCAACGGATCCCGGCCCATCATGATAAATTCGGAGTATGACGCTTTTGTGGATCATCACGAATTTGTTTACCACAGCAGCAACAGCCCGTTTGCGCCCATCCTGGCAACGGACACCGTAGACCCGAAGAAGGCCGCCGTTTCCGTGCTCATTGCCCCGATGAAGGCGAACGACGAAATACAGCAGGTATGCAACCGCCTGTTTGCATGATACGAAAGGAGAACGAAATCATGAAGAAGTTTGACAACATCTTTGAACAGGCCCGCGAGATCATCCGTCAGCAGTGGACACTGCAAGACCTGCGCCGGAAAGCCCAGTGCACCGGCAGGCCCGAAGAGGTCCGCCAGCAGATCGCCGCCGCCCGGCTCCGCCTCATCTGCGCCCGCCGCGGCTACCAGCTCAACGCCTGACACGAAACCGGATGCCCTGGCAGGGCCGCACCGGACAAAGCGGCCCCGCCCCACCGCCCAGCATTCCGCCGGGCATATCACGAAACACGAAAAGAGGTTTACACCATGACCACCCCCAACGATGCCCTGGACTTCTACCCCACGCCGGACAGCCTGGCCTTTGATATGGTCTTTTCCCTGCGGGAAGTAAAATCCGGGTTCACCACCTACCCGAAACCCATCCTTGAACCGTCCGCCGGTGATGGAGCGCTTGCGCGTCAGGTCCATGCCCTGGCGTTCAACGTCCACCACGACTATAAGACCGGCGAGGTTGACCAATACGACAAGGGAAAGGCACGAAGCGCAGAGCTTGACTGCATCGAGCTTTCCAGCGACTTCCGCGCCGTGCTGAAGAAAGACGGTTTTCGGGTGGTGCATGATAACTTTCTGACCTTCCGCCCCACCACGAAATACGCCGCAATCGTCATGAACCCGCCTTTCTCCGCTGGTGCCGCGCACCTACTCAAAGCGCTGGACGTCATGCAGGACGGCGGCAAAATCCGCTGCCTGCTCAACGCCGAAACCCTGCGCAACCCCTGCACCAACGAACGGAAAGAGCTGGCCGCAAAGCTGGAAGAGCTGCACGCCACGGTAAAATATATCCCGGATGCGTTCAAGAACGCCCGCCGCGCCGCCCGCGTGGAGGTGGCGCTTGTGTCGGTGGACATTCCCGACCGGGAGCCGGTGAGCCGGATCCGGCTGGATCTGAAAAACGAAACCGCAGAGTGTTTGAAAGAAAACCCGGAGTTTGCCGCCCTGGTATCTTCCGACCCCATCACGGCAGCCATTGAGCGGTACAACGCCGCGGCTGAAGGTGTGCGCCGGATCTATGAAGAGTACAACGGAATCAAGTCGTTGTTTTCCTCTGCCGGCGCTGGTAAGAAAGAAAACCCCGTGATGGCTTTCACGAAATCTTATAACGACGCTATCCGGGAACTGCGCGGGATGTACTGGAAGCAGCTGTTTGAAATGCCGCAGCTGTTCGATGCGATGACCTACGAAATGCAGCAGGATTACCAGAAGCGGATCAAAGAGCTTGAAGGCTACGACTTCAGCGCGTACAACATTCTGACCGTCCGGGAAGAAATTTCACGAAATCTTCTTTCCAGCATCGACCACGAAATTATAAAGCTGTTCGACGACTGGACGAACCTGCATTATAACGACGAGTACAGCAAGAACGTGCATTATTACAACGGCTGGTGCACGAACTCCGCGTACAAGATCAACCGCAAGGTGATTTTCCGCTGCAACGCCTTTGATACATACGATGGGCGTTTCTGCCCCCGGTACAACGCAACAGGCCATGTTGCCCAGATCGAGCGGGTGCTGCACTTCCTGGACACGAACGGCAAGCCCTACAATGGGGACGAACTCCGCGCCGTGCTGGATGCCGCCGAAAAGAGCGGCCAGACCCAGAAGATCCAGCTGCACTATTTCACCGCCACGTTTTACAAGAAAGGCACCTGCCACATCGAGTTTACGAACACGGACGTTTTGAAGTCCTTCAACCTCTACGCCGGACAGCGCAAAGGCTGGCTGCCGCCCACCTACGGCAAAAAGAGCTATCACGATATGGCCGCCGCAGACCGCCGGGTGGTTGACAGCTACGAGGGGGAGGCCAGCTACACCGACACCCTCACCCGGCACCTGATCCCCACGCAGAGCACGTTTTTACAGCTGAACGCTTAACACGAAACCGGATATTTTGGCAGGGCTGCACCGGACAAAGCAACCCCGCCCCATCTTCCCGGCATTTACGTCGGGAACATCACGAAACAGAAAGGAGGTATTTTCATGGTTCGATGTTGGATATACTCCGCTGGGCCGGATCAATGCCAATGCTACAACGTGGATGACGAAAACCTGGCCGATCTGGCAGCACAGGCGCAATTCCTAGAGGACTTCCGTGCCCAGCGTGCAGCAAACCCGGCTTTATACCGGCAGCTGCTTAATATGCTGGTTCCCGCCGCCGATGCCATTCCCATGCGCAACTATACCGGTCTGCCGTTCTGACAGCCAGCCCCGGCAGCCGCCGGGAGTATCGCGAAATCCAGTATCACGAAAAGGAGCAGCAACCATGAAGAACCAGAGCACCAGTGCCCGGAACCGGTGACAGAACGTCACCACTTGACCGTGCCCCGCCTCGCCGACCTGGTAGCTCTGCCCACCGTCCATGTCTGAGCGCAGACCCGGAAGCTCTGGCAGGGCAGGCATCGTAAAGCAGCCCCGCCCCATCTTCCCGGCAGCCCGCCGGGGTCATTCTGGTGCCTCTGCACGAAATCTTCTTGCCTTTTATTGCTTTTGTTTGCGTTTTGTTCTATCATGACAGTAACGAAACACGAAAAGGAGGTTTCCCGTTATGACTATGATTCCTGCATTTGGCCCATGGCCAGAGCACCCTGCGGACGCTGACGAAGAAAAGCGCCTTGCCAGCGCCCAGCAGAGCAAGACCAGCCCGCTTTCTGTGGACAAGGAACACGAAACCGGGGTTTTCTATGGATCCGGCAAAGAGCCGTATCAGACCAGCCTTGCAAGCTGCACCTGCAACGATTTTGTAAAGCGCAAAAAGCCCTGCAAGCACGTTTTCCGGCTGGCTATGGAACTTGGCATCATCGACACGGCCTATAAGACGGGCCGCAGCACCGGCGAACGAAACGAGGCGCAGATCAGCTTTGCAGACAGTGTTGCTCTGGTGGAGCAGCTTTCCGACGCGGCACAGAATGCAATCAAAGATATGCTGTATTACACCAGTGAGCGCATCGACGACCGCCAGAAGCCTGTAACCTGTCACGATCTGGATCTCGTGCCGGAGCTGCGCACGTCGCCCCTGCTGCACGAAAATCCGTACCCGCTGGAAGAAGTGCTGAACGATCTGCCAAAGCCCTTTGTTGTGCAGCTGCTGGATCTGGTGCACCGGGAAGGCAAGCCGAAACGAAATGCAGCCAAAACCGTAATGGCTGCATGGCTGGCGCAGAACGCACCCATGCTGGCAAAAGAGATGCCGCCTTGTGCATCCTTCTCTTTCGTGGAGGTGTTCGACAAAGCCCAGCGCGACGTTTACAAGTACCTGCACCGCAAGTACGACACGGAAACGGACTGGTACACCGGCGCAGAGCATCCCGCCGGGGCTGTTCCTGCGGCAGACGGTTCTACTTACTACTTCCCAGAGGACAGAGTTACCGATGCCCTCACGAAACGCGGTTTCAATCGCTGCCTGAATGGGTACACCCCCACGAAATCGAAATTCTAACAACGAAACTTCATCTTTTTCTGCTAAAGATGATATTTCGGCATATTTAACCCGCCTTTTTGATACAAAACCTACAATTTAGGGGCTTAACTGCCCAGAAGGAGGCATTTCTACGAAAGATGCAGAGTTTTTCGCTCCTTGGCGGCTGGTCGCGGCCTTTGCTGATGGTTCCAGGCTCTTGTTCGACGGATTGACTGAAGAACAGGCACGGGAAGCGATGGAAGCCGCCCAGGAGCAGCACGGAGACATTGGTTACTGGAACCGGGTCACGGATCAGAACTATGAGGACGGCAGATACTACAAAACCATCCCCGAACCGCCCTGCGTGAACGTCGTTGACTTCACCGGTTACGATGGGCCGCTCGACGAAAACGGTTTTCCTGTCGGCCTGATGGACGAAATCGCCCAGAACGCCAAAGAGGAAGGCCTGGATCCGAACGAACCGCAGATCATCTTCAAGCGCAACGCTCCGCCGGATGACCAGCCGCCACACGAAAAGTAAATCACGAAATTCAAAAAGTCCGCCGGGTCGATGACCTGACGGGCTTATGGTGTTGAAAGGATGGTTTGTATGAAGTTAAACATGGATTGCGTCCGCGCCGTTATGCTTTGTGCAGAAGAGTACACAGACTATAACCACTATTGCTATTTCATTTCTTACCAGAAAAACAATGTGAACGACTTCCTGCTGGATGACCCGGAAACACCGCCAGCCTACCAGCTTGAACTTGAAAAGACCTACGACAACGACGATCTCTTTTACGCCGTTGAGTATTGCGTCAAATCCGGGTTTGTTGAAACGCTTTTCTCGAAAGACACTTATCGCATTCCCATTTCCCGCATTACGCCTGATGGGCATATATTTCTTGAAAACATTCGGTCTGATACGAACTGGGAAAAGGTCAAAAGCGTTGCCAAAAAGGCCGGCTCTTTCAGCGCAGATGTGATAATCGAGATTGCAAAGAACGTAGCTGTGGAAGCGGCCAAACATTTTTTAACCAACACCTGACGAGCCTTCCTACCTCTGCATTTTCCAATTCGGTTTGGATTGCCGCTTCGTTGTACCAGATCTGCTTTTCTTTGATTCCAGTTTTCACGATTTCTTTTGCGATGGTTCTAACGGCATATTCTCGCGGGCTTATCATGCCGCTGTCAATCTCAATTTTGATCTTCACTTTGTCCTCCTTCGCGTAAATCCGGTTCAGCTGCCCGCCTTTCAGATTGGCAGTCCAGCAGCGGCTCTCCTGAATCCGAGAATATCGGTTTTGCTCTAATTTGACGTATCATAGCTTCGCACAGATCCTTTACCTCTTCTTCCGATTCCAGGACTATTTTGCCATCATTTCCTCCAAAGACTTCAATTCCGCCCTCTCTCCGTGGAATCACAGACCAGCGCAGATCAAACAGCACATCCTCGTTCCCCGGAAATTCTCCGCCCAGAAGGTCAAACATTGCTATTCCGCCAGACGGTTCAATAATTTTATCATCGGTCAGTTCAATTTTGATTCCCATTTTTCAAGGCCTCCGTAACCCTCAGCACATCTTTTGCGAAACGCAGCGTTTTCGTAAGATCTTCTGCGTTTTTGAAACGGACTACGTTTCCTGCGTTTGAAATCAGTTCAACGCCACCATCCGGTGCCATCCTCACGAACCGGCACAGTTCGCCCTCTTCCCGTGCGGCCTGCTGCTCTTTGGTTTTTTCGATAAAGCAGGTTTTGAGCGCGTTCTCTGCGTCACGGTATACGCTCCTGTCACTCCGCACCAGCCTATACATCCTTCCGGGCAGCACCTGAACCTTGTTTTTATGCTTCTTTCCCATAACTTTGTCCTCCTTTGCACGAAACCCGGTAGGCCAACTGCCCGCCGGGTTATTTCTATGCCTTTTTTCGGATTTTCGGGGTAGTCGTGTTTGTTTTTCTACGACCATCGGACACGATTTTGCGGAAGCGCCCGCACATGAAGTTCCGCAGGCAGCCTTGCCTATAAGAGAATGTCACCCTCCGCCCAGGCATCCGCTCGGCGCTGTTCCTCGCGCGTGTTTAACGCACGCGATAATAAAGCGGCGCACTCCGGGATCCGTTCCAGGTTCCTTCCCAGCTGTGCAAGAGCGACGTTTCGCAGGTACTTCAAGTGCTGCACACTGTATGGAACTTTCTGCTGTACTTCGTGCCATTTTTTGTGGCTGATGTAGAACTCCGTTAAAATCAGATTGTGGCCACTGTCCAGCCGGTTCATTTGTCCTCGGATAATGTTCTGATCTTCCAGCAACACAGCCCGCTGCCGTTCCAGCTGACGCAGTTGGTCTCCAATGCCCAGTTCATCCATCCGGCAGGCCATCGCCGCCGTGCTGTCCCCAGGCGTTCCGCCACGGGGCATTCCATCGGTGCCCATGCCCCGCATAGGGTCCACTTCATCGCTCAGTGCGGTGCACTGACGGCGGATGATCTCTATCCGCTGCGGGATGTCCGCATAATATTTCAAGATTGCCTCCGCCTCGTGTACTTTCACTGCTCAGTCCTCCCAAAAAATCAAAAATCTTTCTTGAAAAGGGGTTCTCCGAAAACGGGTTCTTCACCCTTGACGCGCTCAACCATGGCACCCACGCCGTAAATGTCCTCAATGACCCGGCGCAGACGATCATAGGCAAATTCTTCTCCGCCATCGTCCACCCAGCCGAGGAACTGCTGGTAATTTTTCTTGATTTCTTCCTTCACGGCCTCAATTTGTTCAGGGGTATATTCCATTTCTTCCAGTGATTCCGCAAAGAAACGAACGATCATCTTTGCAGCGTCCCGGCGTTCAGCCAGAACACGCAGCTTTTTTTCAGAGCCTACCAGACCACCCGCCGGGAGCCAAAATTCTTCCGGCATCAGGTGGGCAGTGCGTGCTTCCAGCCGCTTGAGGGCTTCCGGTGCACCGTACTTGTCGTGATCCATGATATACCTGGATGCAGCATTGTTCATCTTCAAGGTCAGGAGCGTAGATTCTTTCTCGCCCCAGTCCCAGAGATCATGTGCCGCGGCAACTGCGCAGTACGAAACGACCTGCCCGATTGCCTCACGGTTCAGCGTCGTGCGGTGCTTCGACTTGCCGATGTTGATTTGCTGATTCACTGCATTCTGGATGCTCTGCCGGTAGAATGCTGGCATCCTTGCCCTGCTTTTTCCCATGATGAATCCTTTCCCGCCTGTTCGGCCAGGCGCTTCCACTTTCTGATTTCTTCCGCCGTATCTGGCGTGATATGCTCAATAAACCGCCAGTGCTGCGGTTCTGCCACAAGATCGATAAACATACGGCGGCGGTGGATGTAATCACGCTGCTGCCGCCGGGTGAATTTGCTTTTCACTTCCACCACCTCAACCGTGCCATCAGCATAGGTCAGCACAAAATCCGGGGTATAGTGCGCCGCCGGGAGCTTCACATTGCCGTATTCTTTTTCCGGCAGCATAGTAAACCTGCGGTGCAGCTCTACCTTCACGACCTCGCCACTCTGGACTTTGGGCAGAACAGTTCCCATGTAGTAGTCATACTCGCCCCGGCTGTCAAACTCGTGTCCGGTCGATCTGGCGGCATTCACAGCGGCTTCCAACGATGCAGGTGCAGTTTTGCCCCCGCACCTTCTCTGTGCAAGCTGCTTTTCCGCCTGTGCCCGGTAGCGTGGCGGCAGGTCAGAAAGTTCCAATCTCATGCTCATGGCTGGTTTCTCCTGTTCTTCCGCCGGGTGTCCGGCTTCTTTTTCAGTTTTACGATCAGGCGCTTGGTGTTGTTCCCCGTGATGTGCTGTTCGCACTCGCGCAGGGTATAACCGGGGTATTTTTTCTCCCAGTATTCACGATCATCCGGCAGGGCAAACGCTTCGTCAAAGCGCTTGCGGCTCCATCTGGTGTCGTTCGGGCGCGGGGTTTTCGGTTTTTGCAGCCCTTGGCTCTGCCGCCAGCGCCGGATACGGGCGCGGGCTTTCGTCATGTAGGTCGTCAAGCGTTCAAAGCTGGAACAGGTCAGATCGATAGGTTCAACTTTCACAAGCCCCATCGGCCGCCCGGTGCTGTCCCGCCACAAGTCCTTGATCTCCTGCCATGTCAGATTGCCTTGCAGGATCGCATGATGGTGGTGTCTGCCGGTAACTTTCCCGTCCTCGTCCACCACGCTGTACTCTGCAACCTGCATCCACTTGGATGCTTCTCGACCCATCTTTTTGCAGAAGCGCTTCAAGCGGCGGGTAAAATTCGTCCAGTCCCGGTCTACTTGGTCAAAATCTCCGGGTGCTGGCTGGTGGCCGTGGTCGTATGTAAACGTGACCGCCCAGTCGCTTTCCCCGAAATTCGTATAGGCCAGCTGGCAGAAATACCGTCTCGCTATCATGTCGTTATACTTCTGCTGCGCAATGGAGGTTGCCAGCTCTCTTTTGCGGCGGGTGCTCGCGGTGTGTTCCTTGTCCGTTGTTTCAAAGAGATCCACTTCTGCATAATCGGATGTTCCGAGAATGTGTTTCTGCTCCCGAATGTACCATGCCCGCACCGTTCACTTCCTCCTTCCGCAAAGTTCTACTGGGATTTTCTTTTCTGTGGACCAAACACACACGGCTTCGCAGGACAAGGGGGATACAACGCCGGGCAGGTCTTTTTGAGTTTCTCATTCCTTCAAGCCATACAGACCCGCCCTCGTTTTCTCCCCCTTGACCCCCGCTTTCCCCGGCTTGTGTTCTTCTGTGGTCGCTAGATTAAGTTACACATACAAGCCCCTTGCCGCCTCGTCAGGGCGGCAATTTAACGACGGGCTTGCTTAATTCTTGATTTGCTTCTCCTTTCGATAGCCTGAACTTCAAACTTTTCGTACTCTGGGTAGTGATTCTCGGCCTGCTCCTTGGCTTTTTTAACAGCCTGTTCAGCACTGGCCGCATCCAGCCGGTACGGCAGCCAACCCGGCCACCCACCAGCACCGGTCGCTTTCAGCAAAATGTAATACCTCTGCATCGGTGCATTCTCCTTTCAGTTTTGGGCAATCCCGGAGTTGAACCGGGCCGGGCCTGTTCCCATGCTCACGAAAAAGGCCGCCGCAGCGGGCGGCCTGTGTCAGGAGTTGTGCGATCTTATTTTCAAAATTTTCTTTGCTTCCTCTGCGTGGAGAAGAACACTGTCCCGGCAGGTCATGCCCGGCTCTTGTAGCTCATAGAGTTTGCACTCTTTCGTGCATCCCTTACTGCCTTTTCGGGCCTGCTCATTACACGTTATAAATCGTGCGGACGGAATCCGTGTCAGCGTTTCATTGTCCATCATGCCACCAGATAAAGCCAAAGGAATTTAATCAGTGCGGCCGGCACAAAGAAAATCAATGCTGCCCACAGTGCCACAGCCGCCAAAGCCATCAGAATGCCCAGCGTTTTTACAAGTCCTTCCATACTTTTCCTCCAATTACTCAAGTTCATCTCCCCACGCATCCCATCCGGTTGCGTGCTGGCGGGCAAACAGTTCGATTCTCGGCACATCGCCCAGCAATTCCACAATACGCTGTCTGGCTTCATCCGGTTTTACGCTGTGCGCTTGTATAGGGGATTCGATTACCTGGTGCACTGTATGGCTTTTGACCAATGCTTTTGCCTTGAATCCAGGCGTCACTCCCAACAAGCAAACCTCTGCATTTGCACGAGTGTAAGCACCCATTCCATAAAAGTTTCCGCCCGACTTGTATTTTTTGATCCAGACGAATGCCGCCGTTTTGTATGTAAAGCCCCATGCGTCCATAACTTTCAGCGCATCTGGGATGGTTGGGAATGTCGCCCACATGAACAGCGCGCATCCCTGCCCCCCCCCCGCAAGCTGGCGAACGGGCAATGCGCAAATGTCCTCAACGGTCATTGTGTGGTAGTGCTGCGCTGCGTTCCCGCGGCTTTTTGGTCCAGTTCCATGCTGGCGGTAACTCCACGGCGGATCTGCGTAGATCACCGCGTACTTCTTTTCCGGCAGTTTCATTTCTGATTCTCCTTGAAGCATTTATCGCTTCGCAAAATGCAAGTCTGATCTGCAATCACTGCCCGATCATCCCAGTATTCGTTTGCCCCCACTTTTCTGGTGTCGTTCCTGAAGAACTCTTTCCAGGAAGGCAAGTTCTCGTTGACTGCATCAAAATGCAGTCCCCACCTTTCGCAGGCGGCAACGGCTTCTTCCAATTCTTTTCCTTGTCTGCAAGTCCAGAGGATCAGCCCGGCGCCCTTAGCTTGCTGTTTCTTGGCTTCGTCAATAATGTGCAGAATCGGCTTTCCGATGCTCGGGTACTCATTCGTGCATAAGCATCCATCAAAATCAATGGCGATTGCTTTCTGCATTTTTACTCTGCCTCCTGGATGATCCAAACTCTGTGCTGTCCGTAGCCATCCCAGTTCAGTGCATCTTTGTGGCTGCCGGAAACGGCAACATCCAGATGCTTTCCTTTTACGCTGGCTCCGGTATCCTGAACGATTCTCACGCCCACATCCTCAATGTAGAGGACGGTCCCGAACGGAAAAACGTCCGGGTCTGCCGCCACCGTCACACCTCCTTCAACCGGCGCGCCGCTGGCGGTAATTCCTGTTCCTGTTCCACAGATGTGCTCCCGCTTTTCGGTGCAGTATGCCGTGCAGAGGAAGTCTCCGGCATCCTCTACTAGTAACTTTCCATCCAACCGGTCCCGCGCTTTCAGCGAATCCCGCAGGGTATCTGCATACCCTGCAATTTCTTTCGACACGCCTTCCCAGTCCTCGTATCTGGACTTGTAGATATCTCGCTGGCATTCCAGATCGTCGATTCTGTGGTAAAGCGTATTCGTCTGTACACCAGCGATCAGGACTGCCACTAGAGCAATTTTCCCTACATCAATTTTCACAGCTCTTTCATCCCTTCTTTTTTCGTCTTGCACGGACGGCCAGCATCGAACTGGCTCACCTGTTCATGGGGGATTGTCAGAAGCAGGTGCATCCTCTATGCGTCCGCATATCAGACCCGCCCGGCAAGAGAGCGCCGGACGGGGCGGCCACGGCAATGGCCTACCGCTTTTGTTCCTGGGCGGATTGAACAGGGCATTTCTACGCTCATGCTGCTGCGCACCCATTCCCGTCAAATCCATGCGGGTGCGTCTTTCGCGGAAATGGCAGCCCGGTCTTTCACCGGGCTTGAACGGAAAGGAGGACGCTGCTGTACAGCACCATTCCGCTATGTCGGCCGGCTGATTTCCTGACCGTACCGGCTTCCATGGAAAACTCAACTCGGCACATACAGGGTCCGGCCCTGCTTGCAGCGCTCAATGCCTAGAAAAAGCGCCATGCGCCATATAAAAGCAGCCCCGCTTCTGCGGTGCAGGGCTGCTTATTTCACGTTCGAGAAGAACCATGCTTTGTATCAGCGGCACTGTTTTTCTCGTAGTGCTTGCACTCCACGTTGTAACCACTGCAAGGTGCGCACCGGGCTGCGGTTATCTTGAATGTGTGCTTGCACTGTTCTTCAGTACCCTTTTGTTTTCCCTTGTGCAGGGATACTCTGGTATGTGTACTTCTTGCCAAGCTCTTGATCTTCCTTGCTTTATATAAATAGGTGTTTCGGCCCAAAGGCTTTGGGTTTCGACGCTTGTCCTGCACCGCTTCCCAGCGCACCGGTGGATTGAAGTTTTTCCGCAATTTCATCCAGATTTTGAAACTGCTGAAGTCGCTTTCCCATGTTCCGAATGTTTCGTCCATCCACTTGAACATTTCTTTTACGGCTTCTGGCAATTCAAATTTTCCATCACATAGGGGTCCCGGCACTTCCTCAACATCCGGCATGGTTGTCGGCAGTTCTATTCGCTCACCATTCGGAAGATCATAGTAGGCAGTGCCTCTGCTCACTCTTCTACCTCCATGATGTGCGTTGCGATCATGTCAGCCATGTGCAGGCACAGGGCTTCCGGGCAGCGGTCGTATACTTTGCTGAGCGTTCCCCAGTCCTGCTCTCCGCTATATGCTCCCATGTGCCACCTGATTGCCAGGGCTTCCGTGTCGGTCAAGAAAATCCAGTCTTTGATAATGCTGACGGATGCTTCACCGTGTCCCATCAAGTGACTATCTTCATAACGGTAACTGCCATCCGGCTTTTTGATGTACTGCCCAGCCTTGCAAACGTCATGGAGTAACGCGGCGGTCAAGACTGCGTCCTTATTGCATTTTGCAAACTGCGGCATCTTGTCGCATAATTCCAGGGCAGCTCTTGCCACATTGAGAGAATGCAGCACCAGACCGCCGGGGACATTCAGGTGATGCTTCGCGCTGGCCGGGGAATTGTAAAAGTCCAGTTCTTCCAGCACCCGCATCAGTGCCATACCGCCGCGCCTACCCTCAATAGCCCGTACCAAAAGGCTGTTGAACTGGTCTTTCAGCGAGATTCTTGTTGCTTCATCCATAGGTCGTTCCCACCTCTCAATCCCAGTCCCGGACTTCATTGTTCCAGTCATAAGCCTTTTTGACCAAAGTGTCCAGCAACACCGGCACTGCCCATGCAACGGCAATGAGATCTGGGTTGTAATTGATTTTGAACAGCCAGCAGACACCCCAGATCAGGGTTGAAAAAATGCCATACAGCACGCCGAACACCAGCAGGCTTTCTCCCAGGTGCAGCGCATCGCGGCGGAAGCGCCGCCAGTTGAATGTCTTGTTGAAGTTGTTGATTGCTCTGTGAAGTTTTTCAAGAATCATTTTTTCTTTCCCTCCATGTGAAACAGGCTTGTTTGACTTGTGTGCTCAGAAAACCGTTCTTCTTCCAACTGGAAATAGAACGGATCAATTTCAAATCCGATAAAGCCAAGCCCTGCCTCATATGCTGCTATGCGGCTGCTTCCGCTTCCGAGGTGGGTGTCAAGGATCTTCTGCCCTGGCTCTGCATAGTTTTTGAAAATCCAGTCATAAAGAGCAACCGGCTTCTGCGTTGGGTGGATTCGCTTTTCGTTCAAGCTCTTGTTTCCCTGCATGGTGTCGCCTTCTGTGATGCTTTTTCCCTGCATCATGCCGGACCACATATACCGGAACATTCTCACTGAGGAAAACAAATTTGTCGCCGCAATCTCGCAATCTGAAAAGCTAGAATTTCCATTGCACTTGTCCCACACGATTCGTCCGGTAGCAAACTGGTAGTCAAAATAGTTGCAGCCCCATACAATATAGTGGCGGCACACTCGAAACAGCTCCTTGAAATACTCCGGCTCTGGTTTACTCCAAGCAGGAGAGACGGGGTAGTCACGATGTACGCCTATTTTGCTGACTTTTGATCCGTAAAATCCTCTGCGTTCCGGGCCAGAGAAATACGGTGGATCCACAACCGCCAAATCAAAATAATTATCCGGGAACAGTTCCATTGCCGGCAGGCAGTCCATGTTATAGCAATGGTTCAGCTTAAACACTTCTCCCATGCCTTACTCCGCCGGGCAATCCGCCCGATACCTGAACCGCTGCTTTGCGTTGTATAATCGCTGCTGCCCAAGCTCTGCACTATATCCTGCGCGACCATTGGCATCCATTTTTCCAGTGTCACCGCGCTTCAGTTCCTTATAGATGGTGGAATAGTTGAAGCTCATCGCCCTGGCGATTCCGGCAACACTCTGTCCGGCATTGTACCGGGCTTCCAGCACCTTGCGGTCATCCTGCGTCATGTGTTTTGCCATTCCTGTTCCCTCGCTTTCCTGAAAAATGCGCAAAAAAATAACGCAAGAGAATCCGCTAAGATTTCTCTTGCGTTTTCTCTTGCGTTTATTTTACAAATTCAGCATTTCTTTTTCTTTTATCGCAATTTTCAAAAATAGTGCCGGTCAAAACGGCATCTTTGCGATATGCAGTTTGCGGATGTTGCTTGTGCATTAAAAACGCAAACTGCTA
>OLGD01000968.1_pt1 | contig 49748 bp, 40 predicted proteins | sample 1605311 | NCBI WGS metagenome assembly OLGD01 (sample SAMEA3888917, study PRJEB22519) | human gut metagenome | biome: human gut; feature: human-associated habitat; material: faeces | place: Denmark | collected 2010
AGCAGAGGACTGAAAATCCTCGTGTCACTGGTTCGATTCCGGTTCTAGGCACTTATTTATACCATAGGTATTACGTTATGTAGTATCTATGGTTTTTTTGTATCCCAATAATAAATAACAGTAAATAAAAGATGAGAGTGTAACAATGAATTGGAATGAAGATAAGAGTATAAAGATGAATTTAGATAAAACGGGAAAATCGGATAAAACAGGAACTACAAATAAGGATATTAAATATGATGATATATTATTGAATGGCAATGCAGGAACTACAAATAAAAATTCAGGCATTAAACCGAATGTTAAATATAATGATATATTGTCTAAGTTAGATAAATATAAAGATGAAAATATAGTACCTATGCATATGCCGGGGGCTAAGAGAAATAAAGAATTAATTGAGTTATATATGGGTGATATGGGAAATCCATATGAGAAAGATATAACGGAGATTAATGGTTTTGATAATATGCACAATGCCGAAACTATTATTAAAGATGCGTTTGATGAGGCGGCGGAGCTTTATGGAGCTGATGAGAGCTGGTATCTGGTAAATGGAAGCACTGCAGGTAATATGTCGGCAATATGCGGAGTTACCCATAAAAATGATGTTGTTATAATGGCAAGAAACTGTCATATATCAGTTTATAATGCAGTTATCCTCAATGAACTGAATCCTGTGTATATTTATCCAGAATATGATGAGGAATATGGGTATTATAAGGGGATAACATTAAAAGAAATTAAGGACATTGTGGATAAATACAGCTCAGACCATGACAGAAATGATATTAAAGCCGTGATACTTACATCACCAACTTATGAGGGAAATGTATCTGATATTAAATCAATAGCAGAGTATCTTCATCAATATAATATTCCATTGATTGTTGATGAGGCTCATGGTGCACATTTTAATTTCTCAGAAAGCTTTCCTCAGTCAGCAGTTAAGAGTGGGGCTGATGTAGTAATTAACAGTGTGCATAAGACCCTTCCATCACTTACACAGACAGCGATTATGCATATTAATTATGGAATAGTTGATGTAGAACGTATAAGAAGGTATTGGAACATATACCAGTCGACAAGTCCATCGTATATATTAATGTCTTCCATAGCAAGAAGCTTAAGCATTGTTAAGAATGACGGTGATAAATTATTTGCTGAATATGTTGATAAGCTCACTATTTTAAGAAATGGATTGTCAGAATTAAAGCATATCAGGTTAATAAAGACGGATGACATATCAAAGCTTGTATTAGGATATAAAGATGCAAAATGGTTATATGACACTTTATTTTATAAATATAAAATCCAGCTTGAAATGTCATCTATAAAGTATGTGATAGCGATGACATCAATATTTGACTCGCAGGAGTATTATGATAGATTTCTTGCGGCATTAAAAGAGATAGACGAAGAATTAGATAATAGGGTTCTTGCGGCATTAAAGGAGATAGACGAAGAAATAGATGAGAGTAGGAGTAAATATAATAATAGAAGTAAAGATAAGATTTTAATTAATGATGAGGATAATGGTAATAAGGTAAATATTGCCGATTTCAGGGATGAGCAGACTTTAACAATTGCGGAAGCATTTAACAGGCGGGATTTATCAGGTTGTGATGAAATTCAGATGAATAATGAGAAGATATATGGTAAGATAAGTGGAGAGTCAGTGTATGTATATCCACCGGGAATACCGATATTATGTCCGGGAGAGGTTATTACACGAAAGATTATTGCAATACTTCAGGCGGCTGGTGAGGCAGGTCTGGAGGTTGTAGGTGTAAAAGAAGGAGCTTTGTTATGCCTGAGATAGCATTTTTAATGGGAAAAAGTTCAAGTGGTAAAGATAATATATTTAAGGCTTTAGTTGGTGATAAGGAGCTAAATCTTAAGACTGTTATTATGTATACAACAAGACCTATGAGAGCTGGAGAAAAAGAAGGTGTAGAGTATTATTATGTAGATAATGAGAAGGCATTGGAGCTTGAAGCGGCGGATAAAGTAATAGAGATGCGGATATATAACACAGTGTATGGAGAGTGGAAGTATTTTACAGTTGATGATGGGCAGATCAGGCTTGGAAGCGGTGACAAGTACATTGTTATAGGTACTATTGAGGCTTACAATAAATTTTGTGCATACTTTGGAAAAGATGCAATATTACCGATATATATAGAAGTCGATGATGGAATAAGGCTTATGAGAGCTATCAACAGGGAACAGAAGCAGGAAGTACCACAGTATGAGGAAATGTGCAGGCGTTTTCTTGCAGACAGTAAAGATTTCTCGGAGGAAAAGATTAAGGAAGCCGGAATTAATCAGAGATTTAGCAACGATGGAACAATAGAGGATTGTATAAGGGACATCAAAGAGGCAATTAAACAGCAGCTTTTATAAATGCAGTAAGAGTGAGTTGGCTTGAATTGTCTTAATGATATTTATATGATACAATTATATGATGGTGGACACGAAAGAGAGTAAAGTTATGGATATAAAGATTAATGATATACAGACATCATCTTCAGTTCAGCAGGTGAAGAATACAGAGAGTACGGACAGTAGTTTTAAGTTTACTCTTATTAGTAATATAGAAGAAAAGGATCTTCAGGAAAAGCTTGGCAGTATGATGGAACAGATTACTGAGCAGGGTGAGAAGATTGCAAAGCATATGGATATTAAGGATATGCGAAAGTACAGGGAGCTTGTTAAGGGATTTCTTAACGAGGTTGTTAACCGTTCCCATAAGTTCTCAAGAGAGAACTTTCTTGATAGACGAGGCAGACACAGAGTATATGGTATTGTTAAACTTGTGGATAAGAATCTTGATGAGCTGGCAGGAGAACTTGTTAAAGAAGAGAAAAATCATCTTGAGATTGTAGGAAGAATTGATGATATCAGGGGTTTATTGCTTGATATATCAGCATAAGATTGGAGTATATAATGAGCACATTTTCAGATATTTATGGATACGATACAATTAAAGAGCATTTACAGAACGCAATTAAATTAGATAAGGTATCACACGCTTACATTATCAATGGAGGGCTTGGTGCTGGAAAGAAGATGATTGCCAAGATATTTGCAAAAGCATTACAGTGTGAGGCAGAAGGCGATAATAAGCCTTGTAATAAATGTCATTCCTGTATACAGACAGAGTCAGGCAATCAGCCTGATATAATATGGGTACGACACGAGAAGCCTGCAAGTATAGGTGTAGATGATGTAAGAGATCAGATAATATCAGATATGCTTATTAAACCATACTCAAGCCGTTATAAGATATACATTATAGATGAGGCTGAGAAGCTTACAGTGCAGGCACAGAATGCACTTCTTAAGACTATAGAAGAGCCACCAGCGTATGGTATTGTTATATTTCTTACGACTAACGCAGACATTTTCTTACAGACTATTATATCAAGATGTGTGCTTCTTGATTTAAAGCCATTAAAGGAAAGCGTAGTTATGGATTATCTTAAGGATAACTATGACGTGTCAGAATATGAACGTAAGTTTGCGGCTGATTTTGCACAGGGTAAGATTGGACGTGCTAAGACTATTATAGAAAGTACGGAATTCGCACATTTAAAGAATGATGTTATGCACGTTATCAAGAATGTGAAGGATATGACGGCGGCAGACATAATGGCAGTTGTTAAAGATGTGACTAATTACAAGCTTACAATAGACGATTATCTTGATCTTATGGCTATGTGGTTCAGGGACGTGCTTATGTTTAAGAGTACTAATGATACGAATTATCTAATATTTAGTGATGAGATTTCGCTTATCAAATCGCAGGCTGAGGTTATGTCATACGAAGGAATTCAGGATATACTTAATTCTATAGATAAAGTAAAGGTAAGACTTAAGGCCAATGTTAATTTTGACTTATGCATAGAACTTCTTATTATGGCTATGAAAGAGGATATGTAGGCAGTTAGTGAATAATTGGCTGATGTTAGGAATTAATATTTGGCAGGATTGGAGATTAAAAATAGATGACTAAAGTTGTTGGTGTTAGATTCAGGCAGGTGGGCAAAATATATTTCTTTGCACCGGGACAGTATAATGTTGAGGTTGGTCAGCACGTTATTGTTGAAACAGCAAGAGGAATTGAGTATGGCCACGTTGTTCTTGGTGAAAGAGAGGTTGAGGATTCAGCAGTTGTACAGCCGCTTAAGGCTATTATCAGAATATCGACACCTGATGATGATGAAAGGGAAGCTAAGAACAGGGAAAAGGAAAAAGAAGCGTATAAGATATGTCTTGAGAAGATTAAGAAGCATAATCTTGAAATGAAGCTTATAAAGGTTGAGTATACATTTGACAATAATAAAGTATTGTTCTACTTTACAGCGGATGGAAGAATTGATTTCAGAGAGCTTGTAAAGGATCTGGCAGCAGTATTTAAGACAAGAATTGAACTTCGTCAGATTGGTGTAAGAGATGAAACTAAGATATTAGGCGGAATTGGTTCTTGTGGAAGACCATTGTGCTGTGCAACATATATGCCAGAGTTCATACCAGTGTCAATTAAGATGGCAAAGGAACAGAATTTATCGCTTAATCCATCAAAGATATCGGGTGTGTGTGGAAGACTTATGTGCTGTCTTAAGAATGAGCAGGAAACTTACGAGGAGCTTAACAGCAACCTTCCTAATGTGGGAGATTATGTTACTACACCTGAGAAGTTAAAGGGTGAGGTATCAAGCGTTAATGTGTTAAGACAGCTTGTTAAGGTAATTGTCACACTTGATGGAGATGAGAAAGAGATAAGAGAGTATCCTGTTGCTGAGCTTAGATTTAAGCCTAAGAGAAGAAACGACAGAATGAATATAGATGATAAAGAGTTAAAAGAACTCGAAGAGCTTGAGAAAAAGGAAGGAAAAGCCCATATTAATGATGACTGATGCTAAGATTAATGCAGGTATTAATGCCAATGAGAGAATTGATGACTTATGCAGGGATAATCTCAGACTAATCCAGAATACAGATGTGTTCTGTTTTGGAATGGATGCTGTGTTGTTGTCTACATTTGCGAAGGCCGGAAAGAACCAGAAGGTGCTTGATATGGGTACTGGAAATGGTGTAATACCAATTCTTATGCAGGCGAAAAATCCAGGCAGTATGTATACAGGCTTGGAAATTCAGGATATCAGTTATGACCTTGCTGTCAGAAATGTTGAACTTAATAGTCTGTCAGACAAGGTTAATATTGTAAAAGGTGATATTAAAGAAGCTTCACATATTTTAGGTGGGGCTTCTTTTAATGTGGTTACAAGCAATCCACCATATATGAATGAAAATCACGGAATTGTTAATCCTGAGAGTGCCAAGGCAATCGCAAGACACGAGCTTCTATGCAGTCTTGAGGACGTTGTAAGGGAAGCTTCAAAGTGCCTTAAGGTTAAGGGACATATGTATATGGTTCACAGACCATCAAGACTTGTAGATATATTTACTTCTATGAAGAATAACCACCTTGAGCCAAAGCGTATAAGGCTTGTGTATCCGCATATAGATAAGCCAGCTAATATGGTGCTTATAGAGGCGGTAAAGGGCGGACGTTCACAGCTTATAGTGGAAGAACCACTTATTGTATACAATAGCGATGGAAGTTACACGGAAGAACTTTTAAAAATGTACAATTAGTATGAATTTAAGAGAGGAGCAGTATGGAAGATAATATTACAGATATTGATTATGATAGTGTGCAGGCACTTGAAGAATTTAATGGCTCTCATAATAATAGCGGAGTTGGGCAGTTATATTTGTGTGCAACTCCGATTGGTAATCTTGAGGATATTACGTTCAGGGTGTTAAGGATATTAAAGGAAGTTGATATTATTGCGGCGGAGGATACGAGAAACAGCATAAAGCTGCTTAATCATTTTGAGATTAATACGCCGATGACAAGCTATCATGAATATAACAAGTATGATAAGGCAAAGGTGCTTGTTGAGAAGATGCTTAAAGGAATGTCAGTCGCTGTAATAACTGATGCTGGAACACCTGGAATATCTGACCCGGGAGAGGAGCTTGTAAGGCAGGCACTTGCATCAGGAATTAAGGTATCATCAGTTCCTGGTGCGGCAGCGTGTATAACGGCACTTACAATGTCGGGACAGGCAACAAGACGTTTTGCATTTGAAGCATTTCTTCCGGCGGACAAGAATGAGCGTAAAGACATATTAAAAGAGCTTGAAGATGAAACAAGAACAATGATTATATACGAAGCTCCACACAGGCTTTTAAAGACACTTAAAGAGCTTTCTGAGGTGTTAGGAGGAAGCAGGGCAGTTACTATATGCAAGGAACTTACCAAACGCTATGAGAATAGTATGGTTACAACGCTTGCAGAGGCGTGCAGTTATTATGAGAATAACCAGCCAAGGGGCGAGTATGTTCTTGTAATTGCTGGAAAAGACAGAAATGAGCTTAAAGAGGAAGCACAGGCACAGTGGCTTACTATGTCTGAGCAGGAACACGTTGATATGTATATAGCACAGGGACTTGATAAAAAAGAGGCTATGAAGGCAGCAGCCAGGGACAGGGGCGTATCTAAGAGGGATATATATAATAAGCTTCTGGGAAATTAGTTCTTAAAAGAAAAAATGTTACACAAATGTTAAAAACTTATATAAAAGAGTGATTAAAAGAGAGTCTTAGCTAAAATAAATTTAAGAGTAAATTTTAAAATTATAGGTGGAGTGGTACAAATCCCCTTCTTTGTCAGATAATATTTCTGGTAAGGAAGGGGATTTCTTATCTTCTAATCTTCTATTGTATGTTCATTGATAATTGCCTTAATGGCCTTATAAAGGTAAGGCTTGAGCCTGTCAATATCAGCTGGTTCTTTGTAAAGGATTGAGCTGTAGCATGTTGAGCTTATAAGCTCGACAATCATAAACAGCATAATCTCGGGCTCGTTGAGGTTAAGACCAGAGTCTTCAAGCATTTCATAGTAGATATCTTTAAAATTAATGTCGTCATCAGCGACATTGGTTGTAAGAGCCTCTTTAAATATTCCCCACGACAGGTTCTTTGATATAAATGTAAGAAGTGTCTGGTTGGTGTTAAGCACATTAATTATGTGGTCAGCAATAAATATAATCTCCTCAGTAAATGTAATTGTAAACGAATGGTCATTAATCTGCTGTTCTTTTATATGAAGCTCTAATGCACTCACTGCATTTTTAAAGAGCTTGCTTGCCTCGTGAGAAACGAGCTTATTTCTTATATCATATTTATCTTTGAAATACAGATAAAAAGTTCCCTTGGCAATTCCAGCTTTCTGTGAAATCTCGGCAATTGATGTCTTGGAAACACCCTGCGTTGTAAAGAGCTTAAAAGCTGTATCTAAGAGGGAAGTCCTTTTCTGTTGTTTGTTGTTCTCAAGTTTTCCCATAAAATCTCCAATCTAATGCAGGCATAATATTAGTTGTTCTGTCAATTAATATTCTACCATGTTGAAAATAAAAAATCTATAAAAAAATGACTTTTAGTCATTTTGAGTATTGACTATCGGTCATTTTGTGCTAGAATAACACTTGCAAAGAAAATGACCAAAAGTCATATTTGAGAGATCACGGTCATATGTATTGAATTGATAATAAATGTAATTAATTAAGAGAGTTATTAATTATTGAGAGGTTATCAGTCCAATCAAAGTAAAATTACGTCGCAGACGTAGAAATGAGGCGAGTTATGGAAAAGTTTGGAAAAGTAATTGTTAAACTCAGAATTCCAATTCTTATTCTGAGTTTCCTGCTTCTTATTCCATCTGCAATCGGATACTTTAATACAAGAGTTAATTACGATATTCTGTATTATCTTCCGAATGAGATAGAGACTATGCAGGGTCAGGACATTCTTATGGATGACTTCAATAAGGGTGCATACGCGATGGTCGTTGTCCAGAATATGGATACGAAGTCTACTGACAGACTTATTAAGAAGGTAGAGAATGTAGACCACGTTGCACAGGTTATTTCTTACACAGGAATAGTTGGTGAAGATGTTCCATCTGAGATTGTTCCATCAAAATTCAGAAAGTATTTCGAGAATGACAGCACAGATACAACTTTATTTGCAATATTCTTCGATAATACAACTTCAAGTGATGATACTATGAATGCTATCATACAGATAAGAGAGCAGACAGAGGGTCAGGCCTTTATAAGTGGTATGTCAGCAGTAGTTACGGATACTAAGAATCTTTCGGAGAAAGAGACACCACTTTATGTACTTATAGCAGTAGTTCTTGTATGTATCGTGCTTGCTATATTTATGGATTCATTTCTTGTACCAGTATTCTTTATGATAAGTATAGGAATGGCAATTGTATACAACCTGGGTTCTAACATTTTATTAGGTGAGGTTTCATATATAACTAAAGCTCTTGCGGCTGTACTTCAGTTAGGTGTTACACTGGATTATTCAATCTTCTTATGGCACAGCTACAAGGAAATGAAGGAAATATATCCGGATGACCACAAGGAAGCGATGGCAGTTGCCATTAGTAATACACTTACATCCGTAGTTGGTTCTTCTATAACAACAGTTGCAGGTTTCATTGCACTTTGCTTTATGAGCTTCACACTTGGTCTTGACCTTGGTATCGTTATGGCAAAGGGTGTTGTATTCGGTGTTATCGGTTGTGTAACAATCCTTCCATCATTGATACTTACATTTGACAGGGCATTAGAGAAGACAATGCATCGTGAGATTATGCCAAACTTCGATAAGCTTGCTACATTTATAGTAAACCACTCATGGATATTTGTAATTGTCTTTGTTGTATTATTAGGACCTGCTATATATGGACAGAATCATACATCAGTATATTATGATTTGTCTGATACACTTCCAGATGACCTTGCCTGCTCACAGGCTAATAAGAAGCTGGAAGAAAACTTTGATATGAATTCAATCTATATGATACTTGCTGACTCTAGTATGTCTACAGATACAGCTAACGAAATGCTTGATAAGTTAGGTGATGTAGACGGTGTACAGTTCGCACTCGGACTTGACACAGCACTTAAGTCTGGTATTCCACAGGAATTCTTACCGGCTAAGACAGTATCAGAGCTTAAGGGTGAAGATTATCAGATAATGATGATTGCTACAGATTACAAAATAGCATCAGATGAAATTAACAATCAGATTAGTAAGGTGAATGATATTGTAAAGTCTTACGATTCTAAGGCAATGGTAGTTGGTGAAGCTCCTTGTACCAAGGATCTTATCACTATAACAGATAAGGACTTTAAGACAGTCAGTGCGGTATCAATAGTAGCTATATTTGTTATTATCCTGTTCGTACTTAAATCAATATCGCTTCCAATTATACTTGTTTCAGCAATCGAATTTGCTATCTTTGTTAATATGGGTATTCCATATTTTACGCATACACAGATACCATTTATTGCATCAGTAGTTATCGGTACTATCCAGCTTGGTGCAACAGTCGATTATGCTATTCTTATGACAACAAGATATAAGAAGGAAAGAAGCCAGGGATACGCTAAGAAGGAAGCAATCCAGATAGCTCTTTCAACATCAATACCATCAATTATTGTTAGTGCGCTTGGTTTCTTTGCCGCAACATTTGGTGTTGGATGTATAGCTTCAGTTGATATGATTGGTTCGCTTTGTACACTTATGGCGCGTGGTGCAATTATAAGTATGTTCGTAGTTATCTTCATACTTCCATCATTGTTTGTATTATGTGATAAGCTCATTATCAATACAAGTATAGGATTTAAGCCTAAGAAGAATCAGGATATGTAATCAGAAAGATGTATGAACGGGTCAAAGGTGTATATGCCGTAACAGATATAAGAATATATCAGGAAGTAAGAAAATGGAGGAATAGTTATGGTTAAGAAGACTTTATTTAAATATAGTTCAGTATTATTAAGTGTTGTTCTTATTGCTTCAACACTTACAGGCTGTGGCACTAGCACAGCATATAATCAGACAGGCAGTGAGGTTGCAATAAGCAGTGAGGCTGCTTCTAATACAGAGAATATTATAACAAATGCTATTAAGAACGAGCTTTCAATATCAAATACAAGTACATTAAAGACAAATACAAGAGACGAGATGGTATATGTATTTGATAAGGCAGACGGAACTCAGGATCACGTTCTTGTAACAGAAAAGGTTACTGATTCTAAGGGCGAAACAACAACTAACCAGAGCACATCTGATAAGACTGCTCCTGTTTCAATAAAGGTTACTTACAAGTTAAATGGTGTTGAAACTAAGCCAGAAGATATGATTGGCAAGAGTGGTAAGGTTACTATCAGATATGACTATACTAACAATGAGAAGAAGAATATAACAGTTAATGGAAAGTCACAGACAGCTTATGTTCCATTTACTATGATTACAGGAACACTTCTTCCAACAGATAAGTTCAGTAATGTAGAAGTTACTAACGGCAAGGTAAGCAAGGTTGGCGATAATATCATTGCACTTGGTATGGCTATGCCAGGCTTAAAGGATACTTTAAACCTTAAGTTTGATGGTGAAAGCCTTGATATGGATATTCCAGAATACTTTGAAATATCAGCAGATGTAGAGGATTTCGAGCTTGATATGTCTATGTCAGTTGCTACAACAAGCACACTTAATGATATAGATACAGATGATTTCTCACTTGCTAAGCTTGAAGATAAGATGAATGAGCTTCAGTCAGCAGCTGACCAGCTTACAGATGGAACAGTTACTCTCCAGAATGGTACACAGACACTTTCTGACAGTATTCCAGCACTTACAGATGGCGTGAACCAGTTAAATGATGGTGCAAGCCAGCTTAAAGATGGTATCTATGCTTATACAGATGGTGCTACAGCTCTGGCAGCAGGTGCAGGACAGCTTAAGGATGGTATCAGTGCATACACAGCAGGAGCTAACCAGCTTGGTGCAGGTGCAGGACAGTTACAGTCAGGTTTAAAGACTTATACTGATGGTGTAGGAGCACTTAATGCAGGTTCAGGCACATTACAGAGTGGTCTTTCAACATATACAGGCGGTGTTGCCAGTGCGGCAGCAGGTGCAGTTTCATTACAGACAGGTTTAAAGGCTTATACAGATGGTGTTGCTAGTGCAGAGGCAGGAGCTTCACAATTAAATGAAGGAATAAAGAGCATTAAGACAGCACTTATTGGAAATGTTGTTAAGGAACTTGCAGCTAATTCAACAGCTTATAAGATGAATTCTGTAGCAGACTCAACAGGAAAGACTGTTATGGAGCAGGCAGCTGATTTACAGAAATTAGGAACAGCATTAGGTCTTAGTGATGTAACTATAGCAACAGACCTTAGTGATCTGGGTAAGAAGAGCAGTAGTGAGGCAGCAACAGATATATCAGCTTATTTTGTAAAGTATCTTACAGCTTATACAACTAATATAATAACAGAGACATATACAGAAGCTATGACAAGCGGTAAGCCATATTCTCCACAGGTATCACAGGCTGGTTCAAAGGATTATGTATATGTTAACCAGTTAGGACTACTTATTAAGGCTGCTGGTAATATAGGGGCTTCAAGTGCATTAGATGCAGTTGTTAGCAATCTTAGCAATAATGAAACTATTAATGCAGCATTAAAGCAGCTTACAGAAGGAAGCCAGTCATTAACAGACGGACTTGGTGAACTTGTTAAGAATAACGATACACTTAACGCAGGTGCATCACAGCTTAATGCAGGACTTGCACAGCTTAGTGGTAACAATGATACACTTAATGGTGGTATAGCACAGATAAGCGCAGGACTTGCACAGCTTAGCGATAACAATGATACACTTAATGGTGGTATAGCACAGATAAGTGCAGGACTTGCACAGCTTAACGACAATAATGATGCACTTAACGGTGGTATTGAACAGATAGCTGGTGGTTTCAGCACACTTAATTCTAACAATGAAGCTTTAAGAAGTGGTTCTACACAGCTTGCTGATGGAACATCAACACTTAAGTCATCTTCTGTAACTTTAGCAGATGGCGTAACACAGCTTAATGATGGTGCTATAACACTTAAAGATGGTATGGCAGAATTCAATGAGACAGGTATTAAGGCTATTACAAGTCTTGTTGGAGATGATGCTGATACAGCAGTAGATACAATCAAGGAAGTAATCAAGCTTGGTCAGAATTACAACACATTCCTTGGTAAATCAGATGGTAAGGACAATTCAGTAACATTTATATATAAGACAGCTGAATTAACTAAATAAGCTTACTTTTCCAAAACTCTCATATATAAATTATGCCGGCCAGGTCGGCGGAAAGATTAATAATCTTTCAAAAAATCCCCACAGAAGTTCATATCTGTGGGGATTTTACTATGCAGTCAGTGTGTTATAGGTTACGCTGTTAGACAGCATAGCTATATGTTAATATAATTACATAGACATTATAAATGCTATGATATGCTTTTAAAATAATCTTCAAGCCTTGTAAATGTCTTAATAAGTACAGCTGCTTCATCTTCGCTTAAATCGTCAGTAATATGTTTAATCATATCCTGATGAAATTTCATATGGTGAGTGTATGCCGCATTACCCTTTGGTGTGAGGGAAGCATATACGACACGGCGGTCTTCTTCACTTCTTGTCCTTATTACATATCCCTTTTTAACAAGTCCGTTAATGCCGACTGTAAGAGTTCCCATAGTCACGCCTAAGGCCTTGGATATTGTTCCCATAGTGCGTGGCTCTTTAATTCCGATAGCTTCAATTATGTGCATATCAGTAACTGTGATGTCAGAAAATTCATCTGTAATTAAAGCCTTTTCTTCAATGTTCATTATATCATTGAATAAAGTTACTAAAATAGAGTTCAATGATTCGTAAATGTCCATAGGTATTACTTTCCTCGCTTCAAAATATTTTTAATTATACAATGAAATGGTGTGTTAATGCAACAAAATACTGCGGTATTTGTGAGTTAATGCGTTAAATACAATTTGCAATTTTATAGGATAAGTAGTATCATTAAATGGAGTATTATTTTGACAATATAGAGCAATAAAAGTACAGATTATTGCCATAAAATATTACTTAATATCAGGTTTAAAGTTTAATGATAGATGGAGGCACGTATGAAGTTCATAGCAATTGGCGAATTGATGTTAAGATTGTCACCACCTAACTATGAGAAGATAGTTACAACCCACAATTTCATAGTTAACTATGGTGGAGCAGAAGCCAACGTAGCAGTTTCACTCGCTAACCTTGGTGTAGATTCAACATTTTTTACAGTATTACCTAACACAGACCTTGGTAAGTCTTGTATCAACTACCTTAAGGCTAATGATGTACACACTAAGCACATTATCAAGTCTGACGGAAGAATGGGACTTTATTACCTTGAAGAAGGTGTTTCAGTAAGACCTTCACAGGTAATATATGATAGAGGAAGCTCAGCATTTGCTGAATATGATTATAAGGATGTAGATTTTGAGAACATCTTAAAGGATTATGACTGGTTACATTTAAGTGGCATCACACCAGCTCTTTCATATAACTGCCGTCGTCTTATAGATAAGGCTATCAAGGCAGCTAAGAAGCTTGGACTTACGGTAAGCTTTGATCCTAATTTCAGAAGTACATTATGGTCTTTTGAAACAGCAAGGGATGTACTCAGCAGATATCTTCCATATGTAGATGTACTTATAGGTATTGAGCCTATCCATGTATACAATGCAGATGGTACAGATGTTAAGGACGGCCTTACTATGGATCCATCATTTGAGGATATGGACAGAGTATTCAAGGCTATTGATGAGCAGTACCATATGAAAGCAATTGCAAGAACAGTACGTTATGTTCATTCAGGAAGTAATAACTCTCTTAAGGCTTTCTACTATGCTGACGGAAAGACTTACGAAAGCAAGACACTCAATTTTGAGATTGTTGACCGTGTTGGTGGTGGAGATGCATTCTCTTCTGGTCTTATCTATGCTCTTATGCAGAATGACTGGAAGCACGAAGATATCGTCAATTTCGCAGTAGCTTCTTCAGTAATGAAGCACGCTATCCGCGGCGATACTAACATCACAAGCGTTGACCAGATTAAGCGACTTATGAATAATGCTTCATTTGATGTGCAGAGATAATAAGCGTAGGTCATACAGAAGGAAGGTCTAAGGAAAATCAGTACTTGAATAATGATTTTCCCTAGACCTTCTTCATATGAGATTAATAACAGATAGATTATGGTTAATATACCGGAGGATATATGAAAAAAATAAAAGAACTTATGCCGGAGGCATATGATTTTAATGGAAAGCTTTCATTAAAACAGGCGATACCACTTGGACTTCAGCACGTTATGGCGATGTTTGTAGGAAATCTTACACCGTTGCTTATTATTACAGGAGCCTGTGGTATTGGAGCAGGAAGTGAGTATGCATCTATTCAGGTTGCACTTTTACAGAATGCTATGATTATAGCTGGTATTGTAACACTTATACAGTTGTTTTCAATTGGACCTGTTGGAGGCAAGGTGCCTATTATTATGGGTACAAGCTCTGGATTTATCGGAGTATTCAGCAGTATAACAAAGGTTATGGGAGGCGGAGTATTAGCCTATGGTGCAATTATGGGAGCATCCATTATAGGTGGTCTTTTTGAAACTGTGCTTGGTGCATTTATTAAGCCTTTAAGAAGATTTTTCCCATCAGTTGTAACAGGAACTGTTGTGCTTTCTATTGGACTGTCACTTATTTCTGTTGGTATCAATTCATTCGGTGGTGGAAATGGGGCTAAAGACTTTGGCTCATTAGAGAATCTGTTTCTGGCGTTTGTTGTGCTTATTGTTATATTATTCGTTAAGCACTGGACAAAGGGATATCTTAGTTCATCATCTATACTGATTGGAATTATAGTTGGTTATATTGTAGCAGCTATTATGGGCTGTGTGCTTCCACATACAGCAGTTAATGCTGAGGGAGTTGAATATACTAAGTCATGGGTACTTAACTGGAATAAGGTTGCAGAAGCTAAGTGGATTGCGATTCCTAAGTTCATGCCAGTTAAGCCAGTGTTTGACTTAAGAGCAATACTTCCTGTGCTTGTTATGTTTGTTGTAACAGCAGTAGAAACTGTTGGAGATATATCAGGTGTTATGGTCGGTGGAGTAGGAAGAGAAGCGACAGATAAAGAACTTTCAGGCGGAGTTATGTGTGATGGTTTAGGTTCATCGCTTGCAGCACTTTTCGGTGTGCTTCCTAATACATCATTCAGCCAGAATGTTGGCCTTGTTGCAATGACTAAGGTTGTTAACAGAATTGCACTTGCATCTGGTGCTGTATTCCTTATATTATGTGGTCTTATTCCTAAGCTTGGAGCATTAATATCAATCATGCCACAGTCAGTACTTGGTGGTGCGGCAGTTATGATGTTCTCATCAATTATTGTAAGTGGTATCCAGCTTATCACTAAGGAGCCGCTTGATGCAAGAAGGCTTTCTATTGTATCGGTTGCACTTGGTGTAGGCTATGGTATGGGTGTAAGCCCTGCAATCCTTGCACATACACCACAGGCAGTACAGCTTATGTTTGGTGAGTCTGGTATTGTTCCAGCAGCATTTGTAGCAATATTACTTAACATAATTCTTCCTAAGGATAAAGCTGAGGAAACGGTTAAAGAAGTTGTTTCAGAAGAAGCAGCAACAATAAAGGAAAAGGCTGTAACTAAATAAGGTACAGCAATTAGCGAAGATACCGGGAAAGACGAATAAGGTCATCAGGAGTATCAATATCATATAATTCATATTCATCCTGTGCAGGAACTAAAACAACCTGTGCAGGATATTTTTTTGCAATAAAACCGCCACCCTTGCCCTGTGGAAGATTCATCAGTTCATCATAATATCTGGCTGGGAATATTACAGGAGAACCAGGAGTTCCATTAAAAGCAAGACGGCATATCTTACTATTATTATTGAAATAATTATTATTGGCATTGCTGGATTTATCTGTGCTGTTACAAGCAAAATAACTGCTGTTGTAGTAAATAAATAAAAGGCACAGCAGCTGAAGGCTTGTCTTAGTGATAAGCGGCTGGTCTGATGGAAGAAATAATATCCCTTGGGTGCAGCAGCTTTTGTGTCTGTTAGTTTCCTTTAGAATACGTGAAACACCAAGACGTACCATATCATTTCTGTAAGGCATATTGTGTTTTATGCAATGTATATGTTCCTGTTCACATATCTGTACAAGCTCATCATGCCGGGTTACAGCAAGAGTTTCATAAAAGTCTGCGAAACGACTTATATTTATTGTATTTTCAAAGAGAGTGTTGTTGTTGAAGGAGGCTAAAAGCTTATTTGTACCGAATCTTTTTGACATACCAGAGGCCATAATAATGCATGAAATAGAGCTGAAGGTATTATCAATATCGATTAAAAGTACATCAGATCTGCTTTTAATACTGTCAAGAAATTCCGTGGATTGTTTTCTGATGACAGATAATACGCGTGAGTTATCAAGAAGACTTTTAATGTTCTCCTGAAAAGGGATACAGGAGCTTTCCAGATAACCAAGCTCGTCAATAACAAATACACTATCAGCAGAGGTCATAAGATGCTTCATAATGGCAGGACAGGCGCAGTTAATAAAGCCATCCTCTACGGAGGTCATGTTGTTGCCTTTTTTAGGGGAAACAGGAGTGAGTGTACGTGGTCTGCCAATCACATATTCTTTTCCATCATCTATAAGATTAGATTTAATAACAACTTCTGGTGTGTCTGTTCTGCGGCTTAGCAGATAATTGAAAAAATCAGACATATCCATAGTTTCTTCAATCTGGTTTAAAATGTTGTTTAACAGATATGATTTGCCACTTCCCCGGTCTCCCGTAATAAAAAGATGTTTTTTATCTGACATCTTAAAAAATGTAATTACAGCCAAAGCATCTAAATAACAATTATCCATAGAATAAATAAGTCACCTCGTTTCACTAAATGATTTTATAACGTATGTGTGTCTGGTGAGAATAGACATTTATACGCAGTATAGGTATAGGTCTATAATGCCACAACTACGCGGTGGGTTTTATGGTTAATGTCAGTACATTCAATGACATTAATATTATCATATATAAGAGACATCTTTTCATTAATAATATCAAGAGAGTCTGTATGTGTATTAATGGTGCTAAGGATTGTCCCAGACTTCATAAGAAGTATATTATCGCAGTATTCTAAAGCAAGCTCAGGGCTGTGAATACACATTAGGGCGCATCTGCCATCGGATACAATACTTCTTATGTGCTGCATAAGAAGATGACGGTTAGAAAAATCAAGTGCACTATCCGGTTCATCGAGAAGAAGCAGTGGGGAAGCCTCTATTATGGTGCGTGCCAGAATACATAACTGCTTCTGCCCTTCGCTTAAAGCTAAGAAGTCTGATTCGTATAAACCCTTAAGTCCAACCATATCAATAGCTTTATCCACACGCCTGAGCATATCTGTGGTGTAGCCTCCAAGTATGTGCATATGAGGATTGAAGCCAAGCAGACATACATCCCTGACGGTCATGCTTATAGTAAGATTGTTTCTTTGGGGAATGTAGCTTATGAGCTGTGCCTTTTTTTTAACAGAGAGGTTTTCAAGTAAGTGTTCATTAAGCTGACATTTTCCGTTGTGTTTTATAAGTCCCATGATGGCCTTAATAAGAGAGGTTTTACCACAGCCGTTATTGCCAATAACAGCATTAAGCTGTCCAGGCATAAGGTCAAAGCTTACGTTATCAACCGCACAGGTGCTGCCGTAATATACTGATATTCCGTCTGCGGAAAATGTATTATTGAATAAATCGGACATCATAACGCCTCCTTTTTATTAGCTCTGATAAGCAGAATGATAAGCAGTGGAGCACCAAGAAGTGAGGTAAATATACTGACTGGCAGCTCTGATGGGGATACACTTCTTGCCAGTATATCAGCAAGTGTCAGTAAAATAGCTCCTGTGAAGCCACTTGTTATGTATGTAAATATGTCATTACGCTTTGTAAGAAGTCTGGCAATATGAGGTGCGATAAGTCCGATAAAGCTTATAAGCCCCGTAACACATATTATTGATGATACGATAAGAGTAGCAAGCATTAATATAATAAAACGCAGACTTGTCACATTTACACCTAGTGATACGGCTTCTTCCTCGCTTGTAGAAAGAATGAGAACCTGTCGGTATAACAAAGCTATTACAATAAATCCGGCAAGTGTTGTGAAGAAGGGAATAGCAAGGCTGTCCCTTGAAATACCATTAAGGCTTCCCATAATCCAGTATTCGATTGAAGCAAGCTGTTTTTCGGGATCTGCAGCAAGCTTTAGAAACATAAGTATAGTCTGTGCCACAGAATGAATAGCTATACCGGCAAGCACGATTGTATAACTGTTTCTGCCAGGGACAAGATAAGCCGTAAGCAGAGTTATTATGAGTGCTGTAACAGCTCCGATAAAAGCAGATATGGAGATGACTGGAACAGAAGCAGAAACTGCGACTATTGCAAGAGCAGCACCGGCACTTGCACCGGAGGAAACGCCAACGATATCGGGAGAAGCCAGAGGGTTTTTAAATATAAGCTGATATATATAACCTGATATTGAAAGCCCAAAACCACCTATAACACCCATAAGGGCGCGGGGAAGCCTGAGCCTTTTAAAGACCATAATAGACATAGTATCACCAGACAGTAAGCTCTTTAATGTGAGTGGATACTGTCCGGTAATGACAGACCATACAAGTACCGCCAGAAGAAGCAGTACCTGTATGACTGATAAAAGTATAATTTTGTTCCGGTAATTAGAAGTATTTTTGAACATAAATCATCCTTATTTAGCAGGTGTGAATCCATAAAAGCTTTCATAGAATTTAGTTACACATTCTTCATAGAAATCCTTAGTAACCTTTTCTGGATGAAGAACAGAGGCAATATATATGCTTCCTAAGAAGCTTGCTGGTACAGGTGAATCCCAGGCTTCTATATCACCAGGAAGCTTTACAACCTTTTTATTCTTAACAGCATTGCAGTTTGCAAGATTAGCATCATTTATAACGTCATCTACTGAGTAAGTTGCATCGGCAGCTATTATAATGTAATCAGGGTTCCAGGCAAGAAGCTGTTCATATGAAACATTTGCCCAGTAAGTATCTGTAAGCTCAGAGGCTGCATTCTTTCCGCCTGCATTGCTAAGTAATGTGTTCTGATACATCTTGCTTCCGGCTGTTGAAAGAACAGAGCTGTTGCCCGCAAGATATACTAAAGGAGTGCTCTCACCTGCAAGCTTGGCTTTATTATCAGCTAAAAATGTATCGATAGAATTGTTAAGTGCATCAGAGCGTCCGATTGTGTTAGTTATTTTACCAACAAGTGTTATACATTCCTTAAGGAGCGTTGCATCCTCAGGATTAACAACAACAGCCTTGATACCAAGACCTTCAAGTGTATCTGCAGCTTTTTTTAACTTCATAGGAAGGAATACAACATCAGGTGCTGCTGCAACACAGGCTTCTGTGTTGAATTCCTTAGCTGTTCCCATATTAGGGAGACTTACAATGGATGGAGCTGCAAGCTTATAGATGTTTCGTGTATTAGCCTTAGCTTCGATTCCCACAAGCTTATCCTTTAATCCAAGTGCAAGGAGAAGACTTGTAGAGATATAGTAAGATGAAGCAATCTTTTCAGGTGCTTTTTCAAAAGTTACTGTTCGTCCTGCCTGGTCGGTAACAGTAAGAGGGTAGCTTGTGCTTACCTCGTTGAATTGTGACATGACATCAAAGGCTGATGTTGAAGCAGCCTGTGTAGTACTGTCGTTTGCAGCAGAACTGCCACATGCTACAGTTGATATAAGCATGAGCACTGCAAGGACTAAAGCAGTTAATCTTTTAAAATTCTTCATATTTATCCTCATTTCTACTTTATTTTTACACATTTTTTATGTTGGCCAGAATATATCTGACAGCAACAGTTAAAACAAGTGCGCGAATGAATTTTATCAGATTGACAAGGCTTTTACAAGTCAGTATAGTTATATTATGATGATACCAGGGGCAAAAGGTCTAAACCCACATGAGCTTGCTCATAGGTGGGTGAAAGACTTTGGGACCCGCCCCGATATGAGCATAAAAGTGGGATGGTAATCCCACGATATGCGAATATTGGGGAGAATTGTGGGAGTGCGTAGCACGGAACAATTCGTAGGTATCAAAGTCGGGGGCTTTTGACCCCGACATCATTATGATGTAATTAAGAAGCGGTCAGAAAAGAGGTTAAATGTTGTTTGAGCTGCACAGCAGGACTTTTATTTCTGGCATAAGTATGATCAAAATGAGGAGTTTTTATGCTTAATATACAGAATTATAAGAAAGTAGAAAGTATTGAAGAGGCCTACGAGCTTAACCAGAAGAAGGCTAACAGAATTGTCGGCGGCATGATGTGGATGCGTATGGGTGATAACAGGATCAATACCGCGATTGATATGTCCGGATTGGGACTAGATAAGATTGAAGAGACAGATGAAGAATTTAAGATTGGATGTATGACATCACTAAGACAGTTGGAAAACCATAAGGGGTTTAATGAGTATACGAATGGCTGCGCTAAGGAAGCACTAAGGCATATTGTTGGCGTGCAGTTTAGAAATCTTGCAACAGTTGGTGGAAGCATATATGGAAGATATGGATTTTCTGATGTTCTTACATTATTAATTGGACTTGATTCATACGTTGAATTATATAAGGGTGGAATAGTTTCCCTAAAGGAGTATGCGGCAAAAAGCTATGACAGGGATATTATTGTAAGCATTATAGTTAAGAAAAAGCCAGTCAAGATGTTTTATGAGGCAGTAAGAATAACAGAAACAGACCTTCCGGTTCTTACCTGTGCTGGCGTGGGCTTTAGCGGTTCGGGTGAATATAATATGTGCATAGGTGCAAGACCGGGAAGAGCTGTTGTTGTAGAAGATAAGGAAGGTATTCTTAAGGGCGTAGTAAATGATGAGACTATAGAGAGCTTCGCCAGATATGTAAGGGAAAATGTTTCTACAGAGAGTAATATGCGTGGAAGTGCTGAATACAGAAGCCATCTGGCACAAGAGCTTACCAAGAGAGCATTAAGGGCTGTAAATTATTAATAATTAGTTATTGATTATTAATAGCTGAGGTATTATTTATATAGATTTGTTTATATATCGATTTATTAGTGTATGGATTGGAGAATATATGTTAGTAGATATTAAGTTAAATGGAAAGTCAGTCAAGGCAGATGTTGCCTGCGATATGACTCTTTATGATTTCGTGAGGGAGCATGGCTGTTATAGTGTAAAATGTGGCTGTGAGACTTCTAACTGCGGACTGTGTACGGTATTTCTTAACGATAAACCAGTGCTTTCATGTTCGGTTCTTGCTGTAAGAGCAGATAAATGCAGCGTTACAACGCTTGAAGGTTTACAGGAGGAGGCCGCAGAATTCGTTACATTTATAGCTGACCAGGGGGCAGAGCAGTGTGGCTTCTGTAATCCGGGCTTTGTTATGAATGCTATTGCACTCTTTAGGGAGAATCCTTATCCTGATGAAGATGAGATAAAGGAGTTTCTTTCAGGAAATCTGTGCAGATGTTCAGGGTATGAAGGCCAGTTAAGAGGAATTCTGGATTACCTCAGGGTAAAAAAGGCTAAGGAAGCCAGTGTGGAAAATAAAGAAAATATAGCAGAGGAGGTGAAGTAATGAAGTCGGTTAATAAAGCGGTAAGAAAAAAGGATGCAATGGAGCTGCTTCTTGGAAAGCCAGTATATACAGATGATATTGCACCAAAGGATTGTCTTGTTGTAAAGCTTCTGCGTTCACCATATGCCAACGCATATGTTAAGAGCATTAATACAGATATTGCAATGAAGGTACCTGGAATAGAGGCAATATATACATATAAGGATGTTGACCAGAATATGAAGCGTTTCACCTGCGCCGGACAGACTTATCCCGAGCCAAGTCCTTATGACAGGCTTATTCTTGATAAACATGTAAGATTCATAGGTGATCCGGTTGCTATTGTTGCGGGAGTGGATGAACGCTGTGTTGATAAGGCGATGAAGCTTATTAAGGCAGAGTATGAGGTGCTTGAACCAGTACTTGACTTTACTAAGGCAAAGGATAATGAGATACTTGTTCATCCGGAGGATAACTGGGAAGCATTGTGTCCTGTCGGAGCTGATAATAAAAGAAATCTATGTGCACATGATGAGTGCAGTAATGGTGATATAGATAAGGTGCTTGAGAGTTGCGATGTTGTAATTGACAGGACATATCATACAAAGGCATGCCAGCAGAGCATGATGGAGACATTCAGGACATTCTGTACAATCGATACCTATGGAAGACTTCATGTTGTAAGTTCTACACAGATAGTATTTCATTGCAGAAGAATCATATCACACGCACTTGGAATATCTCCATCAAAGATACGTGTTACAAAGCCTAGAATAGGTGGTGGTTTTGGCGCAAAGCAGACCTCAGTTTCAGAAATATATCCGGCATTTGTCACATGGAAGACTAAGAAGCCAGCTATGATTATATTCTCAAGGGAAGAGTCATTATCAGCTTCATCTCCAAGACATGAGATGCAGATGCATGTAAGGCTCGGTGCAACTAAGGATGGTATCGTAAAAGGAATAGATTTATATACTCTGTCTAACACAGGAGCTTATGGGGAGCATGGACCAACGACAGTAGGTCTTTCAGGACACAAGTCAATACCGTTATATGGAAAGGCAGAGGCATTCCGTTTTGTAAGTGATGTTGTATACACGAATGTTATGTCAGCAGGAGCGTACAGAGGTTATGGTGCCACACAGGGGCTTTTTGCCGTTGAATCTGCTGTAAATGAGCTTGCTGATAAGCTGCATATGGATCCTTTTGAAATAAGATTTAAAAACATAGTTAAGGAGGGCGATGTAATGCCTGCTTACTATGGTCAGGTAAATACAAGCTGTGCGCTTGACAGATGCTTAGCAAAGGTTAAAGAGATGATTAAATGGGATGAGAAGTATCCTATGAGAAAGATATCTGATACGAAGGCACGTTTTGTCGGAATGGGTATGGCTATGCAGGGCTCTGGTATATCAGGTGTGGATGTGGGAAGTGCCACACTTAAGCTTAATGATGAGGGTGTGTATACAATGAATATCGGTGCTGCTGATATGGGAACAGGCTGTGATACAATACTTGCACAGATTGCTGCGGAGGTGCTTGAGTGCAGTACTGATGACATAAGTGTATTCGGTGCTGATACTGATATATCACCTTATGATTCAGGATCATATGCATCAAGTACAACATATGTTACCGGAAAGGCTGTTGAGAACTGTGCCTTAGAGCTAAGAAACAGAATCGAAAGTCTTGGAGCAAAGCTTATAGGCTGTGATAAGAGTGAGGTTACATTTGACGGAAGCTGTGTAAGCTGTGAGGCTGGAGAGCACAAGGGTGCATCAGTAAGTCTTTGTGATATAGCAACAGCTTCTATGTGTGGCAATGATATGGCACTTTCTGTTACTAATACACATACATCACCTATTTCACCACCACCATTTATGGTAGGTGCAGCTGAGGTTGAAGTTGACCTTGTTACAGGCGAAAGCAGGGTTGTAGAATATGATGCATGCGTTGACTGTGGAACACCGGTTAATCCTAATCTTGCAAGAGTACAGGCAGAAGGCGGAATCCTTCAGGGAATTGGTATGGCAATGTCTGAAAATATCACATATTCTGATAAGGGAAAGCTTTATGAGAACTCATTCCTGCAATATAAGATACCATCAAGGATGGATATTGGACATATTAATGTTGAGTTTGAAAGTAGCTTCGAGGATGCTGGACCATTTGGTGCTAAGTCAATAGGAGAGGTTGTAATAAATACACCACTTCCGGCTGTGACAGATGCACTAAGCCACGCAGCAGGAAAGAGGTTCTATGAGCTGCCTATAACACCGGAGCAGATTGCGATGGCGAGAGAAGAGAATAATTAGGATTATAATACAGATAAGATAAGATGGCACGATTTATTTCTGGATAAAGGGAATAGTCGTGCTGTTTTTTTGTTTATAAATAAAGTAAAATCTTGAAGAAACGGACAAATTGTTCGAAAATTGTTTTGAAGAAACGGTCAAAATAAACAAAAATAATCTTGAAGAAAAGGACAAAATGAGCAAAAATAGTTTTGAAGAAAAGGACAAAATGAGAGATAAGGGGCAGGAAAGCACGGATTAATAAAACTGTTTTATTTAATGCCATTTCTCATAAAGTAGATGACTATTTTACATTATAAAATACAGGAGTAAAAATTATGCCTAATATATTAATTGTAGAAGATGATATAAATATTAATAACCTTCTTTGTGAGGTGCTTATGAAGGCTGGTTATACGTGTGAACAGGCATTTTCAGGAACAGAAGCAAAGCTGCTTCTTAATATAAAAGAAAAGGCTTATACGCTTGTACTGCTTGACTTAATGCTGCCTGGTGCAAGTGGTGAAGAGGTTTTAAAAGAGATAAGAAAACAGGGAAGGCTTCCGGTGATTGTGCTGACTGCAAAGGATAGTATGGATGATAAAATCGGAGTGCTGACAGATGGAGCAGATGATTATATAACAAAGCCATTTGAGATTAGAGAGGTATTGGCACGTATTCAGGTGCAGCTTCGTCATATAGAGGTGGAAACAAAAGGTGAAGCAGAGGCGGAAACGAAGGTAGAAGCAGAGGCAGAAACAGAAGTAAAAACAAAGGCTGGTATACAAAAAGGACAAGGCAGCGGAAGGCTTGAGTTCAGGGATATGGTGCTTACACGCTCTACCTTTGAGGTAAGTATCGGTGGCAGGGTGCTTCCTAAGATTACAAAACAGGAATTTGCAATACTGGAATTGCTGCTTAAAAACCCGAAGCAGGTGTTTAGCAAGGAGGATATATTCGAATATGCGTGGGATGAGCCATATATGGGTGAAACAAAGACCCTGGATGTGCATATAAGCAATATCAGGAAGAAAATAAAAACCGTTACACCTGATGAATATATAGAAACAATATGGGGGATTGGATATCGCTTGCATGAATAATTTACTCTTTTTTTACTATTTATTTGCGATTGATTAGGATTTATTTTTTATGATAAGAGCAGTTAAGAAAAGGAGGAAAAGGCTTTGAGCGAATTATTATTGCAGACAAGGAATCTGACTAAGCAGTATGGCAGACACAGGGCGGTTGATGATGTAAATATGCACATTAAAAAGGGTGCGATATATGGCTTTATTGGAAGAAACGGAGCCGGTAAAACGACCTGTCTTAAGATGATTAGCGGACTGTCAACACCGTCTTATGGTGAAATAGAAATGTTTGGTTATAAGGGAAAGGACTTACAAAAGGTACGTTCAAGAGTAGGGTGTCTTATAGAAGCTCCCGGACTTTATGGCAATATGTCGGCATATGACAATCTGAACATTAAATGCAAGCTTACAGGGATTAAGAAAAAAGGATATATAGAAGAACTGTTAAAAACAGTGGGTCTTGATACTGTTGGAGAAAAGAAAACAAAGCATTATTCGCTTGGAATGAAGCAGCGCTTAGGAATTGCTCTTGCACTTGTAGGTGAGCCTGACCTGCTTATTCTTGATGAGCCGATTAACGGACTTGATCCACAGGGAATTGTGGAGGTGCGTGAAACCATCCAGAAGCTTGCAAAGGAGCGTGGTATGACAATATGTATTTCAAGTCATATTCTGGAGGAATTATCAAAGATTGCTACAGATTATGGCATTATTCATAATGGATGCCTTGTGCAGGAGCTTACAAGAGAAGAGCTTATGAAAAAATGCAGTGAGCGTATAGAGCTTACACTTGATAATCCTAAGCAGGCTATTCCTGTGCTTGATGATATGGGCTTTAGCAGCTATCAGGTTATAGATAAAGAACATATTCATATATTTGAAAGACTGGGAGAAAGTGCCAGGCTGAACATGGAGCTTGCAAAGGCGGGAATTCCAGTTAAAGGAATATCTATTACAAGTGAAGAACTTGAGAATTATTTCTTAAGGCTTACAGGGGGTGACAATCGTGCTTAATATGATAAAGATGGATGTATACAGAATGTTTCGTACAAAGAGTATGTATGTAATATGGATTATATTGCTGGCATCAGCACTGCTTACCTCATTTCTTTCAAAAATAGATTATGATGCAGTTAATAAGGAATGGGAGCAACAGCAGGCAGTGGAAAGCAATAAGGAACAGCTTTCGCAGCAGAATGCAGATAATGTCAATATTGGTATGAGTGTGGAATTACCTACGGAGCCAGGGAAGAAGGTTACGGTAATGGATGTTTTCTTTTCTAATGCACAGGGGAAATTTTATGCACTTTTTCTTGTAATATTTGCGGTTATGTTTGCAACAGCAGATATTAAGAGCGGTTATATTAAGAATATTGGTGGACAGGTGTCACAAAGGGGTATGCTTATTGTTTCAAGGGCAGTTGCGCTTGCCTTATTTACAGCAATTACCTTTGCAGGGATATTTGTATTCCAGGCAGCAGCGAATATGCTTGCGTTTAAATGTGTGGTGTGGGGTAACTGGAAGGAGATTATACCTTATTTCTTAACGGAACTTACGCTTCATTACGCATTTGTGTTAATATGTATGGCAATAGCAGTTATAATTAAGAACAATGTCATAAGCATGACCTTGTCGGTATGTCTTACCATGAATATAATGAGTATTGTGTATGCCTTTATAGATTATGTAGTTAACAGAAGGGGATTTCATAACTTCAGCATCTATAAGTATACAGTAACTGGAAGGATGGCAATGCTTCCTATGAATGCAGGCAGGGAGGATGTTGTTAGTTCAATGTGTGTGGCAGTTATATTTATTATTATAATGCTGTCATTAAGCAGTTATATTTTTCAGAAAAGGGATATTTAGAGAATGAGGATTATTATTGGAATATTAGCAGTAATAATTATTATACAGGCATTTATTATGTGGAAATACCAGCGGCAGATTAAGGACATCTGCCGCCAGTTGTCGTTTCTTATGGAACACGATAGTAACAAGCTGATTCAACGTGAAATAGATATGGGGGGAATAGGTGAGCTTTCAGATAAATTGAATGAACTACTTGACATGCGTAAAAAAGAAAGAAACGAGTACAGAAAAAAAGAAGAGCTGATAGCAGACACATATACTAATCTTTCACACGATATAAGGACACCGCTTACATCACTGGATGGGTATTTCCAGCTTATAGAGGAATGTGACAATATAGATGACCAGAGGAGATATCTTGATATAATCAGAGAAAGGCTTAACAGCCTCAATGAAATGCTGGAGGAGCTTTTTACATTTACCAAGCTGAAAAATGATTCATATAAGCTGGAGCTTACAGACTGTTGTATGAACAGAATATTAAAAGAATCGGTATTTTCTTATTATGATGAATGGAAGAAGCAGGGCATCTGCCCGGATATTAGTATTACTGAGGAAATGCTGTATATATCAGGTAATAAGCAGGGCTTAAGGAGAGTTATACAGAATGTCATAAAAAATGGTCTTGATCATGGGGAAAAGAATATAAGTATCAAGCTTACCCGTGAGGATAATCACGCCTTGCTTAAAATCAGCAATTATACAGAACATCCTGAAAATATTGACTTAAGCCATGTGTTTGAGCGTTTTTATAAAGCGGATGTTGCAAGAGGCAGAGCCTCAACCGGACTGGGTTTATCTATTGCAAAAGAGCTTGTGGAGCGTATGAATGGAGATATAAGTGCAAGAATACAGGGAAATGATTTTATTATTGAGATAAAAGTTCCGCTTGTGGTATAACGAACACAATAGTGCTCATCTTAAAAGTTCCTTACGGAACTTTGTATGTGCGCTGAAAAGCTGTGCAAATATTGTGGTATAATATGCATGAAAAAATAATAAAAATATTATACTACGCATTGATAAAAAAATAACAAAGTGATATAAATGTAAAAGAAACAGGGGCTGTTACGGAGAAAATATATATAGAATATGCTGATTCGTTTAATGAATGGGGAATATTACAGATTCAATAATAAAGGGAGACATGCGTATGAAAAATATAAAAGAAATAGGGGATTTTTTTATAAATCTGAATGAATATGTATATGCAACAGATATAGAAACCAATGAGATTGTATATATGAATCATAAAGCATTGAAAGCGTATGGCTTAGAATCAATAGAGGATATAAAAGGCCGGAAGTGTTATGAGGTATTACAAAAAGCTTCTGTTAAATGTGGTATGTGCAATAACAGCAGACTTTTACCAGGAGCCTTTGAGGAATGGCGTTATTATAATCCTGTATTAGATAAATATATGATAATAAAGGATACACTGATAGAGGGTGAAGGAAACAGAAAGTACAGGCTGGAAATAGGCATAGATATAAGTGAGGAGCTTGCACAGGATAAGCTTATCCAGAAGTATAGAGAAACTGAGGCTCTTGTCAATGAGGGCTTAAGAGTGGCACTTGCAGCAGATACACCTGATGAAACGATAAGCACACTTCTTGGGTATATAGGTAAAGCACTTAGTGGAGAAAGAACCTATATATTTGAAAAGAATATATATGGAAGAGATGATAATACATATGAGTGGACGGCAGAGGGAATAAGTCCGAAGAAGGATAATCTTCAGAATCTGCCGCCAGAGGTATGTGCTAACTGGTATAAGTGTTTTGAAAAAGGCGGAAACATCGTAATTCAGGATATTGAAGAAATAAAGGATAGTGATCCCCTGCAATATGATAATTTAAAAAGACAAGGTGTTCATTCAATAATTGCAATTCCTATATATAACGAAGGAAATGTTGTTGCATTTATGGGAATAGGCAATCCGCCACTGCTTACACTTAAATATGCCTTAAGTATACTTGAGATTATGAGTGCTTTTATTATATCGTGTATAAAGCGCAGGAATATGATGAGAAAGCTTGAGGATATGAGCTATAAGGACGCACTGACCAATATAGGAAACCGCTTTGCAATGAGTGCATGTGTAGAGAGTATAGATGAAAAACAGAGCATAGGTGTTGTTTACTGTGATGTTACAGGACTGAAATATGTGAACGATACAATGGGACATGATGCAGGCGACAGACTTATTCTTAACGCCTGTGGATGTCTTACGGATGTGTTTGGAGAAGATAAGGTGTTCCGTATAGGTGGAGATGAGTTCCTTGTAATCTGTACACAGATAGATGAGAATACATTAATAAAGCGTATAACAGAGTTAAAAGAACTAATGAAAGAGCGTTCTGTGAATATGGCAGCCGGTGTTATCTGGAGGGAGAACGTAATAACAGGCTTTGGCGAAATATTACGTGAGTCTGAGGAGCTGATGTATGCTGATAAAGCACAATATTATAAAGAAAAAGGTGTTGAACGCAGAAAAGGACGGGCATAGCAGGGCTAAAGCAATACATGTAACACAATAACAGGAAATTTTGTGATAAATTATAATAAATAATACAGCTTAATTATTGACATTTTAAGATCAATTATATACAATCACATTATCTGCGATGACGAAGACAGTAGATTATGAAAGAAAGCAATAGCGAGCCGGGATGGTGGAAGCCGGTGTGAGTAGAGCATAGTTGAATATCACTTCCAAGCATCCTTGCAGAACTTTGGAGTATGATATTATTGGTAAAATTATGGATGGTATTATATTACGAAAAGTAAGTAAGGACGGTAATCCTACCGTTACAAGGGACGCATATGATGGTATGTCGTAATTGATATAGGTTAAGTTGATTCAGCCCCTGTCGTATTACGGCAGGGGCTTTTTTGCATATGTAACGACATTTGTTACAGCACCAATAAAGCAAGCTGATATCGTTACGATTAAGTAAATGATTTGAAAGGAGTAACACAATGGTATACGAGAAAGTTTCATCAGATATGAATTTCGTAGACAGAGAAAAACAGGTCGAAAAGTTCTGGAAGGATAATGATATATTCCAGAAGAGTATTGATAACCGCAAGAAGGGGGAAACATATACATTTTATGATGGACCTCCAACAGCTAATGGTAAGCCACATATCGGACATGTTCTTACAAGAGTTATAAAGGATATGATTCCAAGATATAGAACAATGAAAGGCTATATGGTTCCACGTAAGGCCGGATGGGATACACACGGACTTCCAGTTGAGCTTGAGCTTGAGAAGGAATTAGGTCTTGACGGCAAGGAACAGATTGAAGAGTATGGTCTTGAGCCATTCATCAAGAAATGTAAGGAAAGCGTATGGAAATACAAGGGTATGTGGGAAGATTTCTCATCTACAGTTGGTTTCTGGGCTGATATGGATAATCCATACATCACATATGATGATAACTTCATCGAGTCTGAATGGTGGGCTTTAAAGCAGATATGGGATAAGGGTCTTTTATACAAGGGCTTTAAGATTGTTCCTTACTGCCCACGTTGTGGAACACCACTTTCATCACACGAAGTAGCACAGGGTTATAAGGCTGTTAAGGAGCGTTCGGCAGTAGTACGTTTCAAGTGTGTAGGTGAAGATGCATATTTCCTTGCATGGACAACAACACCTTGGACACTTCCATCTAACGTGGCACTCTGCGTTAACCCAGAAGAAACATACGTTAAAGTTAAGGCAGCAGATGGCTATACTTACTATATGGCAGAAGCACTTCTTGATAAGGTACTTGGTGGACTTGCAGTTAAGGCAGGTCAGACAGTTAATGGTACAGCAGTAGAAGAAGGCACAGAAGTAGGTAGCGGTGCAGGCGTTGATTACGAAGTATTAGAAACTTACAAGGGTAAAGACCTTGAATATAAAGAATATGAGCCATTATATCAGTGTGCGGCAGATGTTGCAGCTAAGCAGCACAAGAAGGGACATTTTGTTACATGTGATGACTATGTAACTATGTCAGATGGTACTGGTATCGTTCATATTGCACCAGCATTTGGTGAAGATGATGCTAAGGTTGGACGTAAGTATGACCTTCCATTCGTACAGTTTGTTGACGGAAAGGGTGAACTTACAAAGGAAACACCATATGCAGGACTTTTCGTTAAGAAGGCAGACCCAGAAGTACTTAAAGACCTTGATAAAGAGGGCAAGTTATTTGATGCTCCTAAGTTCGAGCATGATTATCCATTCTGCTGGAGATGTGATACACCACTCATCTACTATGCAAGAGAATCATGGTTTATTAAGATGAGTGACCCAGAAGTTAAGGCTAACTTAATAGCTAACAACAAGACAATCAACTGGATTCCGGAAACTATTGGAACTGGACGTTTTGGTGCATGGCTTGAAAATGTTCAGGACTGGGGAATTTCACGTAACAGATACTGGGGTACTCCTCTTAATATCTGGGTATGTGATGATTGTGGAGAAATGTTATCTATCGGAAGCAAGGCAGAATTAAAGGAACATTCTGATAACTGTCCAGATGATATCGAGCTTCACAGACCATATATTGATGCTGTTACTTGTACTTGTCCTAAATGTAAGGGCAAGATGAAGAGAGTTCCAGAAGTTATCGACTGCTGGTTCGACTCAGGTTCAATGCCATTTGCACAGCACCACTATCCATTTGAGAATAAGGAAGTGTTTGAACAGCAGTTCCCTGCTAAGTTCATTTCAGAAGCCGTTGACCAGACAAGAGGATGGTTCTACTCACTTCTTGCAATATCAACACTTCTTTTCAATAAAGCACCTTATGAAAATGTTATCGTACTTGGTCACGTTCAGGATGCAGATGGACAGAAGATGAGTAAGTCAAAGGGTAACGCTGTAGATCCATTTGACGCATTACAAAAGCACGGTGCAGATGCTATCCGCTGGTATTTCTACGAGAATTCAGCACCTTGGCTTCCTAACAGATTCCATGACAAGGCTGTTACAGAAGGTCAGAGAAAGTTTATGGGAACTATCTGGAACACATATGCATTCTTTGTACTTTATGCTAACATAGATGATTTTGATGCTACTAAGTACACACTTGAGTATGATAAGCTTCCTGTTATGGATAAATGGATTCTTTCAAAGCTTAATACTCTTGTTAAGACTGTTGATAATAATCTTGCCAACTACAAGATTACAGAAACAGCAAGAGCACTTGAGGACTTTGTAGATGAGCTTTCTAACTGGTATGTAAGAAGATGCCGTGAAAGATTCTGGGCAAAGGGTATGGAGCAGGATAAGATTAATGCTTATATGACTCTTTACACAACACTTGTAACACTTTGCAAGGCAGCAGCACCTATGATTCCATTTATGACAGAAAGCATTTACAGAAACCTTGTATGCAGTATAGATAAGACAGCTCCTATCAGTATCCACCTCTGCGACTTCCCAGAAGTTAAGGAAGAATGGATTGACAAGGAACTTGAAGATAATATGGAAGATGTATTAAATGCTGTTGTTATCGGAAGAGCATGCCGTAACTCAACTAACATCAAGAACAGACAGCCAATCGGCAAGCTGTACATCAAGGCTGACTGGAAGTTAAACGAATACTTTACAGCTATAATAGCAGATGAGCTTAATGTTAAGGAAGTTGAGTACACAGATGATGTAAGAGCATTTACTTCATACTCATTCAAGCCACAGTTAAAGACACTTGGACCAAAGTATGGCAAGCATCTTAATGCTATCAGAGCAGCACTTTCAACACTTGATGGCAATGCAACTATGGACGAGCTTAACGCTAAGGGTTCATTTACAATCAATGCTGATGGTGAAGATATCGTTCTTGAGAAGGATGATGTTCTTATAGAGATGACTCAGAAGGAAGGCTTTGTAGCAAGCTCTGACAAGGGTATCACAGTTGTTATGGATACTAACCTTACACCAGAGCTTATCGAGGAAGGATTCGTAAGAGAAATCGTAAGTAAGATCCAGACTATGCGTAAGGATGCTGGATTTGAGGTTATGGATAAGATTACTGTATATGTAGATGGTAATGACAAGTTAGCAGACCTTATGGTTAAGAATGCAGAGCAGATCAAGAGCGTTGTTCTTGCAAATACTATAGAAACAGGTAAGACAGCAGGCTTCACTAAGGATTGGGATATCAATGGTGAGAAGGTTGTACTTGCAGTTGAGAAGAACTAATATAGAACTTTAATATATCAGGAGAAAATTACAGTTGTGCGAATTTTCTCCTGATTTTTTAATATTTACAGTTTTTGGGTTGATGTGTAAATATTTGTGAAAATATATATTGACAAATAAGGTTTAGTGACTTAGACTAAGGCTATAAATATCAGATAAGAGAGGTGCAGATTAATATGCAGCCAGTAATATATGAAAGTGAGTATAACTTCTGTAAGATATTGTGGGAGAATGAACCAGTTAAGAGCACAGAGCTGGTGAGATTATGCAGGGAAAAGCTTGACTGGAAGAAGTCAACCACATATACAGTTATAAAAAGACTGAGTGACCGCGGAATAATAAAGTCCGAGAATACAATAGTCACATCTATAATTAAGAAAGAAGATGCACAGTCAATAGAGAGCGTGAATACCATAGATTCAAGATTTGACGGTTCGCTGCCGGAATTTGTGGCGGCTTTTGTTCGTGCAAGGGGGATAACGGACGAGGAAAGACAGGAGATAGTAAGACAATTTGAGTTAGACAAATAACACAATGGGGATTGTGTAAAGTGGAAGGCTTAGGGCAATCCGTATACATCAGTGAGTGGGGGTATACATATGATGGGGTTAAAGTTATATACAGACGTTTTGGAGAATAATATCAGAGTAATGGCAGCTATATTAATATGTCTGCTGATATGCGGATTAATGCGTATAAAGTCAGCGAAGCTTAAGCTGCTGTTAATGTCTTTAGTGTGGGTCAGAATTCTGATACCACTGTCAATCAGGTTCAATATAAAAAGAGTATCAACAGACATATTGTCAGAAGTGAGTTATACAGACAGTGTGACGGGAATAACAATAAATATGTATGAAATATTAGCGGTCATATGGCTGCTTGGAATTGTTGTGATATTTCTACATAATATGTTAGCTGATATGAAATTCAGGAACAGATTATCTACAAGTATTCCACAGGAAATACTAGCTGGCGGTAAAAGAGTGAAAGTATACAGAAGCGATTATATATCTTCTGGATTGGTATATGGTGTTGTCAGACCTAAGGTTTATATATCATATGCAGTCAATGATGAAGACGTACCATATCTTTATGAGCACGAGTATACGCACATATGCCACAAACATCATATTATCAAGATAATAACAGGCATAGCAGCGGTTATATACTGGTACAATCCGCTGGTATGGATGTTCTATAAGTATTATGCAGAATATATAGAGTTAAGCTGTGATTATGACTGCTGTAACAGACATATGGACGATGAGGACTGGAGTAAGAAATATGCCAATATATTGTTAAACAGTGCTTATAAAGGCAATATGACAAAAGTAAGGGTGCTGGGATTTAATAATGATTACAGAATTACGATTAATAGAATAGGTAATATAATGAAGCCTCAAAGTGCCAGTACCAGCAAGGTGGCAGTATCATTACTGATATTGTTGGTTGTTATGGCTGCATTATTCATAAAGCCTACGGTGCAGTATGTAGAAGCCGGTGGTAGTGAAGTTAATAGAAGTACAGATGTCATTGAAAAGATAGAGCAGACAGATAAGAGCGTACAGATAGAAGATGAAGAACAGGCAGAAGATGAGGTAATTAAGACAGAGCAGAAGGAAGTTGAAGGGAAAGTATTAGGAACGGGTGGACAATATGTCCAGTCATATCAAGAGGTCATTGATGATGACGGCAATTTAGTTAAAGTTGTTGTAAAATATCCGGATGGCAGTTCTGATAGTATAAATGAATAAATTAGTTAGGAAAGGGATAGAGGTTATTATGAAAAGATTAGAAAAAATATTTATTACGAATATATTATTAGCAATATTAATATGCACAATGCCAATTAATGAAGCTAAGGCTGATGATGTTTTATATGTAAGTTCATATTCAGAAGATGATATGCAAATGATGAGGGAATATTCTGCTAAGTCAGTAATGTATTTAACGCTTACAGATATAGATACTAATGAATTGACTGCAGATGTAATAGTTAGTATTTTATACGATTATGCTGATGGATATTGGGTTGAAATGAATAATGTATATTTAAGTATAGAGTGTTATGAGGGCTATTTAGTTTTTGTTGATGAGAACCAAGAAATATATCAAGATTACGGAGTAAGATATTGCACGATAAGCAACTCTGACGGCTTAAATATAAAATATAAGATAAAAGCGTACGCAGATTGTTATGGTGAAACAAGTGTAGATTATGAAATAATAGATAGATATTATGATTAATAACATAATGGGAATGAACATTGTGGTAGCTAATATGTAATAAATAAAAGTAAAATTAATTGACAGAATAGGTCTAATGAGTTAGACTGATGGTATAAATACTTTGTGCATTAATTATAAAGAACCAAGAGCTCAGTTCTTAATATTTAGTACTAGTGCAACAAAGAGTTAAATTTAATTAAGAAAGGAGGAGGTATAGATAATATTTAGTTAGTAACCGAGTAACTAAAGATATTTACCGAAAGGAGAAAATATTATGAATATTATGAGAATAAAGAGAATAGGTAAAATGGCAACAGCGGCTATTATAGCATTCATTGCTGTTGTAGTATTTATTAATCCACAGAAGGCATCCGCATCACAGGGTGGTGCAGTAACGGTAACAGCTACTTCCAATTATGTACTTGACGATTCGCATAATGTGGATATTTCTATAACAGCTTATGTTGAATATGCATATGATGAAGGCGCTTATGGTTGGGTTATAAATATCATTCCACAAAGCTGGAGCAAGACAAGTGATAATGTAACAATAGATAGTATGGATTATGGAGGTGAATATGGATACCAAACATCAACAGCAGTATATGGATTCCGTTATACAGCCCATTCATTTGATATTGATTATGATGGATATGTATATTTTAATTTTAGCGTTGATGAATGGGGAGATATTAATTACTGGTTAGACTAATTAAATAGTTAAGAGTGGATTATGGAAAGGGGCGTATCGGCTATGAAAAAGATATTATTAATTATGATGACAGTTACAACAGCATTAGTTATGACAGCGTGTTCTGGAAAGACGAACAGTCAGACATCATCTGAGGATTATAAGTATTCCTCATATGTATATGATGACAATGCACCACAGTATTATATGTCGGATAATGCGGCGGCATCAGAGACCGGATATTATTATATAGCCGGTGCGCCTGTTAATAATAATAGGAATTCGTATATATATTATTATGATATGGTGAAAGATATGACCATACCATTATGTTCAAAGATGGACTGTGACCATAGGACAGAAGAGTGTGAGGCATATATGTCTAAGGATGCCTGTCTGGGAAATAAGATATGGTATCATAACCAAAGATTATATATGATTGAGAGGACTACAGAAAAAGATATACTTGTTTCCTATGATAAGACAATGAGAGATAAGAAAGAAGAGAAGACGCTATCAATAAATGGGCTGTCAGTTAATAAAAATGATAACAGTGCCTGTTTAACTAATGGTAAATTATATTATGAAATATCCGGAGATAATCAGATATATCTGTGTGCAGTGCCTATAGATACAGATGGGCAGGCTTATATTGTAAAACAGTATGCGAGTGGGTATTATTATCACGAAGTGATTTCATTATATCCAATAGAAGATAAGCTATATGTTAACTGGCTGAGTGGAATATCAGCTGATGAGTATAGATATTATACAGAGCAGATTGATGTGTCAACAGATAAAGTTGTTATTCAGTGTAATATGAATGAGAAGTATCCAGAAATAGCATCGACCATAATATATACAGAATGGTGTAGACAGTCGCGTTTTGATAGTGATGGAAATATATATTTTGCATGCGTAGGTGATAATAAATATATAGTAAGAAAGCTTAATATAAGTACAGGGGATATCAAAGATATATATTTGCAGGAAATGCAGCACGAAAAAGATTACAGGTATGTGAGTTTGAAAAATTATGATGGTAAGTATTTATATATTTATAAAAATGTCAATGGAGAAGCACTTGCTGAAAAGAGCATTGAAGAAAAATTAAAAAAATACGACAATAATATATACATATTAGATACTGATGGTAATGTAAAAGATACTGTAACATTGAATGGAACAGATGATACAGCCGGTGGAAATATTCCAGGTGAATTTTATGGAGGAGATGACAGATGTCTGCTTATTGTATTCAGCAAGTATGATATAAAAGGTCTGGAGTTATCTGAAGAAAAAACGGCTCTTAGGGCAGAACTTATAGAAGAGGCTAGAAAAAATAAAAAGGGAAGTCCAGTTGTCAGTATTTCAGCCATTTTGGATAAATCTCAGATTGGCAGCGGTGCTATAACTTTGGAGCAGATTACACCTGAATAAGTTATGGGTGAGGTGAAGGCGTATGGAACTTGTAAGAATTGTAAGAAAAAGTTTGCTTTGCATAGTGTGTCTGTTTATAGCAATGATATGTATAAGCCTTTATCAGATTAATTATAATCAGGATAGTAAAGTGTATAAGTATTACAAGGAGATTATCGCAGATTATAATAATATTAAAAATGATAACGTAGCATTTACAGCAGAAAAACTTACTAAAACGTATGAACAATATAGGGAAGAAGACAGCGAATATATAGAGGAAGCTGCTGGACTGATTAAGGAAAAAGAAAAATATATCGAAAGCTATAATGCAGATAACCAGTCAAAGAATTATAACAGAATATTGCAGAGTACACTTTTTGGTAATGACAATAGTTTTTATATACTTAATGCGAATAAACAGATTAAGGATAAGGAAAATCGTCCATCTGTTGATGTAGAAATGGTTAATACAACGGCTGTTGAAAAGCTGGTAACCAACAGAACGATGCCTCTTTTGTATATAATTATATTCACAGTTATTATTATCTATTTTACAGAAGAAACAGATAATGGTGTATTAGTACTTGTAAGAACAAGCAGGCGTGGGCGCGTATTACTTCCGATAGTAAGATGTGGAATTATAATTATATATAATATTGTACTTTCATTTCTGTACAACGGAATATTGTATGCTATATATGCTCGTGTATATGGAATTTCTGGCGGTGCATATATACAGAATTCCAAGTTGTTTAATATGTTTCCATATGCTATAAGCATTAACCAGTTCTTTGTTCTATATTGTCTGGTATATGCACTGGCAATGTTTACTATAGGGTTATTCATATATTTTGTAATTAATCTTATAAGTAATTATAAAGTTGCTGTTACATTGGTTATAGTAATATTTTTGTGTGAATATCTGCTATATAATAAAATTCAGTATAATAGCCAGTTTAATGCTTTGAAGTACATAAACATAATAAATATATTGTTTTCTGGAACATCTTATCTTGTGTATGAGAACTGGGGAACCAATGGCTTTATAGCAGATATAAGTACTACTACATTTGTTATGACTGCGGTTATATTCCTTATAGGTCTTGTTGGAAATATAGTTGTGTATTCATCAAAGCATACTATCAGAAAGAAGAATATTATTGATATTATGCTTGATAAAATACATATATTGATACAGAAACTGATGTATAAAATGTCGCTTCTTTTAATGGAAATATATAAGACGCTTATAATACAGAAGGGAATTCTGTTTATAATTGTATTGGTGTATGTGCTTATGACATTTAAAATTCAACGAGGCGTGGATTACACTAATAACAATTATATGGTTAATAAATTCTATAAGGAATTTGATGGACGTGCGCCAGATGAAGATGTGGAAGCCTATATAACAGATTTAAGAGATGAGTTAGAAGAAGCAAAGCAGGATGAAGCTGCAATGTTATATAAAAAGGAGGAATTGTTAAAAGAGCAGTGTAACATAGATGCAATGCAGGCGGCAGTTGATTATGTCAATGAAATTAATGATAACAGGTCAGCATCAGCAGTTATAGTTAATCCAGCCAATTATAATGATATACTTGGAGAAAGAATGTATTCTAGTAATGAGAGCGTAAATTTTATAAGTATTATTATAGTTATATTATTATTTGCAGGGGACTATGCTTTTGAAAGGCAGAATAAAATGACAGCCCATATACGTTCATCTAAAGGAAGAGTAAGGTTATGGAATAATAAAATGTTAAAGGTCTTCATAATAACCACATTATTGTGGCTGATATCAACTATAATTAATGTACATAATATATCTGACCGTTATGTATATAACCAGCTTACACAAAGTATATGGTGTTTACAGATGTTTAAGGATTTTCCAGTTAATATAAGTATTCTGGCATATATTATCTGGTGTAGTGTATACAGGCTTATATGGATGCTTGTTGTTGCATTTACAGCTTATATTATATCTTATAGATTTAGCTATAAAGTATCGTTAATGGTTTCATTTGTTATGTTAATACCACACGTTATATATATATTAGGTGTAAACTGGGCGCAAAAGTTTTCAATAGTTGTAGGTATGGATATTAACAGACTGTTTAATACATATGGCTATAACGTAAAAAGCATAATTCTGCTTATTGTAGTATTTGTAATAATGCTTGTGATAGCCTGTGCAACATATCGTAAAAATATAAAATAATATTTTTAAATATTATATAGACAGAATATCCATTAAATAAAAGCTATTTGGTATGAGAAGTATGGAGGGTTATTATGGAACTTAAGATTACAGATTTAAAGAAAACATATGGAAATGTCAAAGCTTTGAAAGGGATAAATTATACATTTACGCCGGGAGTATATGGAATACTTGGTGCTAACGGTGCAGGCAAAAGTACGATGATTAATCTGATAACAGATAATGTCAGCCGTGATAAGAATGGCGGAAGCATAATGTATAGTGATGGTGAAGATAATACAGTATCTAAGGAGCTTGTTGATATATTAAAGCTTGGGGCAAAGTTTCGTGGGGTTGTAGGATATATGCCACAGCAACAGGGCTTTTATGAGGAGTTTTCGCCTAAGGCATTTCTTAAGTATATGGCAGAGATAAAAGGTGTTAAGAGTGTAAAGTCTGTTGATGAAGCTGGAAATGTGACTATTAAAAAGGTTAATCAGCAGATAGATGAATTGCTTGAAGTAGTCAATCTTACATCAGTTGCGTATAAGAAGATAGGAGGTTTCTCTGGTGGTATGAAACAGCGTGTGCTTCTTGCACAGGCGTTATTGGGTGACCCCAAGATACTTATACTTGATGAACCGACAGCAGGTCTTGACCCTAAGGAAAGAATAGGTATCCGTAATTATATTGCCGAATTATCCAGAGATAAGATTATATTATTCGCAACGCACGTTGTAAGTGATATTGAGTGTATAGCGGATAAAGTGCTTTTGTTAAAGGATGGTGAGATAATTGCAACAGGAACACCTTCACAGCTTATAGAGAATATGCAGGGCAAGGTTGGTGAAGTTGTCTGCACTCTTTCAGATGTAGCTGATTTGCAGGGAAAATACCATATAGGAAATATCAGGCAGAGAAAGAACGGTATGGTATTAAGGCTTGTCGGAGATGAGCTTCCAGAGGAGGCTGTAAGGGTGGACAATGATATAGATTTAGAGGATGTATATCTTTATTATTTTGAATGATAAATAGAAAATATAATCAATAGTAATAAGCGTGGAAGAAGGTTGTATGATTACAATTTTTTTCCACGTTTTTATATAAATAGGTGAGATGAGGTACAATTCACGCCAAAAAATGACAGTTCACGCCAATGGTATTGAAATGTTCGCTTGGATAGATATACTGAAATTAGTAAGAACAGTATAAACATAATGTGACAGGTATTATATTGATTTAGCATATTAGAAAGAGGTGTATCGGCTATGAAAAAAATAATATTAATAATAATCACGGTAGTGACAATGTTGGGAATATCTGCCTGTGGTGATAAGCAATCTAATCAATCAACAGTAACTGATGATTACAGGTATTCTTCATATACTTATGACGATAATGCACCGCAGTATTATATGGCGGGTTCCGCAGCTGCATCGGAGACTGGATATTATTACATAGACGGTGCACCAGTTATTAATAATAGTAATATGTATATATATTATTATGATATGATTAAAGATATGACGATACCATTATGTTCTAAGGTTGATTGCGACCATAGAACAGATGAATGTGAGGCATATATATCACAGAATATCTGTGTAGGAAGCAAGATATGGTATCATAATGAAAGATTATATATGATTGAGAAAACTGAGGAAAAAGATATACTTGTTTCTTATGATAAGACGATGAGAGATAAGAAGGAAGAGAAGACCTTATCAATAAATGGATTGTCCGTTAATAAAAATAGTAAGAACGCCTGTATAACTAATGGTAAGCTGTATTATGAATTATCAGGAGATAATTCATTGTTTATATGTGCAGTTTCCTTGAATTCAGATGAACAGGCATATGTTGTTAAAGAGTATGTGAGTGAATATAATTATTATGAAAGAGTATCGTTATATCCAATAGAGGATAAGATATATGTGAATTGGTTAAGTGGAGTATCTGCCGATAAAAGCTTATATTATATAGAACAGATAGATATCTCTACAGACAAGGTGAGTAGACTGTGTGATATGAATGAAAAGTACCCTGAAATATCATCAACGATTATAAATTGGAATAGTGAAACGTATTTTGATAAGGATGGCAACTTATATTTTACTTGTGTTGATAAAGATAATTATATGGTTAAAAAGCTTAATATAAGTACAGGAGATATCAAAGATTTGTATGTACAGGAATTACAGCACGAAAAAGACTATGGTTATGTACATTTAAAGAATTATGATGGAAACTATATCTATATATATAAGGGTGTTAATCTGATGGCTTTGAGTGGAAAGCCTCTTGATGAGCAATTTAAAAAATATGATAATTATATTTATATATTAGATACTGATGGTAATATAAAGGATACAGTAATATTAAATAATACGGATGAAAAGGTATCAGGAAATATTAGTGCTGAATTTTATGGAGGAGACGAGCGGTGTCTGCTGATAGGATTTTCCACACACGATATAAAAGGCTTGGAATTATCAGAAGAAGAACAAAATCTTAGAATAAAATTAGAAGACGAAGTATTTAAAAATAAAAAAGGTTTCGTGGATGTTAATGTTTCAGCGATTTTGGATAAATCGCAGATTGGTAGTGGAAATATAACGCTGGAACCAGTTACACCAGAATAAGTTATATAGAAAAATGTAGATAAAACAATATATTTATTATTTTGAATGATAATTATAGAATATTACTGTTTAAAACAATTCCTATTAAAAGAGAAGTGTTTTAGACAGTAATATTTTTTGATTTAAAAGTATGTTGTTTTTTTAACAATTTTATGTTGTATTTACACTAAAATAAGTTTATTAAATTGCAATAGGTGTGGTAATCGTGTATAATTTGTTTATATAGTATTTCTGGCTGGAGATGCAGTTGGAAAGCGGAGTTGATGATTAATTAACTCTTAATTTGGTAATAAAAGGTATACAGATTGGGTATATCTATATATAAGGAGGAGAATACAGTATGACAGACACAGCAGTATCTTTTAGCAAAGAAGAATTTAAGAAGAAGGTCGTAAGCAATTGTAAGTCTTTGTATAGAAAGAACATAGATGAAGCTGACAAACAGCAGGTGTTCCAATCAGTGGCATATGCAGTTAAAGATCTTATAATAGATAAGTGGATAGCAACTCATAAGACATATGATAAGGAAGATCCTAAGGTTGTATATTATATGTCAATGGAATTCCTTATGGGTCGTGCACTTGGTAATAATATGATTAATCTTACTAAGTACAATGAGATAAAAGAAGCTCTTGAAGAATTAGGTCTTGATATCAATGTTATCGAAGATCAGGAACCTGATGCGGCACTTGGTAATGGTGGTCTTGGAAGACTTGCAGCATGTTTTCTTGATTCTTTAGCTACACTTGAATATCCAGCATACGGCTGTGGTATAAGATATAAGTACGGAATGTTTAAGCAGGAGATTAAGGACGGATATCAGGTAGAAGTTCCAGATAACTGGTTAAAGGATGGCAATCCATTTGAGATTAAGCGTTCTGAATACAAGTATGAAGTAAAGTTTGGTGGATATGTACGTTCTTACAGAGATGAAGCATCAGGACGTGATATATTCGTTCAGGAAGATTACCGTTCAGTTATAGCTGTTCCATACGACCTTCCTGTTATTGGATATGGCAATAACACAGTTAATTCACTTAGAATATGGGATGCAGAGCCAGTTAATACATTTAACTTAAGCTCATTTGATAAAGGTGATTACCAGAAGGCTATTGAGGAGGAGAACCTTGCTAAGAATATCGTAGAAGTTCTTTACCCTAATGATAACCACTATGCTGGTAAGGAATTAAGACTTAAGCAGCAGTATTTCTTCGTATCAGCATCAGTACAGAGAGCTGTTGACAGATATAAGAGTATGCACAACGGTGATGTAAGAAAGCTCTATGAGAAAGTTACATTCCAGCTTAATGATACACATCCAACAGTTGCAGTTGCAGAGCTTATGAGAATTCTTATGGATGAAAATGGTCTTGAATGGGATGAGGCATGGGATATCACAACTAAGACAGTTGCATATACTAACCATACTATTATGGCAGAAGCACTTGAAAAATGGCCTATCGAATTATTCTCAAGACTTCTTCCTAGAATTTATCAGATAGTAGAAGAGATTAATAGAAGATTTGTAGAAGAGATTAAAGCTAAATATCCTGGAGATCAGGAAAAGGTTAGAAAGATGGCTGTTATCTATGACGGGCAGGTTAAGATGGCACATCTTGCTATATGTGCAGGCTACTCAGTTAATGGTGTTGCAAAGCTTCACACAGAAATCTTAGAGAAGCAGGAGCTTAAGGACTTCTATGAGATGATGCCAGAGAAGTTCAACAACAAGACTAATGGTATTACACAGAGAAGATTTCTTCTTCACGCTAATCCACTTCTTGCAGACTGGATTACAGACAAGATTGGTGACGGCTGGATAACAGACCTTAAGCAGTTAGAGAAGCTTTTAGTATATGTTAATGATGAAAAGGCAAGACAGGAATTTATGCAGATTAAGCATAAGAATAAGGTAAGACTTGCTAAGTACATTAAGGAGCATAATGGAATAGATGTTAATCCGGATTCAATATTTGATGTTCAGGTAAAGAGACTTCACGAATATAAGAGACAGCTTCTTAATATTCTTCACATAATGTATCTTTACAATGAGATTAAGAAGAATCCAGATATGGATATTGTGCCAAGAACATTTATATTTGGTGCAAAGGCAGCAGCAGGTTACAAGATTGCGAAGCAGACAATCAAGCTTATCAATAATGTAGCAGAAGTAATCAATAATGATGAGTCTATCAATGGTAAGATTAAGGTTGTATTCATAGAGAACTACAGAGTATCTAATGCTGAGATTATATTTGCAGCAGCAGATGTATCAGAGCAGATTTCAACAGCTTCTAAGGAAGCGTCTGGTACAGGTAATATGAAGTTTATGCTTAACGGTGCTATGACACTTGGAACAATGGACGGTGCTAACGTAGAGATAGTACAGGAAGTTGGAGCAGACAATGCAGTTATATTCGGACTTAGCTCAGACGAAGTTATACGTTATGAGAATGAGGGCGGATATGACCCAATGGAAATCTTCAACAATGATCAGGATATAAGAGAAGTTCTTATGGAACTTATCAATGGTAAGTATTCTAAGGAAGACCCAGAGATGTTCAGAGATATTTACAATTCACTTCTTAATACACAAGAAGGCAGAAGGGCAGATACTTACTTTATCCTTAAAGATTTCTGTTCTTATGCAGATGCACAGAAGAAGATTGATGAAAGATATAGAGATGAGAAGAGCTGGGCTAAGACAGTTATGATTAATTCGTTCAAGGCTGGTAAGTTCTCATCGGACAGAACTATAGAAGAGTACGCTACAGAAATCTGGAAGCTTACTAAGACACCAGTTAAAGTACAGTAATAACAAGAATAAATTCTATCCATAATTCATACTCTTTAATATGCGCCATATAAGTGCAGACATAAAGGAGTACTGAATGTTGGATAGAATTTTTTTAAGCAATTCATATAGTTATAGAAAGAAAAAATGTGCGGCGGTAATTGTATTTATCGCCATATATCTGCTTATACCGACTATTGTTACACTGAATGTTACAGGAGTTGTGTACACGCCTGTGAATGAAGATTACAGCGATGGAAGAAAAGTGATTGTAAAATACAGAAATGCCACGCAGGAGGTAGGTGTTGACAGGTTTGTGGCGATGGTGCTTGCCAAAAGGCTTTATATGAGCAGTGAAGTAGAAGTTCTTAAAGCAGAAAGCATTATGATAAGGACAGATGTATACAGGCTTATGGGTGAGCAAATGATTATAGACAGCAGTGAGCTTGGAATGGAATATATGACGACACAGCAGATGAAAAGCAAATGGGGGAAGGATTACGAGGATAATTATAATCTTGTTAAGGACTGCACGGCTGCGACAAGTGGACTTGCAATCAGGTATAACGATAAGTATATTGAGGCAAGATATACATATATAACATCTGGAAGCACGCTTTCAGGGGCTTCAATACTAGGTGATGAGTATGCTTATCTTTCAGCAGTGGAGTGTAATAATGATAAAAATGCACAGGACTATCTTGTTGTTAAGACTATAAGCAATAAAGATTTTGTTAATTCATTTGAGAAAAAATACGACAGCATTAATCTTGATAAAAATAATCTGGCACAGCAAATTCAGATTGTATCCAAGAATGAAGCTGGTTATGTGTTAAAGCTTCAGATAGGGAATGTTGTTATGTCGGGAAGTGAATTTGCATATGTACTTGGTATTAATTCGCCCAATTTTAGTATTGAATATATGCAGACTGGCGTTAAGATAACGACAATCGGTGTTGGAGAAGGCTTTGGTGTCAGCGTATATACGGCAGATTGTATGGCAAAGGCTGGCTCATCTTATGAAGATATTATAGAAACATTTTATAATAAAATAAATATAATAAGTGAATAATACGCAGGATTATGGAAAGCATATTAACATAGAAAGGTTTTGATAACTGTAGGTTTTACCTACAGCACCGGACTTTATGCCCTCTATGGGCAGGAATGGAGGTTAATATGGATAAGAACACAGCCAGTAAGACAAAGATAGTTTCAATCGTTATATCATTAGGAATTATTGCAACACTTATTATAGGAGTAATTTCAGTGGTAAGAAGCGTTAATTCCAATAGAAATAATGAGAATAACATTGTTAATCTTAATGAAACACAGGAAAATGTTGCAATAAAGACAGAAGATGTGACAGACGATATTCTGGGGAATATCGATGATGAATTACAGGAAGCTAATGCTGGTGCAAGTATGGCGGTGGATACAGATAATATCAGTAATAAAGCAGATAATACTTATAACACACATAAAGCTGGCACTGACGATGCAGATAAGGAAACTGAGCCGACAGTTCCACCGACTTTATCATCAGAAGAAGTTATGGCTGAGGCAATGAAGAATTTTGCATTTGATGAGAGCAACAAGCTCGCGTGGCCAGTGCTTGGTCAGATAGCACTTGACTATAATATGGACGAGACCATTTTCTTTAAGAGTCTTGGAATGTACAAATGTAATCCGGCAATTATTATACAATCCGAGGTAGGAACTAATGTTGCAGCGGCGGCATCGGGAATTGTAACAGATGTGGCTAATCTTTCAGAAACAGGAACAACAGTTACAGTATCAATTGGAAATGGTTATGAAACAACAACTGGTCTTATAGAAAATGTTAATTTGAAAAAAGGGGATAAGGTTGTAGCCGGACAGCTGATTGGTACAGTGGCAAGCCCAAGTGCATACTATATAGAAGAGGGTCCTGGAGTGTATTTCAAACTTACACAATATGGAGAACCAATAAACCCAGACACATATTTTGTGGAATAGATAAAATAAGCACCCACTTAATTTCTTACAATAGTTTCAAATCATATATTATTTATATACGGCTTACAGTGGGTGCTTTATATATATTTTATGTAATAGAAAAATCCGATATAATTCCCTGTTAGATAAAAAGCAATATGTGCCGGTAATGCACACCCGTGCGAAGATGTAGTTTGTCGCAAACAACCGCACCTGGAACGGGAATGTATTTTGCATATTCTTTTTATTTAGCAGTAGAATTAATTAAGTTCATTATTATAGGAATAGCGTGGCTTTCCTTGCTTTCTGACATAGCGTTGATATATGTCTGTCTGTTAGTATAGAGTTCATTAACAGCTTTTAATAAGCTTTCTGGTGTAAGGTCTTCCTCAAATAATACACTTGAATAACCGTGCTCCTGAAATGATTTTGCATTAAGAATCTGGTCGCCACGGCTTGCGTTAGCTGAAAGTGGAATTAAGAGGTTAGGCTTTTTAAGGGCTAATAATTCACATATAGCGTTAGCACCAGCTCTTGATATTACGATATCGCTTATTGCAAATAAATCGCGCATTTCCTCACTTATATATTCAAATTGTACATAGCCTTCAATGTTGTTAAGTGAGTTATCAGTCTTGCCTTTTCCACAAAGGTGAACAACCTGATAATCTTTAAGAAGTTCAGGAAGAACTTTTCTTACCGCTTCATTAACGTGAACAGCACCAGTACTTCCGCCGACAACCATAATTATTGGTTTGCCACTTGTGAAATTGCAAAGCTTAAGTCCGGCAAGCTTATTACCCTGTAAAAGCTCCTGACGGATAGGAGAGCCTGTAAGAACAGCCTTGTCAGCAGGAAGGTACTTGATAGTTTCAGGAAAATTACAGCATACCTTTGTAGCCTTTTTAATAGCTATTCTGTTGGCAAGTCCTGGTGTCATATCTGATTCGTGTATGATAACAGGAATGTGCTTGTGTCCAGCTGCAAGTACAACTGGAACAGATACGAAGCCGCCCTTTGAGAATATGATATCAGGCTTAATTCTTCTCATAAGCCTGCGTGCCTGAAAATATCCCTTTATAACCCTGAATGGGTCAGTAAGATTTTTAAAGCTCTTATAACGTCTTAATTTACCTGAAGATATTCCATAGTAGGGAATGTCCAGATTTTCTATTAATGTCTTTTCGATTCCAGTGTATGAACCAATATAGAATACTTCGTAGCCAGCTTCCTTAAGGCTGGGAAGTAATGCTATATTAGGTGTTACGTGGCCGGCTGTACCACCACCTGTTAATATAATCTTTTTCATAGCCAATCCTCATTTTCTTAATTATAATTATTGTTTATGGTAAATTTTAAAATTTTATAGCAGTAATTTACTGTTGCATTAGTGAGTGTCAGAATTCACGCGGTGTTATTATATTTTGTGTGAAAACCTTTCCTTGAAACTGCAATGCCTGCATAGCGGTTCAACTGCATATTTGTCATTGAATCCCTGAACAAATGCCTTGCTTTTATCGCTTTTAAGTATATCAGAAAGCGGAGTATCAAGTATATTGCCAAGAGCCATAACGCCGTTGCCGTCAAGACAGCAGGGTACAACTGTTCCGTCACTTAATATGGCAATATGTGTGCGTATTCCCTGACAGAAGCCGCGTTCGTTATAATAACTTCCGTTAAGTTCAGGCCATTCAAATGGACTTTGCACATTGACATAAAGATGACGTTTGATAGTGCAGTTTCGCTCACCAAATAAAAATGGCTCATTTTTCGTGTTCCATAATCTTAACGAAATCTCTGTATCAGTCTTATCAAGAAGTGTCTCACAGGAATAGAACAAATCATTAATATAAGTATCCATATCTATGCAGTCGTTGTCATCGGCACTGTGCATAGATACATTAATCTGGTGTACTGGATATTTAATCAAAGTATCAAGTCTTTGTCTTATAAGCGTTCCATTGGTAGTGAGGTTGACCGTTATGCCACAATCCCTGCACAGGGAAAGTATGTCGGCAAGCTGTGGGTGAAGCAGTGGCTCACCCTTGACGTGAAGATATATATAATTCGTATACGGACGTATTTCATCAAGTATATGTCCGAAATCTTCAATCGGCATAAAATGTGCCGGGCGTTTGGTTTCCTGACAGAAAGAGCATTTCAGATTACAGGAACTTGTTATTTCTATATATATTCGTTTGAAGCGTTTAATATTTCCCATAAATTACTTATTGGCAATATATTGCTTGAGTGCAGTTGCAAGCTGGTCAGGACAGGATGTTGGCTTAAAGCCGCATTTAATTCCTTCCATACGTTTGATAGCTTCATTAACGTCCATACCCTCAACGAGTGCGGCAACACCCTGAGTATTACCAGAACAGCCACCCTCAAACTTAACGCCAGTAACCTTATTATCGACTACATCGAATTCAATAGAACGTGAACATACGCCTCTTGTAGTATATTTCATAATTATCCTCATTTCTACGCACAGTCAGTTAGTACAAAAATGTTATATAGACGGAAATGCATTGTGTGCGTTCAACGCATCCGAAGTTTCGAAGAAACTTCTAAGTGACTACGAAGTAGTCATAT
>OLGD01000969.1_pt1 | contig 49723 bp, 38 predicted proteins | sample 1605311 | NCBI WGS metagenome assembly OLGD01 (sample SAMEA3888917, study PRJEB22519) | human gut metagenome | biome: human gut; feature: human-associated habitat; material: faeces | place: Denmark | collected 2010
CCGGGCGTTCCTTTTACAGCCTTCCGGAGCGGAATGTCAGGGTGAACTCAAGTATTTCGTTTGCGTCAAGTGCGGCGCGGTAGCCTTTTGCTTCGGCTTTTTCGGGGGAATCGAAGGGAGCGGTGCACATTTCGACCGCGGCGTTGTACATTCCCTTGAAGGTGCCGTTGTTCATCCACAGCCCGACATACGGGAGCTTTGCGGCATCGTAGCTGACCGAAACGAAGATACCGTCGCGGTAACGTTTAAAGACAAGCTCGCCTCTGTCGGCAGGCTCCTTCAGATAGAACTTGTAGGCGGGAGCGGTCGCCGAGAACGGCATCTGCACGGCAAGCTCTCTTGTGAACCCGATATCGGAGCCGGGGACAAGACCGCCGTTGTCGCAGAAGCAGACGGTCGCCGGGGCACCCTCGCGGCAGGGGATGATGACCTCCGCACCCTCGGAGCCGGCAAGCATGATATGCCCCGCCCAGAGGCACGGAAGAGCCCTGTCCGACAGGTTGGTGATGCGGTAAGCTGTCTCCAGCCCGCCGTCGGGAGAGGCGGAAATGCGCTTTTCGTACCGGTAGGGCAGAAGGACGGAGTCATAGGAGAACTCCGCATATCCGTCACCGATGACGCACTTATGCTTTGCCCGGCAGACCTCGCCGTGGTCGGGATATCCCCCGTCCTGCGGGTCGATGGTCGGAAACATATCATCAAAGGCACTGCACTCTCCGTCGATATAGGACGAGTCCATGCCGATGGAGAGGTATTCCTTTCCCGGAGCCTGCTCAAGAAGCTCGGTTCCGGTCTCTTTGTCGGTCAGCGATGCCAGCTTTCCCCCGTTTTCGGGGAGAAACACGGCTTTCAGACTTCCGGTGTCGATGACGACCGAGGGAACTCCCTTAAAGCTGTCCCTGCCGATCATTTTCCGGCTGCGTCCTCAAGTATCTTCGCGCCGGCGGAGGTTCCGAGACGCTCTGCGCCGGCTTCGATAAGAGCCTTTGCCTGCTCGTAGTTTCTGATTCCGGAGGAAGCCTTGACCTTCACTCCGTCGGCGATGTTCGCCTTCATGATCTTCACGTTTTCAACCGTCGCGATGCCGTCGTTGAAGCCGGTGCAGGTCTTTACGAAGTTTGCGCCGGCGTCGGAAGCGATCCTTGAAGCAACAGCTACCTCTTCGGGAGTGAGATAGAAGGTCTCGATTATGACCTTGACAATCTTGCCCTTTGCGGCGGCGACAACAGCCTCGATGTCGCGCTTCACGTAAGCATAGTTCTTGCTCTTGAGAGCACCGACGTTGATGACCATGTCGAACTCGTCACAGCCGTCACAGTAAGCGCGCTCGGTCTCAGCCGCCTTGATCTCGGTGGTGTTTGCGCCGAGCGGGAAGCCGATGACGGTGCAGATGTTCACGTCGGTTCCCTCAAGCTCTTTTCTTGCAAGAGCGACGTAGCAGGGGTTGATGCAGACGCTTGCAAAGTCGTATTTTGCCGCGTCGGCACAGAGCTTCTTTACGTCGTCTGCGGTTGCAAAGGGCTTGAGAATCGTGTGGTCGATGTACTTGTTGAGATTGGCTATCATGGTTTTATATCCTCTCTTTATAATTTGGAGTTGATTTCAGGCTTCCCCTTGAGGGGAAGCTCCGCCGGCAGGCGGTGATGAGGTGTGTGGTCGCCTTTTTCGTTGTGAAACGGTTTCGCGGGCGAAACCTACACCTCATCCGTCCGGCGGTACCGCCGGACACCTTCCCCTCAAGGGGAAGGCATAATTCAGATCTCCGTATACTCTCCCGGAGTCATGAGTCTGTAAGGCAGGTCGGGATGGGCGGACTTCATTTCGTTGGCGAACTTTCCGGGGTCGCCGCCGTGCTCGGCGAAATTCCAGTAGTGGCAGGGGACGCAGAGCTCCGGCCTGACTATTGCGAAGAAATCGGCTCCCTGTTTCCAGTCGAGGTTGCCGTAGGCACCGTTTATCGGCGCGAACATGAGGTCGATTTTGTATCCGCTCATTTTTTCGGCAATGTCGGGACGGAAGCAGGTGTCTCCGGCGATGTAGACGCTCTTTTCTCCGCAGGTTATGTAAAGTCCGACGGCATAGGGCGTGCCTTCTCCGTGGTCGCACTCGACGGCTTCTATCGTGAAGGCTCCGGCGGTGTGCTTTGTGCCGACCTTAAGCTCCTCCATCTCCTTTATGCCGAGACGGTCGCATTCCTCACGGCAGTCAGAAGCCGCATAGAGCTTTCCGCCGTGCGCAAGGAGCGCGGGAACAGAGTCGGGGTCGAAATGGTCATAATGCGCGTGCGTGGCGCAGATGTAATCGAACTTCACGTCGGCTGTGCCGATGAGCTTCGGCATAAGACGCTTGAATCCGAAATATCTCTCGCAGCAGTCGGAAAGGTAGAGGTCAACGGCAAGAAGCTCATCGTCGGGAGCCTTGAGAACCGCTCCCGCCTGACCCATGAAGAATACTCCGAGCTTTCCCTCCGGGACTCTTACCGAGTTTATCTTTACAGCGGTATCTGTCATGGTATGCTCCCCCGGTCAGAAGTCGCGGGCAAAGCCGCAGGTCCAGCCGCCGTCGACCGTCATGACGCTTCCGGTCATGTAGGACGATTCGTCCGATGCAAGGTACAGCGCGGCATAGGCAATGTCCTCCGGCGAGCCGGGTCTGTGCTGAGGAATATGCGAGAGCATAGCCTCTGCCTTTGCCTTGTCGGCGTAGAAGAGCGCCTTTGTTCCCTCGAACATGATGGAACCGGGGCAGATGACGTTTACTCTGATATTTTCCGGGGCAAATTCAAGTGCCATGGCCTTCGAGAGGTTGATAACCCCCGCCTTTGCCGCGGTGAACGCGCACTGATTCCTGAACGGGACCTGTCCGACGACGCTTGAAATGTTGATGACCGAGCCGCCGCCGCGCTTTATTATGTGCGGGACGACTGCCTTCGTGACCTTGAAAACTCCGTCGAGGTCGATGGAAAGGATCCATTCCCATTTTTCGGGGCTGAACTCGTGAAGGGGCTTTCTGTCGTTCGGTCCGACGTTTACGCCGGCGTTGTTGATAAGGATGTCTATTCCGCCGAAATCGTTTTCGATCTCATCCGCGACCCTTGCCGCGCATTCCGGATCGGTCACGTCGAAATAGTACGCCTTTGCCTTGCCGCCCGCCTCGCGGATAGCCGCCGCGGTCTTTTCCGCATTGGCAAGCACGATATCGCAGACGGCAACCGCGGCACCGTTTGCACCGAGAACCGCTGCCATAGACGAGCCGATGGCTCCTCCCGCTCCGGTCACGAGCACCGTTTTGCCGCTAAGATCTGATCTCATCATAATTGATAATCCTCCGTTATATATCAAGCCGGATGCTTTCCGGCAGGACTGACGTTACTGACTGTTCCGCTCATAAAGATGAAGATTGCTCTTCATGACCACCTGCGGAACGACGGTGAAAATCTGCTTTTCGGGCTTTTTGAAGGTAATGTGGTCGTACAGCTTTTCAAAAGCCGTTTTTGCCTGCCCGTATGGGTTCTGATAGACGGTTGCAGTTACCGTGCCGTCTTTTATATACTCCGACAGCCCGGGGAAAACGTCCGACGCGATTATCTTCACCTTTCCGGCAAGCCCGTGCTTTTTCATATACCCGATGACCGGAAGCGAGTTTGCCGTGCTTATATATATCCCGGCGCAGTCCGGATGCTCCGAAAAGGCTCTTTCCGCGTATTCTGCGGCAAGGTCGGGATCGTCGGAGGTGTCATACGTACCGATGACCGAAAGGCCGTCCTCTGCCGCCTCCTCCGAAAAGCCGCTGATGATATGGCGCTGAACGTAGGAATCGCGCTCTCCGGTGAAAAGAAGGACACTGCCGGTCGCGCCGGCGAGCGAAAGCAGCTGAGCAGCCATTCTTCCGGCGGTGACAAAATCGTTCTGCACCGAAAAAAGTCTCCGGCTTTCCGGCGCGTCGGAGGTGACTGTCGCGCACGGTATCCCGGCGTCGGCGAGAAGGGAAATGTATCTGACCGCCTCTGCGGTGTATTTGATGTTTGTGATTACCCCGTCGGCTCCGCCGCGAAGATATTCCTCAAAGGCAGCGGCAACGACCCGGTCGCCGTTTTCGTCGGGCGGGACAAGGCGGATGTCGCACTCAACCTTGAAGTCGGAGAGCTTTGCACAGGAGTTTTTTATTCCGGCAACAAGCTCTTCGTAGTACTCCGGGATGTTTGCGATGAGCAGGCAGCCTATCTTTATGGCTTTTCCGGACAGCCTGCCGGCGGCGCGGTTCGGGCGGTAGCCGTACTTTTCCGCGGCCTTGAGGATCGCCTCGCGCTTTGACTGTTCGATCTTCCCCTTTGGATCAAATGCCCTGCTTACCGCTGCTATCGTGGTCCCGGTAAGGCGGGCAATGTCGTATATATTCGCTTTTCCGTCCATATCGGTTCCTCCTGCCGTGAAAACGTTTTCACTTACTGCTTTGATTATAATATTTTTTTATCCGGTTGTCAATAGGTTTTTCCGAAAGAGGGCAAATTATATGTACGTTCATGTCAAATCCGTGCAGGGACACGGTACTGAGCCTCCTCCCTGCCGGAACCGGGAAAACAGAAAACCCGTCAAAAACGCCCGTACCCCGGAATCAAGCCGGGTTACGGGTACAGCATCATTTTTTCTCGGCAAGGAAAAAGAAGGGGGAGGAGGGGGAATTGACGATCTTCAGCTTTGAGACCGAGATTTTCTTTCTGTCAAGCGACGCGAAATAGTCGTCGAGCATGAGCCCCTCAAGGGTACCCTCCTCATGCCCCGGATAAACGGCAACAAGAAGCCCGCCGCCGTCCTCAAGCAGGTCGAGGGCGGTGACGACAGCCTTCATTGTCGATTCGCGGAGGGTGGTTATCTTCTTGTCGCTTCCCGGAAGATAGCCGAGGTTGAACATCCCGGCGCAGAGCCTTTCCTTTATGTACTCTCCGGCATTTGCGTGAGAATCAAGGATAAGGGTGTAGTTTTCCGGGCAGTCGGAGGACTCAAGCAGAGCCCTTGTATGCTCAAGCGCGGCGGGCTGGATGTCGAAGGCATAGACTCTGCCCTCCTCTCCCACCTGACGCGACAGCCAGAGGGTGTCGTGACCGTTGCCCATCGTGAAATCGGCAGCGACCCCGCCCTTTTTAATGTGAGAGGATATGAATTCCTTTTCAACAGTCAGTAAATCTATCATTTCCGCGCTCCGTTCACTTGTTGGGGTTGAGATACGGCCAGTAGGCTCTGAAATAGTTGATCCCCGACAAAAGAGTCATGAGCGCAGAGAAGCAGACGGTAACATAGCTTCCGATAAGCAGGCAGTCCGCCCCGCCGAAGAAGACCGGCTCCAGTATGACGACGATGACGCAGACCATCTGCGAAACCGTTTTGCACTTGCCCATCCAGTTCGCGGCTATGACCACCTTGTCGGCAACTATCATGCGGAGGGAGGTCACGGCAAGCTCGCGGAAGAAGATGACGAACAGGCACCAGAACATTACCTGGGAGAATACGGCGTTTTCCCTGTACCGCACAAGTATGGCAAGGTACGAGCCGATTATCAGCAGCTTATCGGCGACCGGGTCAAGGAATTTTCCGAAATCGGTGATGAGGTTGTATTTTCTTGCGATTTTCCCGTCAAGCATATCGGTAAGCGACGTCAGCGAGAAGAGGACCAGCGCAATAATCCGCGCCGCAGTGTCGTTCATGCCGGTGAAGGCGATGAAGAACATACAGAACGGAACGAGTATGATCCTTGCAACGGTCAGTTTGTTCGGCAGATTCATGATATTTTCTCCTTCTGCGTCAGATCTGTTCGCCGTAGAGGTCGTAATCTATGGCGTCGGTGATCCTTACCTTTACAAATTCGCCCTCAGCCGGCTTTCTCTTTGAGGTGAAATACACCTTTCCGTCGATGTCGGGGGCGTCGGCTTCGCTTCTGCCGTAGAATGTCTCTGCAACCGGGTCAAAGCCCTCGCAAAGCACCTTTACCGTCTTTCCGAGCTTCTTTTCGTTCAGCTTTTCGTGAATGTCAAGCTGTATCGCCATGATCCCGTCAAGGCGGTCCTGCTTTACCTGCTCGTCGATCTGATCGGGGAGATCGTATGCCGGCGTACCCTCCTCGCGGGAGTAGGTAAACGCGCCGAAGCGGTCGAATTCCGCCTCTTTTATGTATTCGCAAAGCTCGTTGTAGTCCTCTCCGGTCTCTCCGGGGAAGCCGACGATGGCGGTCGTGCGCAGGACGATGCCGGGAACGCCTTCTCTCAGCCGCTTCACCGTATCGCGGACAAGCGCGCCGTCGCCGTGGCGGTTCATCGCCTTCAGCATCCGATCGGAGATGTGCTGTATCGGCAGGTCGATGTATTTCAGCACGCGGGGATTCTCTCTTATCTCGGTTATAAGCTCATCGGTTATCTTGTCCGGGTAGCAGTAGAGAAGCCTGAACCACGGTATCTTTGTTTCTGCGGTCAGAGCCTTTATCAGTCTTGCAAGGCTGTACTCGCCGTAAATGTCAAGGCCGTATCTTGTCGTGTCCTGAGCAACGATGACAAGCTCCTTCACGCCGAGAGCCTCAAGCTCCTTTGCCTCAGCCGCAATGTCCTCGATCGGGCGCGAACGGAAGCCGCCGCGGATGATGGGAATGGCGCAGTAGGAGCAGCGGTTGTCGCAGCCCTCGGCTATCTTGATATAAGCTGTGTATTCGGGAGTGGTGACGATCCTCTCGCCGCCGAGACGGAGGCACTCGTTCTTTTCGCAGGAGATGTACCTTCTTCCCGCCCAGACTTCTTCGACAGCCTTCACGATGTTGTGAATGCTTCCGGTTCCGACGACGGCGTCGACCTCGGGCAGCTCGGTAAAGACCTCCTCGCGGTATCTCTCGGCAAGGCAGCCGCAGCAGATTATGCCCTTCAGCTTCCTGTGCTTTTTCAGCCACGCGACGTCAAGGATATTGTCGATGGCTTCTTTTTTTGCACTCTCGATGAAGGCGCAGGTGTTTACTATGATTATGTCGGCTGAAATGTCCTCTGCGGTGATCTCGTATCCCGCGTCGGCAAGCTCCTTGAGCATGACCTCGGTGTCTATCTGGTTTTTCGGACATCCGAGGGATATGAAGCCGATCTTCGGTTTTCTCATTAATTTCTTCCTTTCGGTCTCGGGCAAAACTATACATCGTAAATTATAATACTTTTGCGCGGCGGTGTCAATACGGGACGGGAAATTTGCTGACGGTTGTGTCACGGCAGATGTGAGCCCGGACAAAAAACCGCGTAAAAAGTGGATCAGGGCTGTCTGCGTTGAGGGCAGACCTTATGAAGAATTCGGAGAGGACAGCTGGTGGAGCGACGTCGGACTTATACTGAAAGAATGTACCCGGCTCGGCATGAAGGTATGGATTCTGGACGATATGCGCTGTCCGACGGGATATGCGGCGAACTTCATCCGGAAAAACAATATCGAACCGAAGAAATTTTCCGTCATTTCATATTCGATGGACGCGCTCGGTCCGGTAACCGGCGGAGCGGCACTTATCAATTATTATCTCCGCGACAGGGACGATGAAATAATCGGCGTATATGCGTGCAGAAGAGAGAAAAACAGCGAGGTAATGACGGGGGAGATAATCGACCTGACCGAAAACATCAGCGGAGATTTTGTTTATTTTGATCTGCCCGACGGTTGTTACAGAATTTCCGTGGTAGTAAAGACCCTCAGAGGATATTCGGAAAGAGAACTGAACAGAATCGATATGCTTTCCGAAGAGTCGGCGGGGCTTATGATAAAGGCGGTTTACGAGCCGCACTATGAGCACTTCAAAGAGTATTTCGGCAACACTCTCGAGGGCTTTTTCTCGGATGAGCCGTGCTTTGACAATCATGATATAAACGGAACCAGCATTCTTGAATTGGGCAGAGCAGGTACATATTATCCGTGGAATGACTGCCTGACCGGAATGCTGAAGGCGGAGCTTGGAGAGGACGCGGCGCAGTATCTTCCGTTTCTGTGGCAGAAATCCGCGAATCACATTGAGGCAAAAATCAGAACCGCGTACATGAATTGCATAACGCGCCTGTATCAGAAGAATTTTTCGGAGGCACTGGGCGATTGGTGCCGGGAACACGGTGTACTGTATACCGGTCATGTCATTGAGGATAATAACATTAATTCAAAAACAAGTGTGGGGGCGGGTCATTACTTCCGCGCGGTCTCCGGTGAGGATATTCCGGGCGTGGACGTGGTTCTTGATCAGATTATACCCGGCATGGCAGAGTACCCTGTGTTGGGAGAGGTCAGCTATCGGGTATGCGACAATAAATTCTTTCACTATACGCTGTCGAAGCTTGCATCGTCGGACGCACATATCCGTCCCGAAACAAAAGGACGCGCCATGTGCGAAATTTTCGGCGCATACGGCTGGGCAGAGGGCGTAAAGATGATGAAGTGGCTGACCGACTTTATGCTTGTGCGCGGGATCAACTGCTTTGTTCCGCACGCGTTTTCGATGAGGTTCCCCGATCCGGATTGCCCGCCGCATTTTTATGCGCGCGGCAGAAATCCGCAGTTCAGAGCGTTCGGTGTGCTTATGCAATATATGAACCGGATGTGTCACATACTGACAGGGACACGGCACGTTGCGCAGGCGGCGATACTGTATCAGGCAGAGGCTGAGTGGAGCGGCGCGGAAGCTGATTATCCCGAAAGCGCCGGCAGGGTTTTGTATGATAATCAGATTGATTATGACATTATTCCGATCGATGCTCTGAAATACGCGATCCCGGAGAACGGGAGGCTGAAGATAAACCTGGCGGAATATGACTGCTTCATTGTTCCGCACAGCACGGCTCTGCCGGTCGGCGCAATAAAAAAGCTGTATGAGCTGTCGCAAAACGGGGTCAGCGTGGTATATGCCGATGCTTTTCCCGAATACTCAAGCGAGGGTGAAAGCATAGCTGAATACCTGCAGGAGAGCGAAAAACTGACGGTTGTAAAAACGGAAAACCTTGCGGAGTATATGCGGTCGAACGGATTTACAGATGTTCTGTGTGAGGAAAAGAGCGAAGAAAACAGATTTCTGCGTGTGTTTCACGGCAGGCGGGACGGGAATGACATATATATGCTCAATAACGAGAACGGGACGCGCGAAATCGAAACGCCGATAAGATTTAAAAATTTCAGCGGCGGAGATTATATAATTTATGACGCGGCGGAAAATTCCGCAAAGCGCGGCTGTTCTGCGGACGGCTCGGTAAAAATAAAGCTTTCGCCGTATTCGTCCGTCGTTATAATTACGGGAAGGGTACCGAAGGAGCTGCCGGAATCTGATGTGCTGAAAAAAGAAGGAGAAACGGCGCTTGACGGCGGGTATGAGCTGTCATTGGCGCGTGAGGTCGAATATCCGGACTTCAGAAAGCACGGCAAACTCGACAGGCTTAAAAATATAACCGCGCGGGATATGCTGCCGCAGTTTTCGGGACATATGAGATATGAAACGCGGTTTGATATCTCGGTCGATCCGGAGCTCAGGTATATACTTGATCTGGGTTATGCGGGCGAAACGGCTGAGGTCAGCCTGAACGGTGAATATGCGGGAATAAGGATTGCGCCGCCATACAGGTTCGACATAAGCGATTATATCAGGGACGGAGCAAACGAGATATGCATCACCGTGACGAATCACCTCGGGTTTGAAATACACGACGAATTCTCGCGATATCTTAAATTTGAACCGTCGGGACTTATCGGACCGGTCAGGATCGGAAAATACAGCGTATGTAAGTAAATGCCGATGCATAACGCATGAATTATTATCCGGATCCGCAGGGACACCGGCACATTATGACATCTCACTGAAAAAAGCCGAAACAACAGCCTGAAATCAGTGCTGAAAAAGGAGAAATTATTCCGATGACAGTCAGGGACAGGTTATGGTTATTTGCAAGCCGCGCTCACGATGATGATATCTGGCTCGGCAAAGGACGTGCCAACCGTTTTTCCTGTTGGTCACGTATCACACCGGCAGAGGGAGCGGCGATGCTTGATATTCCGAACGTTGTTATGATCGTTTCGGACGGGATCCCGGTGCCGTATTCGGCAGATGCTTACGGGTATATGGAAAGCTTCTGCCGCATGAAAAATGTGGTGTGGAGCATTACCGGCTCCAGCGGATTCCGCGCAGGGAATGAGGAAAAATTCATCTGCCATCTTGCCGAAAAATATCCCAACGTGACCGGCGCTTTTGCCGATGATTTTCTCGGCGGAGGCAGCATACCGGAAGAAAAGCGGAAATTGGTTTCGGATATCCGCCGCACACTGGATACCGCCTGCCGGCCGCTTTCCATGTGGCTTACCGTTTACGGACGGGATCTGGAAACCTGCGATACGTCGGTATACGGCTTGTTCGACGTGCTGACTCTCTGGTCGTGGCATTATGAGGAGCTGAACCGCCTGCCGGAACGTTTTGAGCTGCTGGAGCGGAAATTCCCCCGGCAGAAAAAGCTTCTCGGCATCTATCTTTACGACTATCCCTCCGGCGAGCCTGTTCCGGATGAATACATGAAGCTGCAGTGCGGGTACGGTCTGAAGCTGTTGAAGGAACACCGCGCAGACGGTTTGATTTTCCTGACGAACTGTGTAATGGGGGTCGGTCTTCCAAGCGAATACTGGCTTCGCGATTGGATCGACTCGGTAAAAAATATTGAACTGTGATTTTCAGGGCGCCGCGCGCAATTGAGAAACGAACAGAGACGGGAGCCGTAAGGCAAGCGTCTCTGTTCGTTTTCTCCTGCCGTGCCGCAAAAGCGCGGAATTTACGGCACGTTAACATTTTTTCTGTCGGGATAATTTATAATTTAACTGACACTAACCGCGGATGCCGAGCAGGACCCTTGCCTCTTCGTTGAAGCGGTAACAGCTCTCAAGGCACTCTCTGTCGTAATCGGTCAGAGCTGCGTCCTGCTCCGCCCTTGTCATGATAAGCTCTCCGATCCCGGCGTGCTCCTTAAGCAGATATTTCACGCCGAGCGGATACCGGAGCCCCTCGACAACGCAGCTTACGGTTATATAGTCCTGAATCCGTTCTGCCCTTTCGGGGCTGCTCCCGAAGCACTCATAAAGGCTTACAAGCACCTCGGGGTTGAAGTTGCCCATAACGCCGCTGAAGCCCGCAGCGCCCGCCCGAAGCGACGGAAGAAGGGTCTGAGCGTTTGCGTTGAAAAGCCCGATCCCGCTGCCCCGGAGGATATCGAGACGGTGTCTCATCATGCCGATGTCACAGCAGGTGTCTTTTATGAAGGCGACTCTTTCTGTGGTTTTCATCCACTCAAGCATCCTGTCGCTTATAAGCCGCTTTGCCGGGTACGGACACTCGTAAAAGCCGAGGGTGATATCGGAGGGAAGCCCTGAGATGACCCGCTCTGTCTGCCTTATCCACTCATCGTCATCGCAGTCGTACCGGTCGGCGCGGTTGGTTATAAGCACTGCGCTGTCGGCTCCCGCGTCGGCAGCGGCGCAAAGCTCGTTTATCTGCTCCTCCGCACTGTCGGAGGTGTGACCGGAGGCGACGACCGACATTTTCCGCAAGCCGCCTGTCCGCGCACGCAGGCTGTCCGCCTTGTTCTTCACTGTCCTTACGATATCGCGTTTTTCCCGGAGGGTGAGCCGGAACATTTCAGAGGACATACAGACGGCAAAAACGCCGTGACAGCCCTTTTCCCAGTACCATTCGGTAAGCGCTCCGACAGCGCCGAGGTCAACGCTCCCGTCACGGTTGTAGGGTGTTATCATCGTCGGGTATACGCCCGGATTTATTTCGTTCATATATTGTAAAATCTATTCCTTTTTGTTCGCATTTGGAGAGTAATATGGAAAAGCCGTCTTCGCACAGAATCGTACAGAAATACAACTGCATCTACACCAACGAGACGATCTCCCTGTTCTCGTCGGTAAACGTGCTGAGAAGCGCGTACTCCGGCACCGACAGCATAACCGACTATTCCGAGCACCGCCATTCCTTCTACGAGATACAGATGGCGGTGAGCGGGAGCATTGATATGGTCATCGACCGGACAGAGACGGTTCACATCCCGACGGGACATTATATAATCGTCCCGAAAAAGTGCCTTCACCGGCTCTCCGGGTACGGAGATTCCGGGTCAAGGCTGGTAATTGCCTTCGACATAAAGGACGAATTCGGTCAGAAGCTGATCGGAAACCCCTTCTGCCGTCAGGCAGGCAGGGAGGTAATGAGTGCCGTCAGCGACCTGCTTTCGGAGGACGGACTGAAGATCAGCGGACTTGCCCAGTATGCCGCCTTCTGCCGCATAGCGGTTGAGCTTTTCATCGACTGCACCGGCGCGCGGCTTCCCGAGAGCAGCAACAACACATACATCCGCATGATGCAGAGGTATCTGAAGGACAACGCAAGAAAGGTCGTGACTATCTCCGACATAACCGAATACTGCTGCTGCAGCCAGCGCAATATCAACCGCATCCTGAAGAAGGAGATGAACACCAACATAAGCACGGTCCTTGCCGACCATACTATGGGGGTGATTACCCATCTGCTTCAGAACACCGACCTGTCGCTCAAGGAGATCGCCGACATCACCGGATTTTCGACCGAAAACTCGCTGAGCCGGTTTTTCAGCCAGCATATGAAGACGCCGCCGAACAAGTTCAGACGGGTCAGCACCGGAATGTCAAATGGCTGAAAACCGCAGAGACGGCACGGGTCTGCTCCGCAAACCGCCGTGCCGTCCCGTTTTGTATTCAGCCGATATTTCTGTTTTGTTTATTTCTGTCCGGTGAACGATTTCACCATGTTTGAAAGAAGCGCGTTGTAGGAATCAACGTTTCCGGCAAGGGTCGATGATACCGAGGTGTCCTTATTGAACACAAGGTTTCTGACGACGGTTGAGGCGTTGAATCCCGAGACCTGAAGCACCATGCCGAGGTCTATTGTCATGTTCGAGAAGATTATGTCGAGCATTGCTTTCGATTCCTCGTCCTGTGCGCGTCTAATCGTCAGGTTGACGTCATAGTACTCGTGCTTTACTCCGTCGCGTGAAAGATATGCCATATCCTCAAGCACCGTTGCGGTCTGCTTCAGTCTTTCTGCCGTAAGAAGATTGGGGAGCGAGAAGGACGAGCTGTGCGCGACGTGGATGAAGGTGCGGTAGTCCTTCTGGTTCTCGTCATACTTGGGGCAGGGCACCATTCCGATGACATATGTGGAATCGGCAAACGACGAAAGCTGATAAAGCTGTTCCTGAGAGAAAAGGGCTCTGCCGTCAAGAAGCGTGTCGGCAAGCAGGTTTCCGCCGGCACGGGGAGACTGATAATCCGGATAGCGGTTTATCAGAAGCGAGGAATCCTCCGCCCAGAATTCGACGACCCTTGTGATCCTGTCGATGTTTTTCTGATCTGTTATCGTAAGCTCCGGAATGTCATCGGAATCCTTGTTCAGGGTCGTCCCTCCGAGGCCGGCAAACATTGTTTCGGAGGCGGCATAGGTCGATACCGAGCCGAAACGGTCGGCAATCGAGGGAACACCGTCGGAGTCGAGGTCGGAGTAGGCTCTGCGGCTCATTGAGAGCATTGCGTCGTATGTCCATGCGTTTTCGTTGACAAGGTCATACGGCGATTTTTCAAACTGAAGATCCTTTATCATGTCGCTGTTGAAGAACACGACACCGGCGGCATTCATTGCCCACATATTCGCGTCGGAAACGAAGAAATAACTCTTGTTCGCAACGCTTGTGTCCGCCATGACCGTCTGGCTCCAGTATGCCTTTGTGAAGTCGACGACCGGGATCTCGTCGTTTGCATAGAGCGAGCCGTTCATCGCAAGATTTATCTGGAACATCGGTCCGCAGCTGATTATATCAAACGGAATATCGTTTGCATCCATCTGCGTCTGGGCATATGTGTGTATCGCGTTGAACGCCTGATAGTTCACGTCGATCTTTATGTTATACTTTTCGTTGAGCTTGAAATTTCTCCAGTAGACGGCTGACTCAACGTTGTTGGGGCTGTCCTCGAAGATGCCGATCTCGTTGTAGTTCGTGTCGTAGTCGCGGCAGAGGAATACCATCTTCCCGCCGCCGAAATCCTGCTTTTCAAGTCCGGGATCAAGGCTTTCCTCTGTTCCCGCAGAGGTTCCGGCATCCGAACCGGTCACGTTTGTTTTGTCTGTGCCTTTTGTTCCGCCGGTTTCATCGCCGCCGGGATTATTCCCGCCCGTGCAGGCTATGCATCCGGCGGAGATAAGAAGAGCGGCAAGTAGTGCAATAATTTTTTTCATCGATTCTCCTGTTTTCCCTCAGATACGGTCTCCCGTATCTGAGGTTTTGTTGTTTCCGAATTACTTTCTGCGCTTTTTTGCCGTGAAAGCGGTAACGACGGCGCCTGCCGCAAGGACAGTGACTGCAACAAAGGTTGCATCGGAAGTTTCGGGAGTACCGGGCTTGTCTGTCGAGCCGGAGCCGGAGTCAGAGCCGCCCTGTGCGATCTTTCCGTCGCTGATACGGAAGTAGTCAACTTCAAGATAGCCGCCCTCGGCTGCCGCAGAGTTCACGTGCCAGAAAACGCGTGCAACACCGTCAACGTTTCCTGCCTGCGAATGTCCTGCAAAGGTTCCGTTGAAAGGAGTTCCGCCGTCAACCGTCAGAACAATGGTCTTTGCATCAAGGTCAACGACAGCGTTGAGTTCATGCCATTTCTCGTCGGCAACATTCTCGGCAACTATGTTGGCACTTCCCTTGATGTACAGGTTCTTCTCCCCGTTTACGCAGATATTGAACTTGAGAGAATTGTTTGCTCCGTTGATTCTGAGTGCAACATTGTGGGAATTGGTTCTGAACTTTGTCGAGATCACTACCTTGCCGGAGGTTTTCATTTCAGGAAGGTCAAAGTAGTGATCCTCGTTCGTGCCGTTGCGGTTGATGCGCAGGACGCCGTTCTTGACGGCATAGGATGCGCCCTGCTGAATCTTTGCCTTTTCAAGGTCTGCCTTGCTGCTGTAATCGATGTTCAGCAGGTTCCAGTCGTAATTTTCGGCAGCAAATGCCCCGATCGCCATTACGGCGATCATTGCAACAGTTACGATAAGCGCCGATACTGTTCTCAGTGTCTTCATTTTTTTCCTCTTTCCGTGGCTGTGCCACATATAATATTTTTTAACCGTTCAGATACTGACGGTAGTTTTCGATGCGGTAGAAGGTCATATAGTTTGAGTCATGGAAGTTTGCCGCGTCCTCCATAGCCTCTCTCACGACAAGCAGGATGTCGTCCCCGTCAAAGATCCAGTCAACATACTGGAACGCGTGAACCGACACCGACAGGTAATAGTTTATCACCGACCGGTCGCAGAGAAGCAGCTCTTCGATCTCCCAGTTTATCAGGTCGTCGGAGGAGATGAGCGCACTGTAATTTCTTTCGTGGATCATGCTCTTGTCCGCGCCGATGACGTTGGCGATAGCAAGGTATTTTCCCGTTGATGCGTCGTATCTGACGGTCATTTTCGTCTGCCCGCCGGGTATTGTGATATATGATGCGTTAAGGGTTCCGTTGTACGGTATCAGCGTGCTTCCGTCCGGGCTGAGCTTTGAGAGCAGTCCTTGATTGGTCGTGAGCCTTGACACCACCCAAAGGTTTCCGTCCTTGCCGACGACCGCGTTCCCTTCGTTGGGGAAACGTTTGTCGCTCAGATAGTTCTTGAATTTCCAGCTTGCCGGGTCGATGAGATTACTGTCGGCGTCGGCAAAGGCAACCACCTCGCGTCTTGCTCCGGAAGAGTCGGTATGAACCTCGAAAACCGTGTAGAGCTTTCCGTCAAGTTCGACGACCGGAGTCGGTGCACGGTGAACACCGTAGCCCTCATACGAAACGCCGCCCTGTTTGTCGTTTATCTCCGACCATGTCTTTCCGCCGTCAGTGCTCTTCGTAACGCCGAAATAGCTTGCACCGGTCGCACCGAAGTATCCTCCGGAGGTGTAGCGTCCGACGAGGTAAAGCTCTCCGCGGTGTGCGAATATCGTCGCCCACCACAGACCGTCAACTTTCCCCGTCTGCTCCCATGTCTTTCCGTTGTCATCGCTGCGGAAGGTAAGAGTGTAATAGCAGCTGACGTCGCAGGAGGCATAGAGGGTGTCGCCGATTTTCGTTATGCTCGGGCTGTATGCAAACAGCTTTTCGGACGGATTGATGTAATATATCGGCGCGCGGGTCTGCTCGACGCTGTTTGACGGTTCAAACGATGTTTCGACGCAGAACTGCGCAAGTCTCTTCACATATTCGTCGCAGTTGTCGGGATCTACGGTGCTCTTATCGGTCAGCACAACGATAAGCCCGGAATCCTTTGTTCTGTCGATGTATTTTCTGCCGGCTTTTTCGCACAGAGCCTTAAGCGGATAGTATTCCTTTCCGCCCTCTGTCTTTGCCGCGACGTCGGGAAGGCTTCCGAATACCGTTCCGGCAAGAGAAGCCGGTATGCAGATCTCTCCGTCGATAAGGATGTTCTTCACCGAATAGTCGTCCGCATCGGCTTTGACTATATACCCGTTGTTCACCGCATTTGCCGAACCGGCAAGAACTGCCGCGCCGCCGCCGAGTTTGTCAAGCATTTCAACTATGAAAGCCTGATCCTCGGTTATCGACGGGTGTTCGGATTTTCCGTATGAGGTATAAAGCTGATGGACTTCCTCACGGTCAAGCGCACGGTCGAAAACCTGAAATTCATCGATTATCCCGTTGAAGGTCATTGCTTTTCCCTTGCTGTCACCGGCGATTATATCGCTGTAGACCGAATTTTTGACCTCTTTGATGCTGTCCGTCGGGAATCCGTCGGCACGGACAGTCTCTGACGGCTGAATTTCGTCTCCGTTGACATAAAGTCTGACCGATGCTCCGGCAAGATCGACCGAAAGGGTTATGAACTGCCACACGCCGTCGTTTGTGTTGACAGCGTCAAACGGAGGTATCACCGTTTCAAGACTGTACGGGAAGGTGACGGTTGTTTCCCGGCTTCCGTCGTCGTTTCTCAGAACAACGTGGATCGCGGGACTGCTGTATGAGATTGTCAGAATCTCGCTTTTTCCGTTTCCGTATGCGGAGAACAGGCGGTACTGCCACACTCCGTGGTAAGACTGATACGGCATTATCCACATCGAAACGGTGTACGAGCTTTTTCCGGCAAGCAGTCCGGCAAACGAAAAGTCCCCGAACTGCGCGCCGCCGCTGCTTGACTTAACAAACCGGAAGGCATTCCCGACGTAGCCGCCGATATCCTGCGCGTTTATCAGCCGCGCGCTGTATTTTCCGTCATCGGAGGCGGTCTTTCGCTCCGATGAGGTATCGAAAGCAAACTTCAGAATCGGCTCCGCTCCGCGCGGATTGTCTCCGGAGATATACTCCGTTCTGTAATTTTTCTCAATCATCATCTTATCCTTAACAATAAAATCCTCGATAAATTTCTCCGCCGCTCTGCCGACAGACTCGTCGCTGCCCGCCGTTATCGCGATCTTTGTCCCCACAACGGCAATACGGTAGTCGAATTTGCCAAGCCCCTTTGCGGTTTCGGTGCTCTCCTGCCGGTTCGTGTTCCCGACAAGTATCTCACGGTCGCCGACGGTGTAATTGTCGTCGCCCTCCCTGAAAAAGTCCTCCTTGTAGGTCAGCAGCTTTCCGGAAGCCTCCATGACCGCGGCTCTGATCTTTAGGCAGGCGCTCTTCACGGCGTTCGACGCTCCCTCCGGGCAGACTATGTCATAGTCGGTCAGGCTGCCGATGTACTCCGGCACAGGGTCGGTCTCCGTGCTGTTTCCGCCGCTCCCCCCGCCGCAGGACGCAAGCAGGAAAATTGCCGGAATGAGAATCGCAAGGAGGAAAGCCGTTCCTTTTGCGGTATGCTGTTTTATTTCTGTTTTCAATTATGCACCTCGTTTTCTCACGGTTTTTTGAAGTGATTTGTTGAAATTGTACTGACTTAAGCCACTTCTATTGTAAATCATTTATCACCTATTGTCAATGACCGTTCAGGAATAATAAGTACCAATATTGGCATCGTACCGTGCCGATCCGGGAAAAACCTCTCCGGATATCCCGCCGGAAGCAAAAAAAGCACGCACCGTTTTCCGATGCGTGCCGATTCGGTTTTATTGTTTCTGCCCGTAAAGCGGGTACTTTTCGCAGATCCTCGCGACCTCTGCCCTGATGCAGCCGGCGGAGTTTTCAAAGTCGGCGGCGGCGAGCTTTATCAGCCTTCCGACGGTGACCATGTCGTCCTCCTTCAGCCCTCTTGTGGTTGCCGCAGGAGTGCCGACGCGGATTCCGCTCGTGATGAACGGGCTCTGCGGGTCGTTCGGAATGGCATTCTTGTTGACGGTGATATGCACCTCGTCAAGGCGGTGCTCCATCTCCTTGCCGGTGACACCGAACCTGCGGAGGTCAACAAGCATGAGGTGATTGTCCGTCCCGCCGGACACAAGGTCAAAGCCCTCTGCGACAAGCGTGTCGGCAAGGATTTTCGCGTTCTTAACGATCTGCTCCTGATAAGCGCGGAATTCCGGCTTCAGAGCCTCGCCGAAGCAGACGGCTTTAGCGGCGATGATGTGGAGAAGCGGACCGCCCTGGATCCCGGGGAAGATCGCCTTGTCTATCTTCTTCGCCAGCTCCTCGCGGCAGAGTATCATTCCGCCCCTCGGACCGCGAAGGGTCTTGTGGGTGGTGGTGGTCACAACGTCCGCATACGGCACCGGCGACGGGTGAAGCCCCGCGGCGACAAGTCCCGCGATGTGAGCCATATCGACCATGAGGTAAGCCCCGCACTTCTTTGCTATCTCCGCCATGCGCGGGAAATCGATGACCCTCGGGTACGCAGAGGCTCCGGCAACTATCAGCTTAGGTTTCACCGTGACCGCCTGCTCCTCGAGCCTGTCGTAATCAATAAGATGAGTCTCCGGGTCTACGCCGTAGGGAACGAAATGATAGTAAAGCCCCGAAAGGTTCACCGGACTTCCGTGGGTAAGGTGCCCGCCGTCGGCAAGGCTCATTCCCATAACCGTGTCTCCGGGCTGAAGCAGGGCTACATATACCGCCGTGTTCGCCTGAGAGCCGCTGTGCGGCTGGACGTTTGCGTGTTCTGCGCCGAACAGCTTCTTTGCGCGCTCTCTTGCGATGTTCTCGACAACGTCAACGCACTGACAGCCGCCGTAATAGCGCTTTCCGGGGTACCCTTCCGCATATTTGTTCGTGAGGATCGTTCCGGCAGCCGCAAGAACCGCCTCAGATACGAAGTTTTCCGACGCGATAAGCTCTATCCCGTCGTTCTGCCGCTCATATTCCGCAAAGATCGCCTGACCGACCTCCGGGTCGCATGAGGTGAGAAAATCGATTGTTTCCTTTACCATTCCGTTTTATCTCTCCTGTCCGATAGTGTAAAGTGTAATATCATTTATTATAACAGAAAACTCCCGGTTTTTCAATGCCTTTTTGCCCGATTCCCGACATCCGGGGACGGAAAAAAGACAGCGAAAAAACCGGGAGCGGTTGTATATTTGTTACCAGGAAAGATCAAAACCCGCCTTAAGCGTTTCGGGATTTCCTCCGACCGAAAAATCAAGCTTTATGTAAATGCTTTTCGGCCTGTCATTTTCAAGCTCGGAAAGAGGCACCTTCACGGTAAATGTCGTGTCGTTTCCGGTGTTGTCTATCGTTTTCGAGCTGTATTCGATATCGGCAATAACGCTGTCGGAATAATCCTCGTTGACCGATGCATATCCGAAGGTTCTGAAAAACTCCAGTTCTTCAGCCGATTTCATGCCGAGCGTAATGATTATGCACAGTTCATTCTTTATGACAATCATATCGAAGCTCTTTGTCCGCTTATCGCCGTTGTCTCCCCACGAGAACGGATCGACTCCGGCTACATTCATTATATACCCGACTGCATTTTTCAGGTCAAACATTTCGGGACCCATTGACACGAATACGGTTACGGGAGCATCACCGTCAATACTGCTTCCGATGGCGGGCTCGGTGCCGATAATCATTCCTCTTTCCACACTGTCGTGATATTTGTATTCCCGTTTCGGAATCAGTCCCTTACCGCTGAGTATCAGCGCGCCCTCGTCCTCCTTCAGCCCCGATATGTCGGGGATTTTTATCAGGTCGGACTTCCGCGAAGAGGTATCTTTGCTTTTGACTGCTCCGGATGTTTCCGCCGGTGTACCCCTGACGATCCCGCAGGAAGCAAAAGAAACGGCAATGATTGCCGCAAGCAGTGCTGTTATGATTTTTTTCTTCATTTTTGTCCTCCGCAATTGAAATAGTAACAAATTGTTACATATATTGTAACACATTGTTACAATATTGTCAAGACCTTTTCGGAGGGTTAAGACGTGAAAACAGCAGCTGACAAAACCGGGCTTATCGGACTGAAGCTCATCAGAAAAAAGAAAAAACTCAGCCAGCTAAGGGTCGCAATGGACCTGAATATCAGCCGTGAAGCACTTTCGTACTACGAAAACGGGAAAAGAAGCCCGGACATAGGTATGCTCAGACTTCTTTCGGATTATTTCAATGTGTCGATCGACTATCTTATCAACGGAAAAGAGTTCGGCGGATAATATTGCCGCAATTCTTTCAGTGCCGCAGAAAAATCACAAAAAAAGTTGACAAACCCGCGGCGATGTGATATAATGAAAATACGAGGAAGGATCACCGCAAACAGTGCTCCTCACGAAGGATTATTTTTGGGAAATAACCGCCACGTTTGGAAGCTGAGGGCGGTTATTTCTTTTTGTTGTTATAAATCGAGACGAAAATAGTAACGACATTGGCGATAAGCATGAGAAGCTGAAAAAGCTGCTCGTATGTAACATACACTGCTGTCACCTCCTCCCAGAGTCATCTGGGAGGAAACAATAAAAAGTTTTTCACGTTCCTCCCGAAAAAAGTCAATAACCCTTTCGTGAGGAGCACGGAAACGATCCCCTTTTACGGGAAAGCCGCCGTTTGACCGCCTGCAAGTGATCCTTCGATATGATTATAGCATATTCTGTCGCGGTTTGTCAATAGTTTCCGCTTCAGCTTCGATTCTGCTTCCCCTCAAACCTGTCAGTCAGAGCCTCAAGCGTTGTCCTGTAGGCTTTTTCTTCGTTTCCGAACCGGATGGGAGAATAATCTGCCGATCTGCGGGAGGTCAGAAGCCGGACGAAATACTCCGCCATGTGCGGGTTCTTGACAATGCAGGGGCCGGTGAGATGCGTGCCGTAAAAGCTGCCCTCGCAGATGCCCTCCGATTTATCCTGCTCCGAATTGCCGATGCCGTGAACGACCGTGAAAAGCGGATGCTTTACCCCGTATATTTCGCTTGCGCGGTTGATAAAGCCGACAAAAGGCTTTTCGCTTAGCCCGGAGCGGTAAATCACGTCCCCGAGAATGCGCTTTTCGCCGAGCGAAACCGTGAAATCAAACAGCGACAGCCCCTCGTGAACCGCCCCGTCGGCTGAGGTCACCGATTTTCCGAAAAGCTCGAAGGAATTTCCGGTCGCAAGGAATATCACGCCGCTTTCAAGCGCGTTTTTTATGCTCTCCGTATGCCGCTTTATATCCTCAAGCACGAAAAGCTGTTTTCTCTCGGTACCGGAACCTGTGTAAACAAGATCGTAGGAGCAAAAATCCGGCGCATCCCCGACGGTCAGTCGGTCAGTCATGACCTCCGCACCCTGCATACGGAGATACCTCTCAAGAGCCGAGACATTCCCGTATTCGCCGTAGAGGTTCATTATGTCGTAATACAGATGAAGTATCCGGAATTCCATATCTTAACCCCTTTCGACCCGCGAGAGAATCTTGTCCTTGTCGGAGAAGCAGGTCACCGCATACAGCCTGCCGTGTCCTGATTTTTTTATTGCGTCAAGCGATTCCGGAATGCTTTCCGTCACCGTTATCTTCTCCGGGTCGATGCCGGTATAGGAGAACCGGACGGCAAGGTCGTCTGCATAGCGCCCGCAGAGATAGATATGCTCCGTCTCCGGGGTGTCAAGCAGGTCGAAATCTATGTCCCAGAGCCAGCTTGTATCGCTTGTGAAGTACTTTCTGCTTATCGCGTCAACCGTCACCGAAACGGCGTGCGGCTCCTTCTGCTGAGAAATATAGCGGAGCGACTGGTCATAAGAGACGGAATTTTCGTGCTTTGAGGTAATAAGCATCCCCTCCGTGGCTCCGAGGCGGAAATTCACGACCCTGCCGTTTTTAAGGACATAATTGCTTATCCCGGAGGCAACAAAGCCGCCGTCAAGCCCAATCTCCCGGCAGAGAGTATAGCAGGCAAGAATATTGTAGGCGTTGTAAATGCTCCTGAACGCAAGATCAATGCGGTTTTTGCCGTCGATAATCAGGTAACCCGCGTCAAGGTCGGCAAGAGTTATCCTGTGATCCGGCTCTTCGCGGCGGTAACCGCAGGAGGTGCAGCGATACGATCCGATATGATTGTAGTGCCGGAAGGAATACTCCATCCTGCCGAAGCACACCGGGCAGTATTTCCCGTCGTCGTAGACACCGGTGTTTTCATCGGTCGAAAACGGCTGCCTGTCCATTCCGAAGCGGACGGTGTTCTCCCGCCCCCGGGCAAACAGCGAGACAAGCGGGTCGTCCGCATTGACGATGAGTCGGCAACTTTCCGGAATACTGTCCTTAATCGCGTCGTACACCCACTCCGGATGACCGTTTCTTGTCAGCTGGTCGCGGTAGAGGTTGGTTATGACGTAATGCGTCGGCTTCACGTACTTAAAGGTGTGCTTTGCATACCGTTCGTCCGATTCGATAAGAAGTATGTCCTTCCTGAACCGCCCGGAGAGCGTACAGCTGCAGAGTATCAGCGCAGTCACGCCCTCGATCTGATTCGAGCCCTCGCGGTTATAGGCAAAGCTCTTTCCCACGGAGGTCAGAATATGCGCTATCATCTCGACCGTTGAGGTCTTTCCGTTGCTCCCGGTCACGGCAATGACCGTCTTCGGCAGTTTAACGCGGCTCAGGATATCCGGACAGAGCTTAAGCGCTATCTCTCCGGGCAGGCTGCTCCCCCGTCCGAGGAGCGACCCGGCAAAACGCAGCAGTCGGCAGATGAGTATTGTTATTGCGGTTTTCATGATATTCCTCTTTCACCGGCGGGCTGTACCTGACGTACGGCGGGTTTTTCAGCCGGAAGCAAACGGGAAAAGATGTGCCGGAGATGCGCTGCCGGATTATCAGCGATTCCTTTACTCCTCGAACTCCCGGTAGATAGCCTCAACAGCCTTTTCGAAATCGTCGTCGGCAACGCCGAGAATAATGTTTATCTCGCACGATCCCTGATCGATCATGCGTATGTTCACCCCGGCTTGTGCGGCGGCGGTAAGGACTCTTGCGGCGGTACCCTTTGCCTTGACCATGTTCCGTCCCACAACGGCGATGAGCGCAAGTCCGTCCTCGACCGAGATCGAATCCGGGTCAACTGCGGTGCAGATGTTGTTAATGACCATGTTCCGGTAAGGCGCAAGGTCGGCGGTGTTGATTATGACCGACATCGTGTCGATGCCGGAAGGCAGATGCTCGAAGCATATCCCGCTGTTCTCGATGACCTCAAGCACCCGCCGCCCGAAGCCGGTTTCCTGATTCATCAGGTCCTTTTCGATGGTTATGACGCTGAAGCCGCGCTTTCCGGCGATCCCGGTGATGACGCCCTTTCCGTCCGGCGGACAGTGAGAAACTATCATTGTCCCGATGTCGTCGGGGTGGTTGGTATTTTTTATGTTTATCGGGATCCCCGCGATCCTGACAGGGAAGATGGCATCCTCGTGAAGGACGGTCGCGCCCATGTAGGAAAGCTCGCGGAGCTCACGGTAGGTTATCGTGCTTATCGATTTCGGATCCTTCACGATCCTCGGGTCAGCCATGAGGAAGCCCGAAACGTCTGTCCAGTTTTCGTAGATCGATGAAAACGAAGCGCGCGCGACGATCGATCCGGTTATGTCGGAGCCTCCGCGGGAGAAGGTCTTTATCGTGTCGTTCGGCATGGAACCGTAAAATCCCGGAATCACCGCGTGCGTATGACGCTTCAGCGCGGCGGAAAGGATCTCGTTTGTCTTTTCGCTGTCGAATCCGCCGTTCTCGCGGAAAAAGATCACGTCGGCGGCGTCTATGAAGTCGTAGCCGAGATAACGCGCAAGTATCTTCCCGTTCAGATACTCCCCGCGGCTTGCCGCATAGTCGCGTCCGGTCTTGTGTATCAGCGCGCTTTCTATCTCCGCATAGTCGCGCTCAAGGGTCATGTCAAGTCCGAGGTCGGCGATTATGCTGTCATAGCGCTCCTTTATCCTGTCGAATATCACATCGATATTCTCTCCCCGCGATGCCTTTTCGTAGCAGGCATAAAGAAGGTCTGTCACCTTTGTGTCATCGCCGAAGCGCTTTCCGGGAGCGGAGGGGACGACATACCGCCTCTCGGGATCGGCTGTGATTATATCGCGCACCTTGCGGAACTGCTCGCCGCTTGCAAGGGAGCTTCCGCCGAATTTAACTGTTTTGATGTTTTCGCTGTTCAATTGCTGTCTCCAGTCGGAGCGCGGGGTAAATCCGCGTTCCCTTTGTTTCATAATATATTATTATAAAAAAAACCTACGGAGTTGTCAAGCATATTTTGACAGGAACACGGCGGTTTTCGCTCTCTGCGGCGGTTTTTCTTTCTTTGCACGGCGGGGAGGACTGCGGAGAAGCGTTTTTCAAAAAAACTGCCCCGTGAGCTTCCGGTGAAAAAACAAGACCGCCGTTCGGGAATCGGATCCCCTTGCGGCGGTCAGTGTCATGAAAAACGTCAGAGATCGGATATCTGATCCGTCAGCTTTTCTATCTCTGCAGCGGTTTTTGCCCTGTTTGATGCAATGAACGACGAAAACGTCGGATTGTTTGTCCGGATGTTGTACACGATCTGCGAAACACACCCGCCGAAATCCTTCATGGTCGCCAACGGATAGCACCTTGTGTCGAAAATGATCTTCAGCATGACCTCATCGTGTAAGCGGCAGCGGTCTCTTATGCCGAAAACCGTGGCAACGGGTGTAAAACCGCCCGGAACAGCATAAGAAATGTCTGATTCCCGGCAGGCAATTTTCAGGGGCTGTCAAAACCTGATGGTTTTTAACAGCCCCTGAGGACGGCACATTTCAGTCACCGCCTGTTGTATTCAGATTATTCCGATTCCGGAAGCGTCGGCTTATTCAGCCTCGGTTTCCTTTCTCTTTCTGCCGTTCACGCCAGACACGGTCAGAACGCCGCCGACGACGAACAGAGCGGCCAGCCAACCGAAGAGGCTGCTGCCGTCACCGGTTTCCGGAGAGCCGGATTCCTTGGGGATGACCGTATTCTCTCTGCGCTTGGCGCCGCAAACGGTGCATTCCTCGTGCTTGATGCCGGTTGCCTCCTTGGTAGCGGCTTTGTCGATCACCCACTGGAAGCTGTGTGCTGCCGTGTCGGCCTTATCGCCGCACTCGCACTCGTGCCAGTGATTGGTGCCGTCATACTTCCAGTCCGTGCCGTAGCTGTGGGTATGGCTGGGAGGCGCATCCTTATAGGTGGCCTCAATCTTCACATCATTACCGGGCATGGTGAAGGTGGTGGTTGCCTTGGTGGCGTCTGCCAGGGTGACATTGCCCTCCGGAACCACCCACTTGTCAAAGACCTTGCCTGCCTCCGGTGCGTCCGCCGTAACGGTCACAACGGTGTCCTGCCCGACCTTGTCGGTGATGGGGGTGCCTCCGGCAAGCGATGCCGTGCCCCTGATGACCGTGACGGTGTACCCTGCCGCGGCGGGGCTTCTGACGAACCTTGTCTCGCCGCAGTCGGCGCGCAGGCAGGTGTAGAGAATCCCTTCGCTCTTGCCCTGTGTTGCGGGTTTGCCGCCGTCCCAGTCATGGCTGAGCTTATTAATGACATGACCGTAGCGGAGAATTTGTCCGCAGCCGGCTGTGCACTGCCGGTCGCCGCTATAGCCTGTGGTGGTGCATCCGGGCTTAACCTCATTGACCAGCTTGTAGTTGCCGGCAATTTCGTGGAGGGACGGGGTAGCGGAGCCCTTCTTTGAGATCCTGTCGCACGCTGTGCAGTATTGGTTACCGGAATAGCCCTTCTCGGTACAGGTCGCCGCTCTTTCATCCCGCAGCTCAAAGGGACCGCTGTGCCTGAACTCGCCGGTCTCGCCCTTTACGGTGCCGCCGCAAGCCGTGCAGCGGTAGTCGCCCTCATAGGCCCGGTGCCTGCAGTCGCCCGAATTGGCGTTATAGCGTTTGCCTCCGTGGCTCGCGTCAGTGGTGGCCGAGTTGGTCGTGCCGTAGTAGTACAGCGGCTGCAGTGTACCGGTATGACCGGCGTTTGCAGGCGGGTAGATATCCGAACCGGCACTGATGATATGTCCGCAGTCCGCGCAGGCGGTGTCGCCGGTGTAGCCCTTACGGTCGCAGACCTGCGCCTTCGCATTGAGCACCGTGGTGCCGCCGCTGTGGTCACAGCCTGCATAGACAGGCTCAAAGAAGAATTGGCCGCCGCCGGGTGCGCCCATGGCGGTGAACTCCGGGATCTCACAGCCCCACTCAAGGGCAGATCCGTTGGTTACCAGCTTGAACAGAGTCTTGGCATCGCCGGTATTCCAGTGCTTATGAACAGGCAATCCCGTACCGCTGATGATGTCATACTCATTGTATTCGCGGAGATACTCCTCCTTCCAGCCGATGGCCTTCTGACCGGTTCTCTCCTCGGGATAAAGCCTGATCTTGTCGCCGGGCTTGACGATCATACGGGTTGCCCGGCCGTTTTTCACCGTCACAATGGCGGTGTCCTTTGTCCAATGATCGGCTCCTCCGTCATCATCCTTGTCGATTTTCGTCTTTGTGTACTCGCAGATGCTGCATTCGGCCTCCATGCCGCCTTTGCCGCCCGCGGTGTCGGGACACAGAACCACATTCCAGCGTCCCCAGCTGTGGGGAACCATGATGAACTCCTCGCAGCCGGGAACCTTGCACTTTTCGGGGTGGGCATTGCCGGACTCAAGGATGAGCTGCTCCACAGTCTTTGTCGAGCCGCCGAGGTTGAAGGTATACTCATAGATACTGCCGAAGCCGGTGTAATCCCAGTTCCAGCCGTAATCATGGACATGGCTCTTCACATAAACGACATAGTCGCAGACGGTGCAGATGAGCATATCGACCCTGCCGCCGCCCACCGCGTCATAGCTTTTTTCAAACGCAAAGGTATGCGGGAAGATGCGCTCCTTGGAGCCGGTGGTCATATAATGCGCTTCGTAAAGACCGCCTTTTTCAAACAGGCACGGGAGCTTGTGGCCGTCGCATTTCGGGTCGCCGCCCACGACACCGTTATGGGTAACCCCATTCTTATCGACCCAAGTGACATTGTATTTCGGCGTTCTCTCGCTGTCGTCCGTGGGCACAGGCACACCCGCCTGCTTGTGGCTGTAGGCATGGGCGGCAGTCAGCTTTGCCTCCGCCGTTTTCATGGTGTCCGAAGGGTCGCCCTTTCTGCCGATGATGCAGAAGTAGGAGTAGTCATCCTGGCAGGACTCGGCGGAAACCGACAGCCTCAGCGTGGGGGTATTCACGCCCACATAATACGATGTCTCCTCCATCTCGTAGTACTTACCCGTCGCATTATTCTTCAGATACCACTGATAGGTCAGCTCATCGCCCTTCAGGCTTCTTGCCGAGACGGAGAAGGTGACCCAGTTGTTTTCACTGAACAGCAGGCCGTTTTCCGGCTCTTCCTTATAATCGCCGCCGCTGTAGATGGAGGTCCTGCACCTGACGCTCTTGGGCTGGCGGGTGATGACGATGGCGCTGCCGCTGATGTAGCCGCAGACCTTACACACGCCCTTGGCGTCAAATTCATGGTTGGCGGCAGCCAGCTTTTCACCGTCGCAATAGCGGCAGGGGTGCCAGTGCTGCGTTCCGTCGGCTGACCAGGACGAGGAAGCGATGTGGGTATGCCCGGCACCGGAATGCTCCGCCTTCAGATGATCCTCAAAATCAGAGTCGCTGAAGCACCAGTCGTCATGATCGCAGCCCATAGCGCTCACGGCGTCCCGGCAGCACTCCTTGCAGCGCTGATCGCAGCCGTCCTCGCAGCGGTCGCTGTCGTGGAAGCACAGGCCGCAGTCCTCGCAGAAGTGATCCGCGTAGTCCGTATCCATTGCGCACATTCCCTCGGAGCAGTCGGAGTTGCCCTCGCAGCACTCCTTGCACAGCTCACAGATTTCGCAAAACTCGTCCTCGTCCTCCTTATCCGTGACCCAGCCGTCGCAGCCCGGGCAGATGTGCTCATCCCACTCGGCGCTTTCCACGCAGGTCTCGCCGTCCGGGCAGCCGCCGTCCTCGGAGTTATCCCTGCAGCACTCCAGGCACAGGCCGCACTCCTCGCAGGACTCCTGGTTCAGCAGGCATTCCTCACACTGCTCGCAGGCCGTGTGGCAATCGACGCAGTGGATGACGCCGGTATCATCGTCGTCCACGCACTCGTCCACTGCGCCGAAGCAGTTGTTGCACAGCGAGCAGTGCATCGGATCGCTGTCATCGTTTGCGCAGTCGTCACAGAAGCCGCAGGAGTCGCAGATGGTTATGGAGCAGCAGGGGCCCTTATAGCATTCGCCGCACAGCTGGTCATCATTGCCGATGTAGCACTTGGCGCAGGTCGAGCAGTGCTTTTCCTCCATGCACTCCGCGCATTTGTAGCACTCCTCGCACCAATAGGGCGTGTCTCCAAAGCACACGCCGCAGTCGTTGCAATGGGTCTCGACCCAGCACTCGTAGTTGCAGTCAATGGTGCAGAACAGGCATTCGCACATATAATCGTTGCCAAAATGGTAGTGGTCGCAGTTAGGACAATCGAAGCCGTTGTCGTAGTCGTCCCAGAAGGCATGGACGGGAACCGCCGTGCCCGGCATCAGCGAGAGCAGTATCATAAGCACCAGCAGGACACTGACGATACGACTTCGTGTGTTCGTTTTTATCATACTATTATTTCCTCCCTCAAAATCATCCTGAAGATTTTTCTGTGCGTTTTGTTCGGTGCATAAGCCGTCCGTTTCTTTCCGCCGAACGCAGATAACGCAGTTTTGCGATACATTAACCGCATTGTATCACTATACTTGATTATAGCAAAAAAACAAGACGCCGTCTGTCCTCAAAAGTGAGGACAAACGCGGGAAAAACGTAAATATTTTGTGAACGGATGACTCTTTTGATTTTTTAGAAAACCGCCGGAGACTGCGTCAACGAACAAAAAAGATTGCGTGGGCAGCCCTCCGGCGGCAACTCATATTCTGCACCTGTCAGCTCTTTTTCTTCCCGCCGCTGCCGCCCGGTTTCCGAGCCGTTTGTCCGTTTTTTCGGCAGCATATCTGTTTTCTCCTTCCGCAGTAAAAAAGGCAGACGGATTTTTGATTTCTGTCTGCCTGTATATCGGTGTCCGGTTTTGCAAAGTGTTCATTTTGAACCTGTCATGATAAGCACAACCGAAAAAGGGTCAGGACTGTCCATCCTGACCCAAAAAAGTGGCGGAGAGTGTGAGATTCGAACTCACGCGCCGTTGCCGGCAAACGGTTTTCAAGACCGCCTCGTTATGACCGCTTCGATAACTCTCCGTAGATTACCGGCACATATCCGTAGCCGTCCCGGTAACAAGGACTATTATACAACAAAACCGGGCGGTTGTCAAGTAAAATTTCCGAAAAACGGTCAGCAGAGTATGATCAGCACTAAAACGGCGACAAGGGACGCGCAGAAAAACAGACCGACTGCGAGCCCTACAAGAATTTTTATAAGCGTTTCGGGCATTGTTTCACCTCCGTTCGGTTTCAGAAAGATGCGGCTATGTGCTTATTGTCTGCGGTTTATAGTATTTTATGCTTAATTTTCCGGCAGATATTGATTTTCTCCGGAGGGTATGGTATAATTAATTCCGAACGTCAGGGAATTTGTTTCCCTTGGGACGTCGGCTGCAATTATAATCCGGAACGGAGAAACTGCACTATGGACAGAAAGATTAAAGTTACTGTATGGAACGAATTCAGACATGAAAAGACCCTTGACGGTGCGCGTGATATCTACCCCGACGGCATCCATGCCTGCATAAAGAGCTTTCTTGACGAAACGGGCTGCGAGGTGCGGCTGGCGGCGCTTGACGATCCCGGCCAGGGCCTGCCGGACAGCGTCCTCAACGATACCGATGTCCTCATCTGGTGGGGACATATGGCTCATGAAGAGGTTGACGACGGGCTTGTCGAAAGGATAAAGAACCGCGTGTTCAATTACGGCATGGGCTTCATAGGGCTTCACTCCTCGCATATGTCAAAGCCCTTCCGCGCGATAGTCGGCACCTCCGGAAACCTTCTCTGGGGCGACGAGCAGAAGGAGATCGTGTGGAACATAATGCCCTCCCACCCCATTGCAAAGGGAATCCCGGAGCATTTCGTGCTTGAAAGCGAGGAAATGTACGGAGAGCCGTTCATGATCCCCCAGCCCGATGCCGTGGTGTTCACCGCATGGTTCGAGCACGGAAACGTCTTCAGAAACGGCTGCTGCTTCCTCCGCGGACTGGGAAAGGTTTTCTACTTCCAGCCCGGACACGAGACCTGCCGCAGCTTCTACGACGAAAACGTCAGAAGAATAATAATAAACGCCGTGAAATGGGCTGCACCGGAGGACGGGTACGCCTGCCGCTACCCGTCGGAGTGTCCGCATTATAATAATCTGATGTGAGTTTTAGCCTTCCCCCCGAGGGGAAGGTGTCCGGCGGTTCCGCTTGCGGGACAGCCGGACGGATGAGGTGTAGGTTCCGCGCAGCGGAACCGTTTTCCTGACGAAAGGTAACATAATGCATCGCAACCCTGCAAGCAGCTGCACACCTCATTACTGCCTGCCGCGCTGATTACGGTTTGCAGGGGCGCGGCAGGGCACAAAACAGTATGAACCGACCTGTCCGCATTCTGCGGCATTAACATATATAAAAGGAACGAACTATGAACTTCAACAAAACACTCTATCGCTCCCTTGCCGTTCAGCATATCGGCTGTGAGGCACCGCGGGCGTATTTTATTCCTTATCAGTCCGAAAATATCTCCGACGGCGATATTACGCTGTCCGGAAGCGGCCGGGAAAGGTCTGCATATTTCAAGAGCCTCTGCGGAGAGTGGGACTTCAGATGGCTCCCGTCCGTCGACAGGATAACCGACCCTGACGCAGAATTTGCGGCAATGGATGAGAAAATCACCGTTCCCGGCTGCTGGCAGGTCGAAAACGGAATGAAATACGACGTCCCGCAGTATACGAATATCAATTACCCCATCCCCTGTGATCCGCCGCATATACCTGACGACGTCCCCTGCGGACTTTACCGGCGCTTTTTCACGCTTACCCCGGAGCAGGCGGAAAAGCGGGTGTATATCAACTTCGAGGGCGTTGATTCGGCATTCTACCTCTGGATAAACGGCGAATTCAAGGCATACAGCCAGGTAAGCCACTGCACGACCGAGGTCGAGATAACCGACCTTGTCACCGCCGGACGCAACGAGATCCGCGTCATTGTCACCAAGTGGTGCGACGGCACGTATCTTGAGGATCAGGATATGTGGAGAATGTCCGGCATCTTCCGCGAGACATTCCTCCTCTTCCGCGACGCGGAACACATAAAAGACGTGTTTGTCCGCACGGAGGTTTCCGAGGATCTGTCCGAAGCGTCGCTGAAGCTTGAGATAGATAAACCGGAAAATCTCCCCGTTACCCTCCGCCTCACCGCCCCCGACGGAACCGTTATCTGCGAAGGCGCGGCTGACTGCAGAACGGTTATAGGGATCTCCTCCCCCATACTCTGGAATGACGAACGGCCGGAGCTTTATACCCTGTATCTCCATGCCGGAAACGAGGTTCTCCGTTTTCCCGTCGGTCTGCGCAGGATCGACGTGAAGAACAAGACCGTCCTGCTCAACGGCAGAAAATTCAAGGCAAAGGGCGTTGACCGCCACGACAGCCATCCGATCCTCGGTCACACCGTTCCCTTTGACCATATGCTCCGCGACCTTCTTATAATGAAGGCAAACAATATAAACACCGTCCGCACCTCGCATTATCCGAACGACCCGAGGTTTGCCGCACTCTGCGACCTCCTCGGAATATACGTTTGTGACGAGGCTGACATCGAGACGCACGGAATTCAGGTGTGCGGCCCGCGCGAGACGATGTACACAACAAACTGGGACTGCCTCACCGATAACCCCGACTGGACAGCCGCCTATCTCGACCGCGCAGAGCGCCTGCTTGAGCGCGACAAGAACCACCCGTCGGTCATAATGTGGTCGGTCGGAAACGAAAGCGGCATCGGCATGAACCACCGCCTTATGAGCGATTATTTCCGCCGCCGCGACCCCTCCCGCCTTGTCCATTCCGAGGACGGAACGAGAAGAGTTCAGGAGTATCTCCATTCCGACGACCCGGCAGAACAGGAAAAGGGCTGGTGCCGTTATGCCGACATCCAGAGCCTCATGTACCCGCAGGTCGACGAGATCGTGAAGTACTATGCCGAAAATCCCGTCGTCCCCCAGCCGCTCTTCCTCTGCGAGTACAGCCACGCAATGGGCAACGGCCCCGGCGACCTCAAAAAATACTGGAAGGCTTTCTATGAGCATGACGCGCTCTTCGGCGGCTGCGTGTGGGAGTTCTGCGACCATTCCGTTGCGGTGAAGCTCCCCGACGGAAGGATAAAATATACCTACGGCGGCGATTTCGGAGACACCCCGAACGACGGAAACTTCTGCGTCGACGGACTTGTTTTCCCCGACAGAAGACCGAGCAGCGGCATGAACGAGCTGAAATCCGCGCTTTTCCCTGCGGAATTTGCCGCCGACCCGGAAAAGCCCGGCAGATTCACAATGACAAGCCGCAGATTCTTTACCGACATCGCCGAGGATTTCGACGTTGTATATACGCTTGAGGTCAACGGAGAGGTCATTCGCTCCGGCAGACTGAACCTTCACTGTCAGCCGTGGGAAACGGTGTCCTTTGATACCGAGATCCTGCCGTCGGATATAACCGGCGCGGCTTACGTCACCTTTGAGCTTGCGTACAATCACCCCACCCCGTGGGCAAAGACCGGAGATACGGCAGGCTTCCGCCAGATATGCTTAAGCGACAGCCGCTTCACCCCCGGAAATATAAGGACGGTTTACCCCGTGACCGCAGAGACGGCCGGGAATGTCCTCACCGTCACCGCCGGCGAAACGTCATACGGCTTTGACACCGTTTCCGGAATGCCGGTTTCGATGGTTCACGAGGGCAGAGAATACCTTGCCCGCCCCGCCGCCTTCTCCGTCTGGAGAGCGCCGACCGACAACGACAGGTATATAAGAAACAGCTGGCAGAGCGAAGGACTTGACCGCCTCGCCTCCTTCTGCCGCGGCACAGAGATCACAGGCGACGCCGATTCTGTGACCTTTACCGCAAAAACCGCCCTCGCCGCCGACAGCAAGACTCCGTCGGTCGAAATCACGGCGTCCTATACCGTCACCGGCGACGGCAGGCTGAAGATAAAGTCTTATGTGAAGGTCGCGGAAAGACTCCCGTTCCTCCCGCGCTTCGGACTTGACCTTGTCCTGACGGAGGGCATCGAAAACCTCCGCTGGTTCGGCTTCGGTCCGGATGACTCATACTGCGACAAGCGGCTTTCGGCAGGAAAGGGTCTTTTCACCTCAACCGTAACCGACAGCTACGAGCATCCGATAAAGCCCCAGGAATCCGGCAATCACTACGGCACGGAATATGCGGAAATAACCGCCCTGAATCATCAGGGAATCGCCGCAGAGGGAATTTTCGAATTCTCCGCGCTCCACTATTCTGTCTCTCAGCTCGGGACCGTCGGTCACGACTGCGACCTTGTCCCGTCGCCCCTTACATTCCTTTCGCTGAATCATGCCGTTTCCGGAATAGGCTCCAACTCCTGCGGACCGGAGCTTGACGGAAAATACCGCCTTTCGGCTAAGGAATTCACGTTTGAGCTTGAGCTGTACGGCATCTGACAGACAGCCTCCGGAACCGAATATCAAAATGCGCCGCCCGCGCAGATACGGGAGGCGCATTTTTGTTTTTCCGGGGCAAAACCCGGCTGTTTTTTTGCTTGAAATTCACTTCTGAGTAAAGACACCCCAAGCATTTCGTCAACCTGCACAAAAATCAGGGGTCGTTTTTGTACACTGTTAACATCGCATGAAACGATAAAACAATGATAAAATATACTCGGATAAGCCGGAAAGGCGGGTGCCGGAGAGTGAAACTTATATTCCTCGGAGACAGCATAACACAGGGTGTCGGAGCGTCCGATCACGCACATTCCTTTGTCGGAATCGTGGAAAAAGAGACGGGCGCACGGGTGCTGAACGCCGGTATGGGTTCGACGCGGATTGCTGCATCCGACCTTCAGTGGGACGAACCGCACTGGCACGCGCTTGACTTTGTGACAAGAGCCGCAGTGCTCCCCGATGACTGCGATTTCATCTTCGTTTTCGGCGGGACAAACGACTACGGTGACGGAGACGCACCGGTCGGAGACGAAACCGATAAAGGCGTCAATACCTTCGCCGGAGCCGTGAACCGTCTGATAACCCTTCTGACCGCAAAATACGGAAGGGAAAGAGTCGTGTTCATCACCCCGTGCCGGAGATATTCGGAGGAGGCGCATTTCTGCCGGGTGAACGGAGCGTATGTCGCACCGTTTCCGGAGTATGCGGGGATGCTGAAAAGCCTCCTTGAAAAGCACGGGATAAGGTACATTGATCTGTACTCCGACCCGGAAATGCCGAGGCCGGAGAGCACCTCCGAAACCGCCTGCTTCCGCGACGGGCTTCATCCGAACGACCGTGGCCACCGGCATATCGCCGACAGGGTTATATATTTTTTAGAAGCAAACGGAAACATCCGTGCCGGAGAATGACCGGCGGAAAGGCAAAGATATGGTCAGAATCAGACTGAATGACCTTAAGAAATTCTGTAAGACCGCACTTGTGAAAGCCGGAGCGTCGGAAAAGGACGCGCTGACGACAGCGGAGGTCCTCTCCGAGACCGAGGCATGGGGAACCCACAGCCACGGCGTCAAGAACCTGAACAACTACATAATCAAGTGCGAAAAGGGCGGCGCAAGCCTTACCGCTCAGCCGACGATAGTGAGAGAAAGCCTCTCTGCGGCACTTGTTGACGCACATCAGTCCCTCGGAATGATCTCGGCAAGCTACGGTATGAATCTTGCCATCGAAAAGGCTGAAAAGACCGGCATCGCAATAGTAAACGTCACAAACTCCACCCATTTCGGCGCGGCGGGCTATTATTCCAACATGGCTGCAAAGCGCGGAATGATCGGCATCGCAATGTCGAACGTCGATCCCAATATGACCCTCCCCGGCGCAAGGTGTCAGGCTATCGGAAACTCCCCGTTCTCCTATGCCGCACCGTCCGAAAAGGTCCCGTCGGTGTTCCTTGACATCGCAATGTCAAACGTCGCCGGACTCAAGGTGGTAAAGGCAAGAAACGAGGGCAGAACCATCCCCGACACATGGATCGTTGACGAAAACGGAAAGCCCACGACCGACCCGTCGATCTATCCCGAAAAGGGCGCGCTCCTCCCGGTCGGAATGCACAAGGGCTATGGTCTTGCCGTTATGGTCGAGCTTCTCACCGGCGTTCTCTCCGGCGCACCGACCTCGACAAGCGGAAAGATACTCTCCTGGTGCTTCGCCCCGGAGATCCCGAATAACGTGACCCATACCTTCATCGCCATCGACCCGAGAATGATCCTCGGAACCGGCGATATCGCCGAGGAGACCGAGGGCTTCGCAAGACTTCTCCGCGATGTTCCGAGAGCCGACGGCTGCGACAGGATCTACACCCCCGGAGAGATCGAGTGGGAAAAGCACGCTGTTTCCGAAAGAGACGGCGTGGAGATCCCGGACGACGTTCTTGCCGAGCTTGAAAAGCTGGCGGAAAAGTCCGGCATTCCGCTCCCGACCGTCTGATAAAAATACCGAACCGGCCTGCCCGTCAGAAAACAACCGATAAATGCGCCGATACCTCCGTGCCACGGAACGCGGCGGCGGATACCTGCCGGGCGGGATATGATTCTATTATGCAAATTTCATTAATGTCTTTGAGAACGATGCTGATTTAAGCATGAATGTGCTATAATAACGCACATTTCGGTTCTCGGAGAAAAGGCAGGATAAAAATGCTCAAGAAACCGATAAAAGCCGCCGCGATAGCGATGACGGCGGCAATGATGATGAATTTTATCTCCCCCGCAGCTGAATTTCTTCCGGAGCTTCCGCTGAAAACATCGGCGGCGGAAAAATTCAATGTCCCGAAAAACGGCGACGGTATCCGCGAAATGACCGTGAAGCATGTAAGACAGATGGCAACCGTCGAATGGAAGTGCGAGGAGGATATCGACTTCTCAAACTCCACCGACTGGACCGGCGGTCTTGTCTACCGCGCGGGAGTTCAGTACCGCGGAGTGCCGTATGTTTCCGGAAGGATGGACGGCGACTCCGACGTTTACGAATTCAGTGCCGCGATCGACGAAAAGGGAATATACCGCGGACCGACGACCTGGCAGACAATGCTTGGCTCCGACTGCGGAGGCGGTCCGAGACTCGGCTTTGCCTGGTCAGGCGCACTTTATAACGTAAGCGCGGGAAACGATTTCCAGTACGAACCGCTTGAGATCAACTTCAACAAAGGTCTTGCTCCCCTCGGCGAGTACGCATGGGATAAATACGACGCGACAAAGCAAAGACCCAACTCCGAAACGATAATGCCTGCGACCGGAGACGACAAGATGTACAAATGCTACACTCTGCTTCAGGAGGGCGATGTTGTCTGGTCGTATTTCCGCCTCGGCGACTCCTCCTTCGGCGAGCATATCAGAATGGTCGTCACAAAGCCGACGGTAGTCTATAACGACGACGGAACGATAAACCCCGGAAAGAGCCACATCCGCTTCGTTGAACAGCGCTCCTTCATAACAAACAGCTCCGCCGGCGGAATGTCCACATGGAGCTACAGCATTTATACCTTCTCTCAGCTCTTCGACGACGGATATATACCGCTCACGATGACCGCATATTCCAAAAAAACCGTTGAAAAGCCGGAGTTTTCGACCGACGGCGTGAATATCGGCGGCAAAGCAGATGTCTATACCCTCCTCAGCGGCAGGGTCAGGTGCAACTACAACATTTTCGAGCTTAAGGCGACCGTCACCGATAAGAGCGGCAAAACCGTGACCGAGGCGACGCTCTATCCCTACATGATAATCGCCGACCTTTCGAGAATGAAGTTCACGACCCCGCTCACAAAGCTGCCGGCGGGAAAATATCACTATACCCTCAATGCCGTGATAGGCTACGGCGAAAAGACGCTTATCGATACCGATATCGACTTCACGCCGCAGGAGGAAACCGTGGTCTACATCTCCGATAACGGCACCGGAAACGGTTCCTCACCGGAAAATGCCCTCGGAAACGCGGCGGGATACGAAAATATCACGACCACATCCTTCAAGAGCAGCGCTCTCTATCGCGCGGTCGAGTTCCTGTCGGCAACCGGCGGAACCATCGTCGTCTGCGGAAAGGTCACGATAACCTCCGGCCACTATTACGGACAGAGCACCCTTTCCGATTTCACCATCCCCGGTGTCCCGGTCGACGGACAGACGGTAAAGCTGACAAGCGTCTACGGCGGCGTCGATTACCGCAAGGACGGCGCCTCGGTGACCTTCAGACGGACGCTTAAGATGATGCCCCTTCTGGAGCTGAAGATCGATACCGAATGGGATAATATCGACCTTGTGTACGACTACGACTATCAGGTCTCAAAATACAACATAATCGCCTGCGGAAACAGAAGGACCGTCATGGGAGAGGGCGTCAGAACCCGCGTCATCTACGACGGCGAGGAGATCGAACCCTCCGAGGCGACCTCCGGACTCTTCCCGACGATCTGTGGCGGCTACCGTTACGCGGTCGACCCCGGAAATACCGACCTCACGATACTCGGCGGCTCGTGGAGCAACGTCGCGGCAGGCCCCTGCGGCGTCGATATGCCGAATTTCGGAATGCTTGAGGGCAATACAAAGCTGACGATAGGCGGCAAAGCCGTGATCTACGGCGACGTTCTCGGCGGCAGCAACGACACCCACGGCTATGTCACCGGAAAAATCGACATAAACGTCACCGGCGGAAAGATATTCGGAGACATAATCCTTGCCGGAAACGGCGGAACATACGGCGGCAGGTCTGAGGCATACCTCACCGTCACCGGAAAGCCGAAAATGATGGGAAAGGTGCTTGCGATAGGTCCCGACCCGGTAAACGAACCGGCGGCAAAGACCGTAGTTGACTTCTCGGAAGCCCTCGGAAAGGCAATCCTCCCGACCCTCACCGCCTCCGATTTCACCGAGTATAAGGAGCGGATCGCGGCTCAGGAGGAGCCCGACCCCGACGAGCCCGAAAGCGACTCTCCGGCAACGACCGATACCCCCGGCGGGAAAAAAGACGGGAATTCTTCCGATACCATAATAATCGCCGTATCGGCGGCGGTCGTGATAATCGCGGCGGTAATTGCCGTCGCGGTGCTGACCGGTAAAAAGAAAAAAAGCACATGAATGTGTGCAATAAAATAAAAAGGAGAAAGTAACATGAAAAGACTTTCGGCAATCATTTTAAGCGCGTTCCTGCTCATCGCTCTTGCACTGTCAGCAGGCGCATTCGCGGACCTTGAAGATGTTCAGAGAGTCGGATATACCGCATATCCGCTCTTTGATGAGACAGGCGCATTCACCGACGGCGTTTCATTCTTCGGACGCGGCGGAAATCAGCTGACCGAGGACGATGTCAAGGCCTGCCTCGGCAAGTCGTGGGATCAGAACTGCATCCGCGACAAGGACGGAACCATCGAGATGATAATCTGGTCAAATGCCAATCACACCGCATTCGGTCAGGGTATCAGACTTGCAAATCTGAACGGCGGTTCGGCAACCGTAAAGGTCGTCTTTACCGGTACCGCGATCAGATTCGGCACCACCTACCGCACAATGGGCGGAACCTTTGAGGGCAACGCCGCAAAGATCGTGATCGACGGCACTGAGGTCGAGACAGACACCGATCTGCTCCACCCCGACTGGGCTGACGACACAGAGCCTACGATCATCTTCCAGAAGGAAGACCTTGAGAATACCACCCACACCGTCGAGATCTCGGCAGCCGTCGGCGACTTTGAGATCGACTGGTTCGAGGTCAGAGGAACGATAGGCGACGACACCGCCGGCGACCCCAACAACGGAGACTGGCCGGAAGAGACCGAGCCTCCCACAACCGAGCCGAAGCCCACAGAGCCGGCAAAGACCGACCCTCCCAAGACCGACCCTCCCAAAACCTCCGCTCCCGCAACCTCTGCTCCCGTAACCTCCGCTCCCGCACCGTCCGAAAATAACGGACTTTCCACCGGAGCGATCATCGGCATAGTCGTTGCCGCAGTCGCGGTCATCGCGGTCGTTGTCATCGTGGTGGTCAAGGGCAAAAAGAAATAAGCCCGGGTAAAAACATAATCAACCGGCAATGTCCGGAATAATAAAATTTCAAGGAGAAAAAATCATGAAAAAGTTTACGGCAATCCTGCTCTCGGCGATCATCGTCTGCGCAATGGCTGTCACGGTTTCCGCAGCGCTCCCGAATCTTAAGGGAATCACAAAGGACGGATATACCGCATATCCGCTCTACGACGACGCAGGCATTTACACAAAGGGCGTTACCCTCTATCACCACAACGGCGATAAGATCACTCAGGAAGAACTCAACGGAAAGATAGGCAAGGACTGGGATCAGAACGTGTTCAAGAACGCTGAGGGACAGAGCGAGCTCATCATCTGGACCCGCGGCGGTATCAGATTCTGCAACCCCGCTCACGGAAGCTGCGAGATCGTGTTCACCGGAACCGGCATCAGACTCGGAACCGGATACCGCAACGGAGACCCGAATACGACATTTGCAAACAATAAGGCAAAGATCACAATAGACGGCAAGGAAGTCGAGACCAACCCCGACCTCCTCAAGACCGAAAATAAGGGCGACGACGGCACACCCACCATCTACTTCGAGATAGAAGGCCTTGAGAACAAGACCCATAAGCTCGTTGTCACCTCCGCCAATAACGAGCACGAGCTGACATGGTTCGAGATCAACGGAACCCTCGGTGAAAAAGTTCCCTCTCCCGCAACCTCCGATGCAGCCTCAATCGCAGTTGTTGCAGCAGTCGCAGCTCTTGCAGGCGCCGCAGTCGTTATCAAAAAGAGACACTGAATCAAAGAACCTTCAAAAACCCCTGTAAAGCAGGCTTTTGAATAAAACGAGCCACCCGTTCACGGTGCTTTTCGGAAAGAAAAGCACCGTGAGGGTCCTCAAATGCTTTTGAAAAAGTAGTGATCCGGCTGCAGCAGATAAGTTCGGCCGATGCAGTATCCCTGTCCGTATATAAAATTTCCTTTCCCTTTTTCAAAAGTTTTTGAAGATTCTTAAGAAACTTTTTTCAAAAAGCTTCTTAAGCGGGGTATGGGGCAGCGCCCCATATTCAAAAAATAATAAAGGAGAAACGGTATGAAAAAAACACTCGCTCTGATTCTGACATTCATCATCATGACAACGGCGCTGATTTCATGTAAGAAGCCCGGAGGGCAGGGAGACGGCACGGGAGATGTCACAACGGATACGAAGGATATCTATGCGGATAACGTTCCCGACGGTCTGAACTATAACGGGTATGAATTCACAATGGCTTTTCCCCAGCCGGCGGACAACGGGCTTGACTTCTACATAATCGATGACGGAAGCGTTGCATCGCAGATAGACACGGCAGTCTATAACCGCAACCGGCAGATAGAGGACAGGTTCGGGATAACGCTCGGCGGCTTCACGGTCGGCTTTTCCGACACCTTCGTCAACGACCTGATACCCATGCTGATGAGCGACCCGACCGCATTCGATATCGCGCTTGTGCCCTTCACCTTCTCGGGCATCCCGTGGATAACCTCCGGCTACGCACAGCCGTGGAACGACGTGCAGTATATCGACATGAGCCGCGAGTACTGGTCGAAGAGCATGACCGACAACGTCGCGATCGACGGATTCAGCTTCCTTATTCAGGGCAAGATCAACTGGACGTCGGCAATGTCAACGCAGGTCTGCTTCTTCAACACAAAGGTCGCGGAGGACAACAAGGTCGGAAATCTCTATGAGGAGGTCGATAACGGCACATGGACGTTCGAAAGACTCCGCACGCTGGCAAAGGGCATCTCCCAGGACCTCAACAATGACGGAAAATACGACGAAAACGACCGCTTCGGAATAATCCAGAGCTTTTACGGCGGTATGTACAACTGGTCGATAGCCGCAGGCTATACAACGGTGCTCTCGACCGGATCCGGACTGGAGCTGAACTACAATACCGAGAAGTTCGCCGACATCGTGTCGTTCTGCTATGACCTGCTCTATAAGGACAACACCGCCTATGTCGAAAGGTTCGACTACGTACAGGACAGCAAGGGCGCGAAGATATTCTTCAGGGATCAGGCGCTGTTCATGTTCACCGACCTCGGACACGGCGACTATTTCAGAAACGAAAACTCCGATTACGGCATAATCCCGACCCCGAAGTGGGACGAAAAGCAGGAGAAATACTGCACGACAAACGACCAGTGGGGACTTTCCTGTGCTCTTCCGACCACCGCCCCCGATACCGCAAGAACCGGTGCCGTTGTCGAGGCACTCTGCGCCCTCAGCGGTAAGATGGTCTACCCGACCTACTACGAAAAGGTTCTTTCGGCAAGAAACACAAGGGACGACGAGTCAAAGCGGATGCTTGACCTTATCTTCTCCAACATAGTGTACGATGCAGGCATTACCCTTGCCAGAACCGATGCCTATATCCCGCTCTGCAAGCTGCTTGACGAAAGAAGCCCGAAAGCCGACCTTGCAAGCTGGACGGCAAAATACTCCGGAAAGGTAAAGGCGCAGTTTGACGACCTTTACAAATACGTTGCGGAAAACTACAAGAAATAATATCTCCGCACAGTCATAAAACGCAAAAAGCGAAAAAGGAACAAAATGAAAAAACTCAGCTTACTTATTGCAGTCATAACCGTGTTTGCGGTTATAGCCTGCGCCTGCTCGACAAAGGGCGGCACCGGTAACGGAACGACAGAGCCCGCGGCAACAAGCGGCGACGAATTTGCCGATAACGTGCCGATGGATCTTAAATACAACGGGTACGAATTCGTCATGGCATTCCCGAACCCGGCAGACCACGGACTTGACTACCAGATAATCGACGACGGAAGCGCCGCATCGCAGATAGACACGGCGATCTACAACCGCAATCGGCAGATAGAGGGCAGATTTGATATCACGATCTCCGGTCTGACCGCCGGACTGTCGGATACGCAGACATCGTACTTTATCGATGCGATCCTCAGCGGAGAGGACGCCGTTGACCTTGCGTATATCGCCTTCACCTTCTCCGGCATCCCGTGGATAACCTCCGGCTACGCAATGCCGTGGAACAACATCGAATATATCGATACCGACAGGGTCTACTGGAACCAGAGCATTATAGATAACCTCGCCGTTGACGGAAAGTACTTCCTGATACAGGGCGACCTCAACTGGCCGTCGATGATCTCGACGCAGGTCGTGTTCTTCAACAGCAACGTCGCGAAGGAATATCAGGTCGAAAACCTCTATGACGCCGTCAACGCCGGAACCTGGACGTTCGATAAGATGAGAACCATCGCAAAGGGCATCTCCCAGGACCTCAACAACGACGGCAAATTCGACGAAAACGACAAATTCGGCATAACAATGTGCTATTACGGCGCAGTCTATGAGATAGGCATCGCCGCAAACTACATAACCGTTGCACAGGACGACGGAAGACTGAAAATGAACGTCGATACCGAAAAATTCGCCGATATCGTCAATTACGCCATCGACCTCATTTACAGCGAGGGAACCACCTATATCGAAAGATACGACTACGTCACCGAGAGCAAGGGAATAGGAATATTCTTCGACGACCGCTCTCTCTTCATGCTGACCGGCCTCGGCACCGGCGACCATTTCAGAAACGAAATGTCTGATTACGGAATAATCCCGTGGCCGAAGTGGGACGAGAATCAGGAAAAATACTGCACGACAAACGACCAGTGGGGTCTGTCCTGCTCCATCCCCAAGTCCGCAACAAATACCGCAAGGACCGGCGCGATAACAGAGGCTCTCTGCGCACTCAGCGGCAGGCTTGTCTATCCGACCTACTATGAAAAGGTGCTTTCGATAAGAAACACCCGCGACGAGGAGTCGAAAAAGATGCTCGACCTCATATTCTCGAACATCATCTTCGATCCGGGAATCGCATTCGGCACCCGCGAGACATATATCCCGCTCAATAAGCTGGTAAAGGACAAATCAAATAACCTTGCAAGCTGGTCGGCAAAGTATTCGAAGAAGATCCAGGCGCAGTTTGACGAGCTTTACGATTACGTAAAGCAGAACTATAACTGAGGAGACGGATAAATGAAGACAAAAAGACTTCTGCCGCTGATTCTTGCGGCGGCAACAGCCGTGGGAGTGCTTGCCGGATGCAAAACCGGAGGAACCCCGGCGCAGACCTCCGGCACGACCGGCGGAACGGAGGAAAAACCCATGCCGAAGCTGACATCCCTCTCGGTAGACGGCGAAAACATCGCCTTTGACCCCGACACAAACGCATATACCGTAAAGATACCCGACGGACACCCCGTCATCCCGGAGGTGAAAGCCGAAGCGGGAGAGGGAGCCGCCGTAAAGGTCATAAAAGGCACGATACCCGCCGGCGAAAAGGAAGGAAAAGCGGAGGTCACGGTTTCCTCACAGGGCGTGGATAACCGCTACACCGTCACCTTCGTGAAGGACGCGGAAAAGGGCTTCGTACTCCAGTACGCGGACGTTTACGGCTATAAACCCGACTACACCCCCGCCGAGGGCGAAAAGCTGACCTATAAAAGCTCCGACGAAAAGGCTGTCACCGTCTCCGCAAAGGGACAGGTAACCGCCGCCGCAGTCACGGATACCCCCGTAACCGTCACGGCATATGCCGGAGATAAGGAGGTCGGAACGCTTAAGATAGACCGCGTCGTGAAGGCGCCGATAAATATCTTCCTTGTCATAGGACAGAGCAACGCCTTCGGCTGGCACGATACCCCGTCGGGAGCCAACCAGCAGAAATTCTTCCGCGACGAGAGCCGCAAATTCGACAAGCCCCTTCCCGGAACGGTTTGGGCTGACGACGTTACCACAAGCTACGACGATTTCAAATTCTCCGGAATGTACGATCTCGGCGCGGCAAAGGGCTGCTCCGGCTTCTACCCGGCACTCGGCAAGGAGTGGTACGCACTCACCGGCGAAAAATCCCTGATGCTCAAGACCGCGGTCGGAAGCACACCCATCGAGGCATGGACTGCTGACCCGGAGCTTCGGTTCTTCGGCATCGACCTGTACGGCATGACGGTTGACAGATTCAATTACTATAAGGATATGTTCGCCGCCGCCGATTCGGGCTTTGTCCTCAACCGGGTATGCGCCTTCTGGCTTCAGGGCGAGACCTGCGAGGAATTCGTTTACGACCCCTCCGAGCATACCTGGGACAGCAAGAACGGACAGGCAAACTATAAGTACAAGGGCGACTGGAAGGCTCCCTCGTCAAAGAAGGACCTCATGACCGCCGACCAGTATACCGGTTACTTCATGAGTATGTACGAATCGCTCGTGAAGGACGTCGGGCTTGAATTCATCGGAATTCTCCCCGTCCGCTCCATGACCGGCGTAAGCTCAAAGGAAAATCTTGAAGAGCAGCAGCTCGTTGACCTCGTCGCACCGAGAGCATCGCAGTTCGCCATGAATTTCGCCGGAAAGGGCAATATAGCGATAGTGACCCTCGTCACCGATATCGCAAGAACCGAATCCTACCCCGACAAGAATGCCGAGGGCTGGGGCTATATCGGATGCTTCAACATCCATTACAACCAGCTGGGCTACAACGCGATAGGAAAGGATTCCGCACTCAACGCCGCCCGCCTTCTCACCGCATATGACGACAAAAAGGCGCAGCAGATAAGAGTTTATGACACAAACGGCAGAAACATCATAGAAAACGGCGCATCGGTAAGAATGGAATGCGGCTCGACAAAGCAGATAACCGCGATAGTCCTTCCGCTTTACGCCGAAGCGCGTTCGCTGACCTTCACTCCCTCCGATCCGGAGGCGGTCAGGATCGACGCAAACGGACTCATCACCGTGCCGTACAGCGATGACTCGGTCGGCAAGGAGGTTGCCGTCGAGATATCGAACGGCGAACTGAAAACAGTCATAACAATAAAGATATCCTGATATTACAGGGCGGGCTGATGCTCTTGCGGCGCTGCCCGCCCGAAAGGTTTTTTATGGACAGAAAAATTCCGCTGAACATATTTCTGATAATCGGACAGAGCAATGCTTACGGAACCTACGACGTCCCGGAGGGAAGGGACGAGTGGGACTTCCGCCGCGAACAGATGAAGGACGCCGTCCTCCCCGAACCGGGAACGGTTTTCTGCCTTGACGTTGACAACGTCGGAGGCATGGGCGATATATACGACCTCTCCTCAGGCAGACCGGGCTTTTCCCCGGCTCTCGGGAAAAGGTGGTATGAGCTTACCGGAGAAAGAACGGTCATGCTCCAGACCGCCGTCGGAGGCGCTCCGATAGAGTCGTGGCTGAAGCCGGAGGACGGGAAAAGATACACCTACGGCGACCCCCGCTCGAATTTCTATGAAACAACGCTTGCCGGCTTCCGCAGGATAAAGGAGCAGCTGCTCGTCCCCGGATCGCAGTACTGCTTAAACCGCGTTTTCGCCTTCTGGCTTCAGGGCGAGACGGGAATGTCGAATACATATTACCCCGATAAGGACGGCGCCGGCATCGGCAACTGGGAGTTCGGAGACACCTCCGGACTTATCACCGATGCGGAGTATTACCGCGATTTCATGAAGATACGGCAGTACCTGAAGGAGGATTTCGGCTGTTCCTTCACCGGCATCCTTCTTGTCAGGGCAGTGAGAGAGACGGTGTCGGAGGAAAGCCTGAAGCTCGGGCTTTATACCGACCTTGTCCCGGTCAGAGCCGCACAGTATGCAATAAACCGCACGACCGGCCCCGATACCGCGATAGTGTCGCGCGTCTGCGATACCGCAAGAAGCACGTCGTACCCGGATAAAACCGCCCCCGGCTACGGACTTATGGGCTGCAATGACCTTCATTACACCCAGAAGGGTCATAACGCAAACGGCATCGCGGCGGCAGAGAATACCTATGCACACCTCTTCGGCACAACGGAAGCCGGGGACATCGAGATCATCGCCCCCGACGGCAGAAAACGCTTCGCCGACGGCGACACGGTAAGCCTCCGTCCGGGAGAAGCGGTGCGTACAGCCGCCGCAGTGCTCCCGCTTTATACCGGCACCCCGGAGCTTGAATACATATCCTCCGACAGCTCGGTTTTCACCGCCGATGTCTTCGGCACCCTCACCGCCGTTCCCGGCACAGAGGGAAAGACCGCGGTACTGACCGTAAAATGCCCCGCCGCCGGACTTATTAAAAAGCTGAACGTGGCGGTCGGAAAGTAATGCAGAAAAACAAAAAATCAACCCGGAGAATCAACCGTTTATGAAAAAATACCTTCTCGGAACCGATGTCGGCACGACCGGAACGAAAACATATCTTATCAGCGATGACGGAGAGGTCCTCGGCAGCTCCTATATGGGCTACGAGACAAAGACCCCCGACACGCTCACCTGCCTTCAGGACGCGGAAAAACTGTGGGAGGCGGTGGTGTACACAATAAAACAGGCGTGCGCCGGCATCTCCGACAGGGAAAACATAGCGGCAATATCGCTCTCGACGCAGGGCGGAACGCTCATCCCGACCGACAAAAGCTTTGTCCCGCTGTCAGACGCCGTAGTCTGGAGCGACGGCGGCTGCGCCGACGAAAGGGCGGAGTTTGAGCGCAATTTTGCCCCCGGAACCCTTTACGAAAAGACCGGCTGGGGACTCGGAAACAGCCTCCCCCTCCTTCAGATACGGAAAATACGGGATAAATCCCCGTCCCTGTTCGCGAAAACCGCGTATTTCCTCACCGTTCCGGACTTCATATCCGCAAGGCTGACCGGAATCCCCGCCGCCGATATGTCAAACGCGGGGATCAACCAGCTCATCGACGTGAGAAGGGGAGAATACGACCCCGACCTCCTTGCCTTCGCCGGAATCGGAGAGGAAAGGCTCCCCCGCCTGACCGAATCCTGCAGGATAATCGGAAGCCTGACCGCAGAGGCGGCGGAAACTCTCGGGCTGAGTGAAAAAACCGTCCTCGTCTCCGGAGCGCATGACCAGTACGCGGCAGCGTTCGGAGCCGGAATGACCGAACCGGGCGGAATGCTCATCGGCTCCGGAACAAGCTGGGTGGTAACGGAAATATCGGATAAGCCCGACTTTTCCGCGGGACTTGCGCAGTCAAGAGCGGCGGTGAACGGCAGATGGGGCTCGATACTCTCCCTGTCCTACGGCGGCGTCTGCCTTGAGTGGATAAGAAAGAACATCGCCATAGGAGAAGGCGGCGACCTTCTGCCGCTGAAAACCATTGACAGGGAATGCATAAACGCCCGCGCGGCGTCCGACGGCCTCTTTTTCTATCCCCCGATGGCAAAGCTGTCGGAGAATGGTGAAAACCGTTACCGCAGAGCAGCCTTCGTCGGACTTGACGTGTCGCATGACCGTTTCGACCTCGCGCTTGCAGTGATGGAGGGCGCGGCATTCCAGATAAAATGGATGACCGAGGCATTTTCCGGCGGTATCCCCGACGGGTCGCTGAAGCTGACCGGCGGAGCGGCAAAAAGCTCTCTGTGGTCGCAGATGATAGCCGACGTGATCGGAAAGCCGGTCATCATCCCGGAGGTCGCCGACATGGCGTGCGTAGGAGCTGCGATAACAGCCGGGATCGGTGCCGGAGTCTTTGCCGACGCAGCCGAAGCCTGCCGGAGAATGACGACCGGCGGGAAAACACTCCTTCCCGACCCTGAAAAAGCCGGAATGTACGCCTCGGCGTATGGGAGATATAAGCACAATGCCGCGCTTGTCGGCAGAATGAAATAAGAAAGCGGTGAGACAGCTTGAATACAGAGCTTTTGAGAAGCATCGGAAACATGAGCCAGCTTGCGGAGATCAGACGGGCAACCCTGTCGGAGGGCACGGGAAAAGGGCTTGATACCGCGCAGTTCAGAAACGCGGCGGGGCTTGCCTTCACCGTGATCCCCGGAAGGTGTATGGATATCTATGATCTGTCGTACCGCGGCATAAACCTGTCGTTTCTCAGCAAGGCGGGGCTGACCCACACCTTTTCTCCGATGAACGGGGAGTTTTCCAACCAGTGGGCAGGCGGCGCGCTTGTCACCTGCGGGCTTGACAACGTCGGCGGACACTGCACGGCTGGCGGCGAGACCTTCCCGACCCACGGAAGGATCGGCGCGACCCCGGCATCGTCCTTCGGTACCGAAGCGTTCTGGGACGGCGGGGAGTATATCCTCCGTGCGTCGGGCGAAATGCATCAGGCATCGCTTTTCGGACGGAACCTGACGCTGAGGAGACGTATTGAGACAACGCTTTACGGAAAGACCGTGAAGGTGCGCGACGAGATCATAAATTCCGCCGCCGAAGCCGAGCCGTATATGCTGCTTTATCACTGCAATTTCGGCTATCCCCTGCTCCGGCACGACAGCGCTTTTGCCCATTCCCCCGCAGAGCTGACGGTGCTCTCGCCCCTTTCCGGCGACCCCGGAAAAATGTCGAATCCCATCGACGGACGGGAGGAGGAGCTTTACCTCTGGCGGGCAAAGGGAGAAAGATCCTGCGGAATCCTGTATAATCTCAGCCTCGGACTCGGCGTCGCAGTGTCTGCGGATACCGCCGCGCTCCCCAATTTCCTTGAGTGGAAACGCATGAAGTCCGGCGATTACGTCCTTGCGATCGAACCCTGCAATACCTGCGGCATGGACAGAAAAACCGCCGCCGAAAACGGGGTCCTTCCGGTCATCCCCCCGTTCTCGTCAGTAACCGCAGGGGTCGAAATAACGGTTCTTGACGGAGAGAGCGAGATAAACGGGGCACTGAGACAGCTCGGCTGACCGAAGATCGCGGTACAGGTATTATACCACACCGCCGCCGTTCTGTCGTCCCCCGAAATTCCCGTGGGAAATTATGCCAGCCGCAATCCTCGCATACTTTGGCTTCCCCTTGAGGGGAAGCTGTCAGCGCCAGCTGACTGATGAGGTGTAGGTTCCGCTTGCGGAACCGTTTACACGGCGAAAAGTACCTTTAAGCTAAGTAACGCGCTATCGCGCTACACCTCATTCGTCGGCTCCGCCGACACCTTCCCCTCGGAGGGGAAGGCTCACTGTCGGTTTTTGCTTTTGCGACAGAGATTTCACGACTGCATCGCCGCCAATAACCTCTTTTTCTTTCTCGGAGAAAGAAAAAGAGGGAAAAAGAA
>OLGD01000980.1_pt1 | contig 49383 bp, 57 predicted proteins | sample 1605311 | NCBI WGS metagenome assembly OLGD01 (sample SAMEA3888917, study PRJEB22519) | human gut metagenome | biome: human gut; feature: human-associated habitat; material: faeces | place: Denmark | collected 2010
GTTATGGATTTAGGTAAAGTAGAAGGAGTTATGCCAGCTAAAGAACAAATACCAACAGAAAAATATCATGTAAATGATAAAATAAAAGGATATATCCTAGATGTAGAAAAAGGAGCAAAAGGAGTTCCACAAGTTATAATTTCAAGAGCATGTCCAGAATTTGTTAAGAAATTATTTGAATTTGAAATACCAGAAATTTATGAAGGGGTAATAGAAATAAAAGCTGTATCTAGGGATGCAGGTAGCAGAAGTAAAGTTGCTGTATATTCACCAAACGAAAATATAGACCCAGTTGGTTCTTGTGTAGGACAAAAAGGAGTAAGAATTCAAAACATAATTAATGAATTAAATGGTGAAAAAATAGATGTAATAGAATGGAATGCAGATTTATCTATTTATATATCTTCAGCTTTATTACCAGCACAAGTAATGGCAGTAGATATAGATGAAGAAAACAGAATTGCACAAGTAATTGTACCAGATGACCAATTATCATTGGCAATTGGTAAATCAGGACAAAATGCAAGACTTGCAGCTAAACTAACAGGATTATCAGATTGGAGAATAGATATAAAATCTGAAACTCAATTTAGAAACATTTTGATGGAAAAACAAGCTGAAATGGAAGCTACTGGTGAGGATAATGAATCAGAAGAATAAACATATAAATAAGCATAAGCAAGTATAATATAAGGAAGTGTTAGAATGAAAAAAATACCACAAAGAACTTGCATTGGTTGTAAAGAAAAAAAAGATAAAAAAGATTTAATTCGTATAGTAAGAAATAAAGAAGGCAACATTACATTAGATAGAACTGGAAGGGCAAATGGTAGAGGAGCATATATTTGCGATAATATTGAATGCCTTGAAAAAGCTATAAAAACAAAAGCCTTAGCAAGAACTTTTGAAATGGATATAGATGAATCAGTTTATAATGAATTAAGAGGTGTAATTAGTGAAAAATAAAATTTTAAATTTACTTGGTCTAGCAACAAGAGCGGGAAATATAATAGCTGGAAATAATGCATGCGAGAATGCATTAAAAATGAAAAAAATAAAGATGCTAATAGTAGCTGAAGAGGCTTCAGATAAAACCAAGAAAAATTATAAATTTTATGCAGAAAAATATAATATTCCAATTATTTTTATAGGGACTATAGAAGAACTAAGTAAAACAATAGGACAGAAAAATAAAGCAATAATAGGAATTAAAGATATAAATATAGTAAAAGGAATACAAAAATTAATTAACGGGGGTGAAGCTATTGGGTAAAATAAAAATACATGAAATAGCAAAGAAGATGGGGCTTACAAGTAAGGAAGTTTTGGAAAAAGCTAAATCTTTAAATTTTGATGTAAAAAGTCATTTAAGTGCAGTAACTGATGAAGAGGCTAAAAAATTAGAAGAAGAATTAAAGAAAAATAATAAAGGTGATCAAAAAAATAAACCAGCCAAGAAACATCAAGCATCAAATAAAAAAGATGAACCTGTGATAATAAGAAGAGAAGTTATTATTTCTGACGAAGAAATAGTAAAAAAGGAAGAAGAAGAAAAACAGAAAAGACAAAAAGAAAGAGAAAAACAGTTAGGGTTTGTAGAAAGAAATAAGAGTAAAGATTTTAATATTGTTTATAGAAACAAACAAACAAAACCACTTACTGTAGAAGAATTATTTGGATTAAAGAAAAAAGAAGAACCAAAGAAAGAAACTCCAAAAGTGGAAGAAAAAGTAGTAGAAAAGCAAGAACCTAAAACAGAAGAGGTAAAGGAAATAGTAAAACCAGAACAAAAAATAGAAAATAAAAAAATAGAAAAAAGTGAAAGAGAGAATATGATAGGGGAACTAAACAGAAAAACAACAAAACAAATTGAATCAAATAAAAATGAAGAAAAAGACTTTTCAAAAAGAAATAATAATTTTAATAATAGAAAAGATAATAAAAACTTCAGAAATAACAATAATAATAGAGATGGTTACAGAAATAATAATTATAAAAACAATAATAATAACTTTAGAAATAATAATTATTCTAAAGGTCCTAGACCAATGGATGAAAGAACTATCGAAAAAAATATTAAAAATATAATGTCTTCAGAAGTAGCAGAAAAAGAAGTTGTAAGAGAATACAACAAATCAATGGAAAAACAAAAAAATAATAAATACGAAGAAAATAAGACAAGAAAATCTGCAAAAGCAAGTAAAAGATTTAGTGATGAAGATATAAACGAAAAGAAATTACAAGACTTAAAACAAACTAATAGCTTATCTACAATGTTTTCTGATCAAGATGGTGGAATGTTAGACTATTATGATTTATCTACAAGAAGAGGAAAGAAAAACAAAAAGAAAAATGCTAAAAATCAAAAGCCAGCTGAATCAAAACAAAAAATATTTAAGCTTACAGAAATTACAATACCAGAAACAATTTCTGTTAAAGATTTAGCTGCAGAATTAAAGAAAACAAGTAGTGAAGTAATAAAGAAACTATTAGGTTATGGTATCATGGCAACAATAAATAATGATATAGACTTTGATACAGCTTACTTAATTGCTCAAGAATTTGGAGTAACTGCTAAAAAGAAGAATGTTGTTAAAGAAGAAGATATTTTATTTGATGAATCAGAAGATAAAGCTGAAGATTTAGTACCAAGAGCACCAGTTATCGTAGTAATGGGACACGTAGACCATGGTAAAACATCATTACTTGATGCAATACGTTCAACTAATGTTATAGAAGGAGAAGCTGGAGGAATTACACAACATATAGGTGCATATCAAGTAAAAGTTAATGGAAGAGACATTACATTCTTAGATACACCAGGACATGAAGCTTTTACAAGTATGCGTGCAAGAGGTGCTCAAATTACAGATATAGCTATATTAGTTGTTGCTGCAAATGATGGTGTTATGCCACAAACAGTAGAAGCTATAAATCATGCTAAAGCTGCAAATATACCAATAATTGTAGCTATAAATAAAATTGATTTACCAGGTGCAAATATAGAAAAAGTTAAAGAAGAATTAATGAAATATGAATTAGTTCCAGAAGAATGGGGCGGGGACACAATATATGTTCCAATATCTGCTAAAACACATCAAAATATTGATCAATTATTAGAAATGGTATTATTAGAAGCAGATATGTTAGATTTAAAAGTAAACCCTCATAAACAAGCTAAAGGTGCTGTAATAGAAGCTAGACTTGATAAATCAAAAGGTCCAATTGCTTCATTATTAGTACAAAGAGGAACTTTAGATATTGGAGATACAATAGTTGTAGGTTCTTCTATAGGAAGAATTAGAGCTATGAAAAATTATAAAGGACAAAAAGTTAAAAAAGCTGGTCCTTCAATGCCAGTAGAAGTTATGGGACTTACAGAAGTTCCAGTAGCAGGTGAAACATTCTACGAGGTAAAAGATGAAAAAATGGCTAAACACTTAATAGAAAGAAGAAAGAGACAAGAAAGAGAAAAATCAATAAATCAAGTAAATAAAGTTACATTAGACAATCTATTTAGCCAAATGGAAGAAGGAAAATTAAAACAATTAAACTTAATTATAAAAGCAGATGTACAAGGTACTGTAGAAGCTGTAAAACAATCATTAGAAAAACTATCTAACGAAGAAGTTAGAGTTAAAGTAATTCACTCAGCAGTTGGTGCTGTTACAGAATCAGACGTTACTCTTGCAAATGTATCTAATGCTATAATAATTGCATTTAATGTAAGACCTGTGCCAACAGCAAAAGCACAAGCTGAAAAAGATAATGTCGAAATAAAACAATATTCAATTATTTACCAAGCTATAGAAGATGTAGAAACAGCAATGAAAGGTATGCTAGATCCTAAATATGTAGAAAGAATAATAGGAACAGCAGAAATAAGACAAACATTCAGAATCTCAAGTGTTGGAACAATTGGTGGAGCTTTTGTATTAACAGGAAAAATAGAAAGAAATGCAGGAGTTCGTGTAATACGTGATGAAGTAGTAATTCACGAAGGTAAATTAGCTTCATTAAAAAGATTTAAAGATGATGCAAAAGAAGTTAATAAAGGTTTCGAATGTGGTATGCAAATAGAAAATTATAATGATATAAAAGAAGGAGATATTATAGAAGCATTCGTAATGGACGAAGTTAAAAGATAATATCAAAGGAGGTATATATGCCTAATAAAAATCAAAATAGATTAAACAGAATTGATGAAGAAATGAAAAAGGAAATAAGTCATATTATAACATATGACTTAAAAGATCCTAATATAACTGGGTTAATAAGTGTAACAAAGGTAAAAGTTAGCGGTGATTTAAAATATGCTAAAGTTTATGTAAGCATGTTAAATGCAAAAGACAATAAACAAGTATTAGCAGCATTAAAGAAATCAGCAGGTTTTGTAAGAACAGAAGTTGCAAAACGAATTAACTTACGTACAACACCAGAAATAATATTTATATTTGATGATTCAATAGAATATGGTGCAAGAATTGATACAATTTTAAAAAATGTTATAAAAGACATTAAGCCAGAAAATAAAGGAGAATAGTTATGACAACATTAGATAATATTGTAGAGGAGATAAAAAAAGCAGAAAGCATAGTTATATTAACACACGAAACACCAGATGGAGATGCAATAGGTAGTAGTTTGGCAATGTACAATGCTTTAAAACAAATCGGAAAAAATGTAGATGTTATAATTCCAGAATGTCCTAGAAACTTCGAATTTTTAGCTGGAGCAAAAGAAGTAAAAAAAGAAGGTAGAAAAGATAATTATGATTTAACTATTACTGTTGATTGTGCGACAATAGAAAGACTTAATGGTTGGAGAGAATACTTTGATAGAGCAAATGTAACTATTAATATTGATCATCATACAAAAAATGGTATGTTTGCAGATTATAACTATGTTAATCCTGCATCACCTGCTTGTGCACAAATACTAATAATAGTATTAGAAGCATTAAATATAAAGATAACAAAAGATATAGGTTCATGTTTATTAGCAGGAATTATAACAGATACAGGAGGATTTAAAAATCAAGGTGTATCAGCAGAAACATTTCAATTTGTTGCTTGGCTTTTACAAACAGGAGTAAATGTTTCAGAAGTATATAAACATGCATATCAAGTACGTACAAGATCTAGTTTTGAATTATCAAAGAAAGCAATGGATAGGCTAGAATTTTTGGAAGATGGTAAAATAGCATTTACATATATAACAAAACAAGATGAACTAGAAGTTAATGCAGAACCAGGGGATCATGAAGGAATAGTAGAAAAAGGTAGAGATATAGAAGGTGTTGAAGTTTCTGTATTTTTACGTCAAAGAGATGATAAAACATATAAAGTATCATTGCGTTCTAATGATTATGTAAATGTATCAGATGTTGCAATAGTATTTGGTGGTGGAGGACATGTAAAGGCAGCAGGTTGTAGAATAGCAGGAACGCCAGAACAAATAAAAAGCACATTAGTAAGTATAATAAGAAAATATTTAAAATAAGGATTTGGGGACGTTCCTTTTTTCACTATTCAAGATAGGGGTTGAGGGACATTCCTAGAAATCCCTATTTGAACTTTAGGGATTTTCCTTAAAGTTCATTTTTGTTTATGGAACAACAAGGTTAAGTAACCTATATTCGTGCGATTGCAAAGAAATACGCACGTATTACAAAGCCAAATTTCTTATAAATAATAAAGAGGTAAGGTATGGATGGAATTATAGTAATAAACAAAGAAAAAGAATATACATCACATGATGTAGTTGCAAAATTAAAGAAAAAGTTAAATATATCAAAAGTTGGGCATACTGGGACTTTAGATCCAAATGCTACAGGAGTTTTACCAATATTAATTGGTAAAGGAACAAAATTCTCTAAATATTTAATTAATCATGATAAAATATATGAAGTGGAATTAGAGCTTGGGAAGAAAACTGACACTGCAGATATAGAGGGAAAAGTAATAGAAGAAAAAAATGTAGATGAAAAATACATAAAAGAAAATTTATTACAAGTTTTAGAAAGCTTTGTAGGAAAACAAGAACAAATTCCACCAATGTATTCTGCAATAAAAAAGAATGGTAAAAAACTTTATGAATATGCACGCGCAGGAGAAAAGGTTGAGATAGAACCAAGAAAAATTGAGATTTATAAAATTGATTTAAATAAATATGATAAAAATATTATAAGTTTTGTTGTGAGTTGTTCAAAAGGTACATATATTAGAAGTTTATGTGAAGATATTGCAGAAAAATTGAATACAGTAGGATATATGAAAAACTTAAAAAGGCTACAAGTAGGGAAATTTAATATTAAAGATGCAGTTTATATAGATGATATAGATTTAAAGAATGTTAATGAACATTTAATTACACTAGAAGAAATTTTAAAAGAAACACCTTGTATTAACTTAGGTGAAAAGAAACTTAAATTGTTTTTAAATGGAGTCCAATTAACTGATAATAATATTGATGGACTTTACAAAATATATGTAGCTAATAAGTTTATTGGAACAGGAACTATAAAAAAAGGACTATTAAAAAGAGATATTATATTATAATTTCGAAAGAGGTATGTCAGTGAATATAGAAAAAATAAAAAGCGCTAAAACAAAATTAATTGGAAAAGAACTAGAATATTTTTATGAAATTGACTCAACACAAGTAGAGGCAAAAAGAAATGTAGAAAAATATAAAAATGGAACAGTAATTATAGCTGATATGCAAACAGCTGGAAGAGGAACACACGGTAGGGTGTGGCATACAAAAACAGATAATATTGCAATGACTATAATATTAAAACCAGAAATTAATATAAAAAGGTTAGAGGGTTTTACTGTTGCAATTGCAGAAAAAATACAACAAGCTATTAAAGAAATATATGGAATAGAATTAGAAATTAAATTACCAAATGATTTATTATTAAATGGAAAAAAAATATGTGGAATATTAACAGAGGTAGTTACAATAAAAGAAATAGTTAAAGAAATTTTTATTGGAATAGGATTTAATGTTAATGAAAAAGAATTTTCAAGTGATATTTCTGATATTGCCACATCACTATATAAAGAAACAAAACAAGTTTATTGTAGAGAAGATATTATTTGCAAAATATTAGAAAATATAGAGCAAGAATTAGAAAAAAGAATATAAGAATAATTTAAGCATTCCTTCATAATATGAAATATGGAGGAATTTTTTATGATTAAGAAAATAAATTTAGAATATCCGTTAGATAGTTTAGAACCTTATTACAGTAGGGAAACTTTAAATATTCATTATAATACTTTATATGTAGGCTATGTAGATAATACAAATATAACATTAGAAAAGCTAGAAAAGGCACGAAAGGAGAGAAATTTCGAAAATATAAAATGGTTAGAGAAAAACTTATCCTTTTTTGGATCAGGAGTAATTTTGCATGAATTGTTTTTTGAGAATATAGGACCTGCGATACCATCTTCACCAGATATTAATTTAATGGAACAAATAAATAAAGATTTTGGTAGGTTCGAGATATTTAAAGAACAATTTACAGAGAGTAGTAAAGTTGTGGAAGCATCAGGTTGGAATCTTCTTGTATGGGTACCTAGATTTAATAAATTAGAAATAATACAGTGCGAAAAACACCAAGATTTAACACTATGGAACTGCAAACCTATTTTGGTATTAGATATGTGGGAACATTCATATTTTTTACAATACAAGGCAAACAGAGGAGAGTATATTAAGGCTTTTTGGAATATAATAAATTGGAATAATGTAAATAAGAGGTTTAAAAATACAAAATAAAATGCGAACAAAATTTCATATTTATATTGACAACTTATAATGCAAAATATAAAATGTCAAAAACGAGGTGGTAGTATGATATATAAATATAACAAGCTTGTAAGAGATAAAATTCCTGAAGAAATAGAAAATCAAGGGAAAGAATGTAAATATGAAATTCTAGATGATGAAAAATATAGTAAAGAACTGGATAAAAAATTATTAGAAGAAGTTAATGAATATATATCAGACCATAGCGAAAAAGAAATGGCAGATGTGCAAGAAGTATTAAAGGCTATTATTAAATATAGGAATATAGATGAAAAAAGAGTTGAAGAATTAAGGAAAGCTAAAGAGCTAAAAAAAGGTGGCTTCTATAATAAAATATATCTAACAGAAGTAATAGAGGACAAAAATGATATACAAGAGCAAAACAAAATAAATACGCAAGAAGGGTTATTAGCAAACATAGGCAAGGCTAGTACTTTAGATGAATTACAGGAGTACATTAGAAGTGTAATTAGAATTAGAGGATTCGAAAAAGAAGAAATAGAGAAAAAAATGCTTTTATTATTAGAAGAAACTGGTGAACTTGCAAAAGCGATTAGAAAAGATTATACAGATATGAAAATAGATGATACAAAATTAAATCATTATACAAATATTGAAAATGAAATAGCAGATGTGTTCATAGTACTTACTTGCATATGTAATAAACTAAATATTAATTTATTTGATGCTGTGTATAAAAAAGAAAAAGAGAATGTAACTAGAAATTGGGATAAAAAGGAGAATAAAAATGGATAATGTACAAAGTATTTTAAATAATTATTATAATGAATATGACGAAGATGGAAGACTAGAAAGAGATAAAGCTCATAGCATAGAATTTATAACAACAACAAAATATATTGAGCAATATTTAAAATCCGGAGATAAAATACTAGAAATAGGTGCAGGAACAGGTAGATATACAATTTATTATGCTAAAAAGGGTTTTGATGTAAATGCGGTAGAATTAATAGAGAGTAATTTATATAAATTAAAAAGTAAAATAACAGAAGGAATGTGTGTAAATGCAGTACAGGGAAATGCAATAGATTTAAGTATGTTTGAAGATAATACATTTGATATAACATTATCTTTAGGACCTTTATACCATTTATTTACTGAAGAAGATGTAAATAAAGCTGTAAGTGAAGCAATAAGAGTAACAAAACCAGGTGGAAAAATATTTTTCGCATATATTACAAATGAAGCAGTAATTTTTAACTATGGATTAAAAAAAGGTCACTTAAAAGAAATAGAAGAAATGTGTGATGAAAATTTTAAAGTTCCAAATATCCCAGAAGAAATATTTGCTGTAAGATATATAAAAGATTTTAATAAAATAATGTCAAATTATAAAAATGTAAAAAAACTTAAAGAGCTTGCAACAGATGGAATTGGTGGAAGTATTGGTGCTATATATGTAAATGAATTATCTGATGAAGAATTTAAAATATGGATAAAATATCATTTGGCAAATTGCGAAAGAGAAGACTTAATGGGATGTAGTAATCATATTTTATATATTGCAGAAAAAATTAAGGCATAGTTAAAACTATGCCTTATAAAATTTCCCTTGCCATAAATTTTCATCTTTTAAACGCTTTTCAAAACCATTTAAAATCCATTTTTTATGCAAATTCCATTCTGGTGCGACAAGTAAGTCCTTTGGTGCATCGCCAGAAATTCTATGTATAATTAAATCTGGTCTTACATGTGTTATAACATATGTAAGCGCATCTAGATAATAGTCTAATGTGATTGGTTCATATTCTTTGTTATAGTACATATTTGCAAGTACAGTATTTTTTACAATATATGTTGAATGTATTTTTAGTCCTTGAATATCATGGTTATTTATAAATGTAACTGTATCTTTTATATCTTCAAAACTTTCTTTAGGAAGACCAATCATCATATGTGCGATAATCTCTATATTATATTTTCTTAAAATATTAACAGCTGTTGTAAATTGCAAGCTAGAATAACAACGATTAATAATTTGGCCAATATTGTTATTTGAAGTTTGTAGTCCGAGTTCAACAGATACGTCATATTTATTAGAGTATGATGCTATTAATTTTGCAATATCTTCTGTAATACAATCAGGTCTTGTCGCAATAGAAATCCCAACAATTTTATTGCTAACATTTAAAGCGGAATCATATTTTTCTTTTAGATTTTCTAGTGTATCATATGTGTTAGTAAAATTTTGAAAATATGCGATAAATTTATTAGCTCGTTTTCCACGATAGCTATTTAAGAAATTAGTTACTTGATTTGCTATATGTTGATTAGCAAATTTAATTAATTCACCAGAGCCTTTTTCACTACAAAAAATACAGCCAGAATTACTTAAAGTTCCATCACGATTAGGACATGTAAAACTTGCATCAATACAGATTTTTAATGTCCTTTCTCCAAATTTATTTTTATAATAAGTATTTAAATGATTATATCTTTCTTGATTTTCCATAATGTGTGTATTATATCAAACATTCCAGAATAAGACAAATATTCACAGACAGATTGACATAAAGTAATAAAAAAGAGTATAATTATAGTGATGCTAGAGTAATATAACTTTAAAGGAGGGTTTGCCTATGAAACAGATTTTCATACGGGGCAAAAGAACATCATTGGAACGTGCCAAGAAAATAACAAAGCAGGCATATGGTTCCAACAATTTCAAAGCAAGATATAAGAGAGGAGAAGTACAGCTGTATTTTCCGAACTACACCTCTGCAAAAGAAGTAGAAATAATTGCAAAGGAACTGAGGCTTAAGGTAATTAGTCTTGGAACCAAAGCAATTTTAGATGTCGATTAAAAACCCTTTTGAGTTCCCTTGGGATATGTAAGTAATAAGAGCATATCCTGGGGGATTTTTCCTTATATAAGAAAATAAAATTGTAATTTTATGGTGGAGTAAGAAAAGTTGACTAAGGTAACATAATTTGATAAAATATAAGATGAAGTTTTTTGAATTTAGCAAATACTTGTTTAAAAGATGGGAGGACAACAAGATGAATATATCATGTAAGTTATTGGAAGAAGATTTGTTAAAGGCTATAACTAAATTACCAAATAAACGTAGTCGGTATTTTTATAAGAATGAAATAAAGATACCAAAAAAATCTTTGGTTATGATGTGTGGTACGCCTGGAGCTGGAAAGACCACTATTGCGCGAAAAATTTGTAGTCAATTGAAAGATTCAATCCACGTTGATATTGACTATTTGTTTGATTGTGCAACAAAAACTCTTTATCCAAATGCTCAGTATTTATCTGCAGAGGATATTGACTTTATTGGAAAAGAGGCCTTTGATAAAGCATATCGAAATGCAGAAGATGCTTTATCAAAGGAAAAGAATGTAATATGGGATAATTTGGGAATATTCCCAACAGAAAGAGCAGAGGTGCTAACTAGACTGAAAGATAAATATTATTCTGCAATACTGATAATAATGAATTGTGATAAATTGCAGGCTATTATCCGGTCGATTGCTCGAGGTGACACGCAGAATAGAACCAATCTAATCTTAAGTACAGATATGTATTTGCAGCCTCAACTTTATCAGCCAAGTAAATACTTTATTGGGTTTGATGAAGTCTACATCATTGACGGAACACAAGAAGTAACAGTAAAGGAGCCATGAGAGTGGCTCTTTTACTATGTCAGATAATTTTTACGAAATGTAAGATAACTCTTGAAAGATTATGTAAAGTATGATAGAATATACAAGTCGCAAAACAATGTTGAGTTTTAACTACCATAAGGTAGAGAAAGGAGTTGCCATAATGATAAAAGTGGCACTTAAAAACGGATACACTGTATATGGAAGACTTATAGAAGAGAATTCATCTTCCATAATACTTGTAGCACAGCGGGAGCTGATTCCAGAGATGAGAATTTCTCATATCCGTTGTTCAAAAGACATCGGCGAGAAAATCGTCATTGACAGGAATCAGGTGGAAGAAATAGAGGAAGTCTCATATGATGAGATGGAATTTGTTGGTGAACCCGAGAAAGAGTGGTCTTTCTGGTTAGGTTTTAGTGAGCATTTATCTGCCGGCCAGCTTGAACCAGGAATTACTCAATATGACGAGGGACCGGTCAATCCAATTAGCGAGGAATTAAATCTGGAGCCAAAAGTTGAATTGGAGGAAGATCCAGAAGAAGAACTCGACGATGGGCTTGACATGTAAAATAATGACCATAGTGTACGCACATGCACTGTGGTCATTATTTTTTACTAAATATATGCTAGTTTAAAATATTGCTAGTATCGTTTTTTAAAATTTCAAGATGGATGTAAAAGCTATTAAAACTCCTCCTAAATCAAATATAATATTTTTTATCATAATTAGTACTCCTTATTTAAGTTTAGTTAACGTAGATTATAACATGTTATGGTTAAATAGCCAATATACAAAAATAAAATAATATGCTATAATTACCATGGTAACAAAAAGGCAGAGAGGACTTACAAAAATATGTAAGTAAAAGGAGGTTCTTTATGGATGGACTAAAAAAGGATGCTATTGTATATGTGTTTACAAAAGCTGAAAGATGCATTTGTGGTAGGTATGTAGGAGAACGGAAGGGAAATGTACGAATAGTTCTCCAACGAAAAGTAATACCAGACGACAAATTACTGGGAAAAGGAGTACATGACAGGACACTTATAAGATGCTCAAAGGACTTTGGAGATGCTATTAGCATTCCTAGAGCAGAAATCAAACTTTGGAGTTATGCAAGATACAATGAGATTTGTTTTGTAGGAGAACCCGAAGAGAAAGATTATTTTTGGCCATTTTTTCACTTTTATGATGCTCGGTATTTGAACATCGAAAACTGTGTGATAACACAGTATAACTCAGCAGGGTACTTTAAGGGCAGAGAAAAAGAACCGCAGTTAGAGAGTGATTAATGCTAACTGTAAAACAAACAGATTTTAATCATAGGGATGGAGTAAGTAACAAGAAAGAAACGTTGTTGGTTTCTCCATCTCGATGAAAAATCTGACCGGTCGGACTAATTAAAAATAAGCTAAAAAAACAGTAAAATATTATATAGACTTTATATAGGGAGTAGATATGAGCAATATACAAATAATTTCAAGCGGAAAATATATTCCTGAAATAAAAATAACAAATGAAGAATTAGAAAAAAAATATCAAGTAGAAGAAAATTATATTTTAAAAAGAACAGGAATAAAACAAAGATATTATACTAATGAAGAAATAGAACAATTAGCAATTAAAGCTTCAAAAGAAGCGTTACATAACGTAAAAGAAAAGATAGATTTAATAATAGTAGCATCTATATCAGGAAGGTGCCAAATGCCAAGTATATCTTACGAGATACAAAAATATTTCGACATAAAAAATTGTATGTGTATGGATATTCTTGCAGGATGCGCAGGTTTTATAAATGCTCTAGATATAGCAAAGTTATATATAGATAGTGGAAGAGCAAATACAGCATTGGTTGTAGGAGTAGAAAAACTATCAACACATCTTGATATAAATGATATAAATACAGAGATTTTGCTTGCAGATGGTGCAGGTGCAATTGTTATAAAAAAGAGTAATGATGATAAATTATATGATTCATATATAGAAAGCAAAGGGCAAAAAGGCGAAATTCTAACATGTGTAAATAATGAAAAAATATATATGGATGGTAAAGAAGTATATAAATATGCTGTAACAGATACAGTAAAAAATATAACTAAGCTTTTAGAAAAAAATGAAATAGCCATGGAAGATATAACTTATGTAATTCCACATCAATCTAATAGCAGAATTTTGTCATCAATGGCAACTAAATTAAAACTTCCAAGTGGCAAGATGTATTCAAATGTAGAAGAATACGGAAATACATTTTGTGCAAGTATTCCAATAGCACTAGATGACATGTTTAAACAAAATAAATTAAAAGAAAATGATAAAGTAATTTTAATAGGATATGGTGGCGGATTAAACACAGGAAGTATCTTATTAGAACTATAAAACAAAGGAAGGAAGATAATAATGAAAATAGCTTTTATGTTTCCAGGCCAAGGGGCACAAACTGTAGGAATGGGAAAAGATTTATATGATAAATATGAAGAAATAAGAGAAGTATATAAAAAAGCTTCAGAAATATCTGGAAAAGATATAGCAGAATTAACATTTAATTCTACAATGGAAGAATTAAGTAAAACAGAAAATACACAACTTGCAATAGCAACAATGAGTTTAGGAATTTTAAAAGTATTAGAAAATAAAGGAATAAGACCAGACATAACAGTAGGATTAAGCTTAGGAGAATATCCAGCATTAATAAGTGGAGGATATTTAAGTTTTGAAGATGGAATCACATTATTAAAGCATCGTGGATATTTAATGGGAAATAAAGTAGAACCAGGTAATTACAGTATGGCTGCAATAATTGGTTTAGATAGTAAAATTATAGAAGAAGTATGTGCAGAAATTGCAGAAGAAGGAATGTTTATTTCACCTGCAAATTATAATTATTCTGGTCAAACAGTAATTTCTGGAGACGAAGAAGCTATTAATTTAGCAATAGAAACCTTAAAAGAAAAAGGAGCAAAAAGAGCTTTAAAATTAGCAACAGGAGGTCCTTTCCATACAACAAAGTTAAATGAAGCAAAAGAACTATATACAGAAAAATTAAAAGAAGTAAAATTTAATACAGAAGCTCCAAAAGCAAAAGTAATAAAAAATCTAGACGGAACATTTTATAACGAAAATGATGATATGGTAGATGTTTTATCAAGACATATTGTAAGTTCTGTAAGATTTGATAAAGCAATAAAAACAATGCAAGATTATGGAATAGATACATATGTAGAAATAGGACCAGGAAAAACACTAACAGGTTTTGTTAGAAAAGAAAACAAAGAAGCAAATGTAGTTAACATTAATAGTGTGGAAACACTAGAAGCTTTTTTAGATAGTTTAAAATAATTTTTTTAAGTAAAAATTCAAATAAAGGAGAGAAAAAAATGGAAAAGAAAGTAGCTTTAATTACAGGAGGTTCAAGAGGAATCGGAAAGGCAATTGCAGAGAAATTTGCTAAAAATGGATACGATTTAGTAATAAATTATGTTTCAGACAATACAGACTTAGATGCAATTAAAGAAGAATTTAAACAATATGGTTCAGAAGTATTAATGGAAAAAGCAGATGTAAGTAATTATGAAGAATGCGAAAAAATGGTAACATCAGCAATAGAAAAATTTGGAAGAATAGATGTATTAGTAAACAATGCTGGAGTTACAAGAGATAATTTATTAATGAGAATGAAAGAAGAAGACTTCGATAAAGTAATTTCTATAAACTTAAAAGGAACATTTAATTTAACAAAATTAGTAACACCATATATGATGAAAAGAAGAGAAGGAAGAATAGTAAGTATTTCATCTGTAGTTGGAGTTATGGGAAATGCTGGACAATCAAATTACGCAGCATCAAAAGCAGGAATTATAGGATTTACAAAAAGTGTTGCAAAAGAACTTGCATCAAGAAACATATTAGCAAACTGTGTAGCACCTGGATTTATAGCTACAGATATGACAGCAGTATTAAATGACAAGGTAAAAGAAAGCATTAATGCACAAATTCCTCTAAAAAGAATGGGAACAGCAGAAGAAATAGCAAATGCAGTATACTTCTTAGGAGGAGAAGAAAATACATATATAACAGGTCAAACATTAAATATAGATGGGGGTATGATTTAGAATGGAAAGAAGAGTTGTTGTTACAGGTATAGGAGCAGTTACACCAATAGGAAATACAGCAAAAGAATTTTGGGAAGGAATTAAAGCTGGAAAATGTGGTATTGACGAAATAACAAAAGTTGATACAAGTGATTTAAAAGTAAAATTAGCAGCAGAAGTAAAAGATTTTAATCCAGAAGATTATTTTGACAGAAGAACAGCTAGAAGGATGGATTTATATACACAATATGCTGTGGTAGCATCAAGAGAAGCACTAAAAGATAGTGGAATTACAGAAGAAAATACAGATATGACAAGAGTAGGAACTGTTATAGGTTCTGGAATTGGTGGATTAAATACTATGGAAAAAGATATTGGAGCATGTGCATTAAAAGGACCAGATAGAGTATCACCAATGTTTATTCCAATGGGAATACCAAATATGGCAGCAGGAAATGTAACAATAGACTTAGGACTAAAAGGAGAATCTGTTGCAATGGTAACTGCATGTGCAACTGGAACACATTCAATAGGAGAAAGCTATAGAATGATTAAACATGGTTATCAAGATGCAATACTTGCAGGAGGAACAGAAGCACCAATTACAAAAACAGGGATAGCAGGTTTCCAAAACATAAAAGCATTAACACAAGCTACAGACAAAAACAGAGCAAGTATACCTTTCGACGCCGAGAGAAGCGGATTTGTTATGGGTGAGGGTGCTGCAGTTATAGTTCTAGAAGAGTTAGAACATGCTAAAAAAAGAGGAGCACATATATACGCAGAAATAGTAGGATATGGAGCATCATCAGATGCATATCATATTACATCACCATCACCAGATGGTGAAGGCGCAGCAAGAGCGATGGTAACTGCAATGGAAGATGCTAAAATAAAACCAGAAGATGTTACATATATAAATGCACATGGTACATCAACACATTTAAACGATGCTGGCGAGACTATGGCGATAAAAAAAGCATTAGGAGAAGGAGCAAGCAAAAAAGTTTTAGTAAGTTCTACAAAGAGTAACACTGGACATTTATTAGGAGCAGCTGGAGGTGTTGAAGCTATTGTTTGCGTTAAAGCAATAGAGGAAGGCTTTGTACCAGCAACAATAAACTATAAAGTAGAAGACCCTGAATGTGATTTAGATATAGTTCCAAACGAAGGAAGAAATGTTGAAGTAAAATATGCGATGTCAAATTCATTAGGATTTGGTGGACATAACGGATCAATAATATTTAAGAAATATGAAGACTAGGGGGAATAAAAATGGAATATTCAGATATTAAAAGATTATTAGATGATATGGGAAATTCTAAAGTTGATAGTTTAGATATCGAGTTCCCAGATGGAACAAAAATTAAAATGAAGAAAAACGAAGCTAAAATTATAGAAGCTATAGAACCAAGACCAGTACCAGCTGTAAAAGAAGTTACTTTACCAACTGAGTCAAAAGAAGAGACAAGAGCAGTAGTAGCAACAGAAAATTACAAAGAAGTAAAATCACCAATGGTAGGAACATTTTATAGTGCACCATCACCAAAAGACGAACCATATGTAAAAGTTGGTGACAAAGTAAAAAAAGGTGATGTACTTTGCGTAGTAGAAGCCATGAAACTAATGAATGAAATAGAATCAGAATTTGACGGAGAAATAGTAGAAATCTGCGTTAAAAATGAAGATATGGTAGAATATGGAACTACATTATTTAAAATAAAATAGGACTTTTGATGAACTTTAAGGACCGTCCCTAAAGTTCAAAAACGTAGGAAACCATACTGCGAAGCCAACATAGAGCTTAGCAAACAAAAATATAAAGGAGAAAAAATTATGCTAAATATTAATGAAATAATGGAAATAATTCCACAAAGACCACCATTTTTAATGATAGACAGAGTAGAAGAGTTTGTGCCAGGAGAAAGTTGTGTGGCATATAAAAATGTATGTATAAATGAACCACACTTCCAAGGACATTTCCCTGGTAACCCAATAATGCCTGGAGTTCTTACAATAGAAGCTTTAGCACAAACAGGTGCGGTTGCAATTCTTTCTATGCCAGAAAACAAAGGTAAAAATGCGCTTTTTGGTGGTGTAGATAAATTAAGATTTAAAAGACAAGTAATACCAGGAGATGTATTAAAACTAGAAGTTAAAATTATAAAAAGAAAAGGTCCAATAGGGGTTGGAGAAGCAATAGCAACAGTAAATGGAGAAGTTGCTGTAAAAGGTGAACTTACATTTGCAATAGTATAATTGCGCTTAAGAATGAAGCAAGAAAGGATTTGAAATTGATATGTTAAAAAAGATATTAATTGCAAACAGAGGAGAAATAGCTGTAAGAATTATAAGAGCATGTAGAGAAATGGGAATAAAAACAGTTGCAGTATATTCAGAAGCTGATAAAACAGCATTACATACAAAACTTGCAGATGAAGCAATATGTATAGGACCTGCGCCTTCTGTAAAAAGTTATTTAAATGTAAAAGCAATAATAGAAGCAGCTTGCTTAACTGGTGCAGATAGTATTCATCCAGGTTTCGGATTTTTATCAGAAAATAGTAGCTTTGCAAAAATGTGTGACGAAATAGGTTTAAAATTTATCGGACCAAAACCAGAAATAATCGAACTTATGGGAAATAAATCAAAAGCGAAAGAAACTATGAAAAATGCTGGAGTTCCAGTTGTTCCTGGTTCAGATGGACTAATATATACTATGCAAGAAGCAATAAATATATCAAACCAAATAGGATATCCAGTAATGCTTAAAGCGTCTGCTGGTGGAGGCGGAAAAGGCATACGAGTTGCATACAACGAGGATGAACTAAAAAAAGCATATGAAGTCGTAAAGCAAGAAGCAGCTATATCTTTTAATGATGATAGCATTTACATAGAGAAATTTATAGAAAATCCAAGACATATAGAAATTCAAGTAATGGCTGATGAACATGGTAATGCAGTACATTTAGGAGAAAGAGATTGTACTGTACAACGAAGAAACCAAAAAATGCTAGAAGAAACACCATCAGGAATAATAGATAGCAAATTAAGAGAAAAAATGGGTGCTGTAGCTGTTAAAGCTGTTAAAGAAGTTGGATACACAAATGTTGGAACAATAGAATTTTTAGTAGATAAAAATAAAGATTTCTATTTTATGGAAATGAATACAAGAATCCAAGTAGAACATCCAGTAACAGAGATGGTAACAGGATTAGACTTAATAAAAGAGCAAATTCGTATAGCTTCAGGTGAAAAAATGACATATAAACAAAAAGATATTATATTTACAGGACATAGTTTAGAAGCTAGAATAAATGCAGAAAATCCAGCTAAAAACTTTATGCCATGTCCAGGATTAATAGAGGAATTACATCTTCCAGGTGGAAATGGTGTAAGAGTTGATACAGCTGTATATGCAGGATATAAAGTTCCTCAAAATTATGATTCTATGATTGCAAAAGTAATTGTTCATGGAAAAGACAGAAAAGAATCAATTGCTAAAATGAAAAGTGCATTATCAGAACTTGTAATTTCAGGGATAGAAACAAACACAGACTTCATATTAAAAATATTAGACAATGAGAAATTTAAAGCTAATGATTATGATACATCATTTATAGAAAAAGAATTTGGAAAATAGGGATCTGGTTTACTATTTTGATAAAAATATCGCACTTCTAAGAATTAGTATAAGCTATTCTTAGAGGTGTTTTTATTATATGTAGAAAATTATAGCCAAGTAGAAGCACTAGTTTGGTAATTTAGATTGAAAAAATAGCAAAGCAGTGGTATAATTATTATGTTTACTAACAACTGTGCACTAATAAAATAGGAGGCATGAATATGTCAAAAAGGTTAATTTGCTCAGAATCTTGGTTGCGGAACAAGATTCATGTAAAAGTCTATCTACCAGTTCCAGGTAGTATTGACAAATTGGAAGCTCCAGCAATGGGAAATTCACCGATGGAAAGAGACGAAAATATTATGAAGTTTGCAGAAGAAATGTGGTTTCCACAGTATTTTAGAGCTGTCAAACGCATAATAGATGTCTACGAAAGAAGTGAGATGCCATTACGTTATATTATAGGGCAGGAGATTGATATCTTTCCTATGATAGAGCGAGTTGGAATGTATTCAGTATTCAGTGGAAAGATTTCTATGGATAATGATAGTATGCTGGACATAAGTATCGTAGGTTCTGGAGCTCAGATTTTTGGACATGAAATGGGACAGAAGCTTCTTTGCGTAAAAGAAAGCAACGAACTTCTTGAAAATGTACAAGAATATTTTGGAACTACAGAAAAATGGGCACATGAAATAATCGCAGAACTAACCGGTGAAATAGTTGCCAATGATGATACCGCAGTTAAAATCTCCTTTATAGATGAAAGGACGAAGGAGTATTTTAAACGTCAAATTTTAAAATTGGCGTGGCAATAAGTAAACAATGACTGAACTTAAATCCCAGTAAAAGGATAATATCTTTTTACTGGGATTTGTCTGTTTGTAAAAATATACATACTAATCTTGATAGATAGTATATGTAAAATTAAGACTAAAAAAGATTAATTTATTATAAAGAGGGAAAAAAGGAACAGTACATAATCCTTAATTAAGGAAAGTCTCTTAATCCCCCAATGCCTATTGTCATATACAAAATTTTGGTATAGAATAAAACCGAAGAAAAACGGAAAAGGATGTGATATGAATGACACCTAGTTATGATACAATTGTTATAGGAATGGGACCAGGAGCAATATTTTTTGCATATGAGATGATTCAAAAAAATCAAAATAAAAAAATATTGTTAGTAGAACAAGGAAAACGAGTAGAAGATAGAAATTGCCCTATAGAAACAATAGGAAAATGTGTAAAATGCAAACCATTTTGTAATATTACAAGTGGATTTTCTGGAGCAGGAGCTTTTTCAGATGGAAAATTATCTTTATATAATATAGAAGACGATGATTTTTATGTTGGAGGAGAACTGCATAAGTATGTTGGAGTAGAAGAAACAAAGAAATTAATAGACTATACAGATCAAATATACTTAGATTTTGGAGCAGATCCAAAACTAGAAGGAACAAAGTATAAAAACGAAATAAACGAGATAAAGAAAAAAGCCAAAAAAGAAGAAATAACATTAATAGATATTCCAATAAGACATCTAGGAACAGAAAAAGCACATGAGTTATATAAAAAATTAGAAAAATATTTAGAAGAACACAACATAGACTTAATGTTCGAAACAGAAGTAAAAGATTTAATAATAGAAAATAATGAAGCAAAAGGAATTATTGTACATAATGTAAAAGAAAATTCCGAAGAAAAAATATATGGAAAAAACATAATAATAGCAGTAGGAAGAAAAGGCGCAAATTGGCTAGTAGATATGTGTAATGAACACAATATAAAAACAGAAGCTGGAGTAGTAGATATAGGTGTAAGATATGAACTTTCAGATGAAGTAATGAAAGACATAAATACATATATGTACGAAGGTAAATTTATCGGTTATCCAGGACCTTTTAAAGATAAAGTAAGAACATTTTGCCAAAATCCAAGTGGGTTCGTTTCATCAGAAGTATATGATGAAGGAATAAACTTAGTTAATGGACATTCATATAAAGACAAAAAAAGCACACATACAAATTTAGCAATACTAGTATCACATCATTTTAATTATCCATTTGATAAACCAATAGAATATGGAAGAAATATAGCTAAGAATATAAATGAATTGGGAAATGGAAATATTGTAGTTCAAAGATTAGGAGATATTTATAGAGGAAAAAGAACTTGGGATGAAGAATTACAAAATAATAAAATTAAGCCAACATTAAAATCAGCAGTTGCAGGAGATATAACATTTGCACTTGGATATAGAACTATGACAGATATTCTTCAATTTATAAGAAGTATGGACAAAATAGTAGAAGGATTTGCAAATCCAGAAAATCTATTATATGCACCAGAAATAAAATTCTATAGTAATAAAGTAGTAATAGATCATAATTTTGAAACAAGTGTAAAAGGCTTGTATTCTATAGGAGATGGTGGAGGAATGACAAGAGGATTAATGATGGCATCAGCATCTGGAGTACAAATGGCAAGGAATTTAATAAATAAAGGAGTATAATATGCATATAAGTGTTAGAGGAATAGTAGAAAAAGATGATGGAATCATCTTAATACATAGAATAAAACCAAGAGAAGATGGTACATTAAGAGATTATTTTGTTGTACCTGGCGGAAAGCAAGAAGAAGGGGAAAGCAATTTAGAAACACTAAATAGAGAAATAGAAGAAGAACTAGGAATTACAGTAGATGTAAAAGAAAAATTAATAGAATATGATGACCAAGCTTATAATGATAGCATTCAAATATTTTACATATGTACACATAAAGACGGAATAATAGGAACAGGAAATGGCCCAGAAATGACTAATAAAAATGAATATAAAGGTACCTTCGAGCCAGTAGTTGTAAAATATGAAGAACTAAAAAATGTGAATTTAGTACCAGAAGCTATTAAAGACATACTAGTAGAAAGATATAAGGCAATAAAAAAATGAAAAGAAGTTATAGTTATTTTATAGTAAAACCAGATGGGATAAGATATTTAGATGAAATATTAAATGATTTAGAGGGAAAATTTCAAGAAATAAAATATTATGCAGTAGATGATTTCGAAAGTTTAATTAAAAAATTATATCATAGACATTATGAACAAAAAGGTAGTAATTTTGCAAAAGCGTATGCTTCATATTTATATGGAATTAGAGAAATTTTTGGTAATAAAGCATTGTTAGTATTAGTAGGTGATAGAGAAAAAACATATGAAGAATTATCTAATGATATTTTTGCAGAGAAAACATTAATAAGACAAAAATATATTAATAATAATGTTGGTATAATTACAAATTTAGGAGATGAAAGAGTTAACTATATAAGATATGTAGACCAAAAAGGAAATTTAAAAAAGCCAAGAATTCTAAATGGAATGGGTAATATAAGAATAAGCGATATGAATATTATTCATTCACCAGATCCTAATGAAGCAACAACAAAAGAAGAATTACAAATTATTATAAATAGCGGAATTTTACAAGACAAAAATCTATTAACGCCAGATACTATTAAAAAATAAGAGAATATGGAACATTTAATTTTTTTAATGATATGAAAAAAGATGATTATCAAGGAAATATAGGACCAGATATATCTGGATTTATTAAATCAGAAATAGACGAAAGATAATATACAAGGGGGAAAAAGTATGGAAGAAGAATTAGAAAATGGAATAGCTTTAATGGATGGAATATTACAAAATTGGGCAAATGAAAACAAAGGAAAGTATCATATATTCTTTCCGAAATGTACAAAAGAAAATGACAAGGATGTTGTGTTATTCCCAATATTTGAAGAAAATAAAAATGGAACTTTAAACCTAAAAGTATGGGCAAAATACAATTTAGAAAATTATTCTTTGGAAGATTATTTGGATGTAAAAAATAAAATTATATTATTTGATAAAAAATTAATAAATTATAAAAAGAAAAAATTTGCACAAAATGTAATTGCATTAATAGAAATATTTTATACAGCCCAAGAATTTATGGAACTTTCAGAAGATAGTATAGAATACATAGCAAATCAAGAATTGTTAGAAGAGAAAATTGATGAATATAAACAAAAATTCAAAACAATTCTTGCTGAAGAAGAACTAGCTATTGCATATGGAGTAAAAAAGAATGAGCCAGTAAAAACAGAAAAAGCGAAACTTCCAGTTACAAATACACAGCCTATTGAAAATAAGAAAGAAGAAACAAAAGAAAAGAGAACAGTAAAAATACCAGATTTAACGATAAAAAAATTACAAGAAAGTATATCTAAGATAGACCATAAAAATAATTCAAAAGAAAAATACATGTTAAAACTTATGGAAGAAGTTGGCGAGCTTGCAAAGGTTGTAAATGAAGATGTACGAATGAAAGATAAAGAAATTAAAGGAACAATAGAAGAAGAAGTACAAGATGTGTTATATTATGTAACATGCTTAGCAAATATTTATGGAATAGACTTAGAAGAATGTATATATTTAAAAGAAGAATTAAATTGTAAAAAATATAATAGGAAAAATATGTTTAAAGACTAAAATTAAGGAGTAATTAATGAGCAAAGTTGCAAATATGTTAAATATGGTAAAAATTCTGGAAGATGGTAAAATACATACAATACAAGACTTGGCAGATGAATTAGAAGTATCTACAAGAATTATAAGAATATATAAGCAAGAATTAGAACAAGCAGGAATATATATTCAAGGCAAGCAAGGAATAAATGGTGGGTATATTTTAGATAATATGAAAAATACTATTGATATTGGGCTAACAGGAGAAGAAATATATCAGCTAAAAAATATGAAAAAGAATGAATTAGACGAAGCTATAATAGAAAAGATTATTAAAGCATATATTACTAATGAACATAGAAAAGATAGTACTAAAAGTGAACAGTTAATGCCAGAATTTACAGAAATATATAAAGATTTTAGGCTAGCTATCAATAACAGAAATAAAATCTATATTGAGTTTAAATCTGTCAATTCAGGGATAACCAAAAGAATAATACATCCGGCAGAACTATTTACATATTTAAATAATTGGTATGTTGCAGCATTTTGCGAATTAAGGAATGAAATTAGACTATTCAAATTAAATGACATACTCTCATATAAAATATTAGACGAAAAATATGAAGAAGAAGTAAATTTAAAAATCTGGTCAAAAAATTAAACTGACAATTATATTTCCTCTTTTTGTGATAAAATAAAATCACAAAAGGAGGATTTTTATGTATAAAACAATAATATTTGATCTAGATGATACCTTAAATGATGATACAAAAAATATGCAAGAAGCATTTAAAATACTAACAAAAGATAAATATAGTGACGAAGAATTTAAAAAATTTCAGACAATAGATAAGAATTACTGGAAAGAAAGGGCTGCAGGAATAGTAAAAGATCCTAGAGAAGGGATGTCAAAAGCGGAAAAAGCAGAGTGGAATAGAGCACAAAGATTTTTAAGATATTTTAAAGGAATTTCTTATGAAGAAGCGGTAAAAATGAATGAAATATATACAGAAGGACTAAAACGAAAAGTACAAGAAATAGAAGGAGCTAAGGAAATCATAAAATATTTAAAAGACAAAAAGTATAAGCTTATAATTGCAAGTAATGGACCAAGCACAGCAATACCATCAAAATTGAAGGGATTAGGAATAAATGAATATATAGATGAAACCTTTGCAGCAGATGAATGTGGAAGTATGAAACCACACACATATTTTTATGAAGCTTTATTTAACAAAATAAATAACCATAATACGAAAGAAATGTTATATATAGGTGATGAGTTAGAAAAAGATATTAAAGGTGGAAACGAAGTAGGAATGGATACATGCTGGTTTAATATAAGAAATGAGAATGTTAGTATTTATAAGCCAACATATGAAATACATAAGTTAGAAGAATTAAAAAATATATTATAAAAGGGAGAAAAAGATATGGAGGAAATAGTATTTGTAACACATAACAAAGGTAAAATAGCATCTGCACAAAAACAACTAGCAGGAGTAAATGTAAAAATATTCGAATATGAGTTAGACGAACCAAGAAGTGATGATATAAAATTTATTTCAAAAGCAAAAGTAGAAGAGGCGTATAAATTAGTAAAAAAGCCATGTATTTCTTTAGATTGTGGTTTCTGGATAGAAGAATTAAATGGATTTCCACGAGCATTTGTTAACTTTTCATTAGAAACATTAGGACTAGAAGGAATCTTAAAATTAATGGAAGGAAAAGAAAACAGAAACTGCAAGTTCACAGAATGTTTATCATACTATGATGGAAAAGAAGTACATCAATTTATGGGAGAGCATAAAGGGAGACTAGCAAAAGAAATATTAGGAGATGATACAAACGAAAAATGGTCAGATTTATGGTATATCTATATACCTAGTGGATATGAAAAGACATTAGCACAAATGACAAAAGAGGAACGAGCTACGAGGAAAAAGTATGAAAGTAAAGATGCAATGAAAATATTCGCAAATTGGTATTTAGAAAATAATGCAAATTTATTATAGAGTTTAAAATTTTGAATAGTTGGATATAAATATTTAGATAAAAAGTAGTAAAATAGAAGCTTTTATGATATAGTTCTTTATAAAATAGGAGTAGCAAGTTTAATATGTAAATATGAAACTATTAACATATACTGGCGAATAAAGGAGTATATTATGAGAGCTAATTTTTTTGGAAGTACAGCATGTTATTTAAAGAAAGACAACAAAATATTATTTATAAAATTTAATAAAAAATGGGGACAAGTATATGCTCCAATAGGTGGCAAAATAGAAGCAGGAGAAACACCTACAGAATGTTTATTAAGAGAATTTAAAGAAGAAACAGGACTAGAATTAAAAGATCCAAAACTTAAGGGAATTTCATTTTGGAAAGATAGTACAGAGGGTATAATATTTATATATACTGCCGAAAACGTTGTTGGAGATATGCAAGAATCAGAAGAAGGAAGATTAGAATGGATAGACATTAGCGAGTTAGACAATATAAAGCAATTTGATATGAACAGTAAATTTACTAAATATATATTAGAAGACGGTATGTTTGAAGGAAAATTTATTTTAGATGAAAATGCTAAAGTACTTGATTATAAAATAAAAAAGATTTAGAAAGAAAGGATTAATGCATGATTAAAAATATAATATTTGACTTAGGAAACGTAATATTACAATGCTCAACAATAGAAACGATGTATAATTTTACAGATAGTGAAGAAATCGCTAAAAATCTAATAACATATATATTTAAATCAGAAGAATGGAAACTATTAGATTTAGGAAATATAAGTAAAGAAGAAGCTATATCAAGAATACAAGAAAGGGTACCAGACGAATATAAACCTTTAATAAAAGAGGTTATGGATAACAGAGCAAAATATTTAAAGTTGAATGAAGGTACAATAGAAATTGCAAAAAAATTAAAAGATATTGGATATAAAATATATGTGTTGTCAAATATGTCGACATTTACATATGAATATTTTAAAGATAACGAATTTTTTAAGTTATGCGACGGAATAGTAATTTCAGCATATGAGCACATTAAGAAACCAGATGAAGAAATTTTTAAAAGATTATTAAATAGATATAAGTTAGTTCCGGAAGAATGTTTATTTATAGATGATGACGATACAGGAAGAAGTTTTGAGACAGCAAATGCGTTAGGAATAAATGGAAGAAGAGTACTTCCAAATGATAGTGAAGATGTTCTAAAATTATTAGAAGAATATAATATAAAATTACAAGGAAAAATGGAGGAAATATAGAACAAATAATATAGGGGGAAAGACAGATGCTAAGATTCGAAAAAATAGATGACAAATATTGTAACCAATATATAGAGATGTTACAAGAATGGAAGGCAAGTAATACATCTTTAACACCAGATATTTTAGAAATACCTTGTAATAATGAAATAGAATATAGAAATATAGTTTTAACAGCTAAAAATGCAACTATTGGAATGCACGAAGATAGAGAATGGTATGAAATATGCAATTATTATTTAGTTGTAAACGATCAAGATAAATTAATAGGAATAACTGCAATAAGAAGCAATTTAACACAATTAGGAAAAGATACATTAGGAAATATTGCATATGGCATACGTCCAACAGAAAGAAGAAAAGGATATGCAAAAGCAGTTGCAAATATGCTAGTAAATAAATGTAGAGAATTAGGAATGAACGAAATTGTTGCATGCCATTATATAGAAAATGATGCATCAAAAAGAGTTTTAGAAAGTGCAGGAGCAATTCCTACAGGAGTGCTAACATCAGAATATTCTGGCAAAAAGATAAAACGCTACATAATAAGAACAAATACAAGTAGTGAAATAAACTTTACAATGGCAAAACAAGTTTTTAATGACTACGTAAAGCAATTTGACAGAGAAGATGGAAGCATTTTATTAAAAATAACACACACATACCATGTTGTAGATTTAAGTGAATATATAGCCAGAGAACAAGGGTTAGATGAAGAAAATATAACTTTAGCTAAATTAATAGCCTTATTGCATGATATAGGAAGATTTAAGCAAGTTACATTACTTAGAAATTTTTCTGATAAAGGATTTGATCATGCAGATTATGGGGTTAAAATTCTATTTGAAGAAAATTTAATAAGAAAATTCATTCAAACAAATAAATATGACGAAATAATAAAAAAGGCTATATATACTCATAATAAATACAAAATAGAAGATGGGTTAAATGAGTTCGAAGAACTACATTGTAAAATTATAAGAGATGCAGATAAATTAGATAATTTCAGAGTAAAAGAAGAAAATAAATTTGAAGATAGTTTTCCAGAAACTAAAGACGCAGCAGGAGAACTTTCTTATTCTGCTATGTCTGATGTAGTATATAATGACTTTTTAGCACATAAATGCATCAAACTTGAAGATAGAAAAACTTTAATAGATTATTGGGTATGTATACTTGCTTTTATATTTGACTTATATTTTAAAAGTTCATTAAAGTATATTAAAGACAAAAATTATATTGATATTTTAATTGATAAAATAGAATATAAAAATGAAGAAACAAAAGCAAGAATGGAAGATATAAGAAAGTGTGCAAAAAAATATATAGAAGATAATATTTAAGGAATGTAAAACATGATTAGGGAAAGTGATAATAACGATTTAGAAAAAATTATGCAAATATGGCTAGATACGAATATTTCGATACATAATTATATTCCACAAGAATATTGGACTAGTAATGAAAAATATGTTAAAGAAGCAATACAAGAAGCAGAAGTATATGTGTACGAAGATAACAAAGAAATAATAGGATTTATTGGAATAAATAAAGGGCATATAGAAGGAATATTTGTAGAAGAAAAATATAGAAATCAGGGAATTGGAAAAGAATTAATAGCTTATTGTAAAAACAAATATAATAAGCTAACACTAGAAGTATATAAGAAAAATACTAAAGCGATAAAATTTTATGAAAGAGAACAATTTAAACCAATAAAAGAAGATATTGAAGCAGCAAATAATGAAGTAGAAATACTTATGGAATGGAGTCAAAATTAAAAGAGATTGCTCTGATTTTTTGAAATATTTGAGGGATGGATCCTTTTGAGGGTTAAATATAATAAAATAAAAAAAGGAAGTTAATATGAAAATACGTTTAGAAGAAGAAAAAGACTATTTTATGAATGAAAATTTAACACGAGAAGCTTTTTGGAATGTATATAGACCAGGTTGTTATGAACATTATATTCTTCATAAAATTAGAACAGATAAATGCTATGTAAAAGAATTAAGTTATGTAATGGAAGACAAGCAAAGACTAGTCGGAAGCATAGTTTATGCCAAAGGAAAAGTAAGAAATGAAAATGGAGAAAATGAGGTTTTATTGTTTGGACCAGTGAGTATACTTCCAGAATATCAAGGTGCAGGATATGGAAAGAAACTAATAAAATTTACTTTAAAAAAGGCAAAAGAATTAGGTTATCCAGCAGTAGTAATAACAGGAAAACCTGAATATTATGAAAAATTTGGATTTAAGCCTGCCTCAAAATATAATATATTTTATGAAGGAATGGAAAATAAAGAAAATCCGTTTTTTATGGTAAAAGTTTTGGATAAGCATAAAATGAAAGGTATATATGGAATATATACAGATCCAGATGTTTACACAGTAAACCAAGAAGAGGTAGAACAATTTGATAAGAAATTTCCAAAGAAGAAAAAGGAGAAAAGAGAAGGACAATTGGAATAATCGGAATATGCTTCGGGATTTGGGGACGGTCTTTTTTTCCCGATTCGGGCTTTAGGGACGGTCTTTAAATCCCGATATTGAAAATTAATGAAGGCGCTTAAATACCTATTTTAGAATTATGTTAAAAGCCATCAACGACATCTTGCATTCGTTGGTGGCTTAATACTTGGAACTTATAAGGTTAAACGGTTCCAAAAATCCATATATATGTTTATGTCTTGCTTATGATATTTTAAACATCTAGCAATTCTACAATATAGAACAACAATTAACATAGCTTTAATCTTTTGATGAGGCTCAGAAAGTAAGCTATTAATTTTATCAAGAGAAATATCTTTTACGACACTTGCATTACTAACAATAGCAAATAAAGTGTCGTATAAACTATCTCCAAGCACAGGCATTGGATCAATGACGCCAGCAAATTTACCATTAACTTTTATAAAATTATGAGTACCAAAATCTCCATGAATTAATTTTTTATCAAAATTATAATCTTCTAATATTTTTACTTGATCTATTACGACAGAATTATCTGGAATATAAGCTGCTAAGTTTTTAGAAGAATCAGCTATTTCATCAAGTAAAAACTCTGACCAAGTTGAAACTTCTTCATAAAGGTAGCCATATCCATAATAATCTACAGTTTTATAATTACTTGTAATGAAAAGAATATTTTCTAAGAAGTCATCAATATCATCAACTTGTTTCATGATATCTCCATGGATAAATTCATAAACAGCAAATCTATATGAAGGGTCAAAATAAATAATTTTTTGCATTTTAGGACTAGGATTTAAACTTAAAAATTTGATTTCAGCTTTTATGGCATATGGAGTACTTCTCTTAATCAAGTATTTGTTGTTTAATAAAATCACATGGCTTGAAACACCATCTGTAAAATACTTATGGCTTTCATAAGATACATTTAATAGTTTTAAAACAAATTCAATTATATTTTTATCTATTTTGTTATCAATATTCATACTTTACCTCTAGATATATTTTAAAAATCCCTCTGGATAGATAATTTTTTTACCAGACTTAAAATCATCAATGTTTACCCATACAGCATTATACTCATCAGCTTCGTCATCAATTTCATATTCATCTTTGTATGTATCCTCTGGAATTTCTATAGAATAAATAAATACGATTTCATGTCCTTTTTTTCCTTGATAGGTAAAAATATTCTCTGTTACGCCAAGAAGGTCTCCTACTGTAATAGCAGCATGAATTTCTTCCTGAAATTCTCTTTTTACAGCAGCTTTACTTGTTTCGCCAAATTCAATACCTCCACCTAAAGCACGGTAAAAGGTTTGCTTCTTTACTTTGTCGTATCCAATTCCTACTAAAATCTTGTTATCTTTTTTTGCAATACCTAAAGCTATAGGACGGATAGAATCAGATTTAAACATTTTATACACTCTCCTTTTATTTTGGTAAGCAAGTGTTTAGATTATTTAAGTATAGTTAAAGAATGCTAATTTTTGTGTAACTTATGAAAATGAATACTGCTTGCCAATTAAATTATGTTATTAGTGTAGCATATGAAAATGCGGAGTACAAGAAATATTTGGAAAATGTTGAAAATAAATGGTATAATACGGTAAAAGTTTTTGTATATGGAGTAGCTGATATGAATAAAGAAAAATATTTAGTATTAATAGACGGAAAAGATAAAACAGAAGCAATAGAAAAGTTAGAGCAAACAGAAAAATACTATATTATAAAGTTTTATAATGCGAACAAAACATATAAATATAATTTTTCAAAAGTAGTTATAGAAAATGCTACACAGCAAATAGAATTTAAAGATAATCAAATAGTAATGATAGATAATATCATAATTTCTAATGTAACTCAAATTATAAAATATATATCAAAGATAAGGATAATATTTAAGGATTCAAGAGAAAAGCTGACAGACATAAACAAAATTAAGTTACTAGAAAATAATAATAAATCATCCGAAGAAGAAATATTAAATTATTTTAAAGAATTATCAAAATATGTAAAAATTGTTGACGAAAAAACAGGAGAGGAACGTTATTTGTTAGAAAAACAATATAACAAATTTACAATTCCAGAAAAAAGTGTACTTAAATATTACTTAAATGGTATAAATACAGAAGGGCAATTAAAAGAAAAAGTGAATATTTATCCATTTAATTTTAATATTAGCCAGAAACAAGCAGTAGAAAATGTAAATAAAAGCAATATATCAGTTATAAAAGGACCTCCAGAAACAGGAAAAACTCAGACAATATTAAACATAATAGCAAATTTGGTTGCTAACAATAAAACAATTGCGTTAGTTTCAGGTAATAATGAAGCAACAAGAAATGTAAAAGAAAAATTAGATAAGAATGGATAAGGTTTTATTGTAGCAGAATTAGGTAAAGGTGACAATGTAACAGACTTTTTTAAGAATCTACCACAAATAGATATTAGTAATTTCTACAAAAAGCAGATAAATGATGACATTTATCAAAAACTATATGAGACAACAAATAAATTAGAGAAACTATTAGAATTAAATAACGAAAAATATAAATTAAAAAGAGAATTAGACAATTATAAGTTAGAACAAAAATATTTTGAAGAATATTTTAAAAGTCAAAATGTAGAGAAAATAGATTCAAAGAAAATGAAAAATATGTCATCAGCAAAAATTATTGACTTTTTGGCATATGCAAAACTTGCAAAGGAAAGATATTTGCAATATAAAATTGTATTTAATATTTTACTATTGTTAAGATTTGGAACAGAAGCAAAAAAATCAAAAAGTATAGATTATATATTAACTTTGCAAAGACAATATTACATAGTAAAAATAAAAGAGGTAGAAAATAAAATAGAAGAAATTGAACGAGAACTTAAAGATAAGAGTTTTAAAAAAATACAAAAAGAACATACTGAAATTTCTAAGAAGATATTTGAAAGTATTTTATATGAAAAGTATGAAAATATGAATTATATTCCATCTAAAGAAAACTATAAAAAAGACTTTAAAAAGTTTAATGAACGTTTTCCTGTAATTCTTAGTACAGCATTTTCTTTAAGATATTGTACACCAAGTGGACATTTATTTGATTATTTAATTATAGATGAAGCATCACAAGTTGATTTATTAACTGCAACTTTAGCATTATCATGTGCCAAAAATGTTATAGTAGTTGGAGACGAGAAGCAATTACCACAAATAGTTGATGAAAAAATAAAAACTAAAGTTCAAGAAATAAGTGATGAAAAATATAGTTATTTTAATGAAAATATATTAACATCAATTTTAAAAGTATATAATGGAAAGATACCAACGCAAATATTAAAAGAACATTATAGATGCCATCCAAAAATAATAGAATTTTGTAATCAAAGATATTATGATGGAGAATTAATTCCATATGGAAATAAAAATCATGCAGCACAAAAGAATCCATTATACATATATTATCCAGCACCAGGAAATCATATGCGAATTCTAAATAATTGGGTAGAAAGAGGAAACTATAATCAACGTGAATTAGAAATATTAAAGAAGGAAATTGCTGAAGGAGAATTATTAAAGGATGTAGATAAAAATGATATAGGATTTACAACTCCATATAGGAAACAAGCAGAAAAAGCTGCTATGCAAAATAAAGAAATAGAAAGTAAAACAGTACATAAATATCAAGGTAAAGAAAAGAAAGTTATGATTTTATCTACTGTTTATATAATTCAAATGCTGGGAAAAGGCGTATGAATTTTGTAGATGATCCATGTTTAGTTAATGTGGCTGTTTCAAGAGCAGAAGAACAATTTATATTAATTACGAATGAAAAATTATTTTCAGAACAATCTAATGAAATAAAAGCTTTAATCAAATATATAAAATACAATTCTTTGGATAAAAATATTATAAATAGCCAGATTGTATCGGTGTTTGATTTACTATATAATGAGTATTCTCCAAGATTGAAATGGTTAGAGTCAAAATTAGTACACACTTCAAAATATAAATCGGAAAATATTATCGAAACAGTTTTGATAGAAGTATTAAAAACAGAGAAGAGTAAAGGCTTGTCTTATTGCTCTCAAATGTATCTAAAAAATATATTTAAGGATCTATCGAGACTTACAGAAGAGGAAAGAAGATATGTAAATAATAATGCTTCTGTAGATTTTATAATATATGAGAATGATAGAACCCCTAAATTTTGTATAGAGGTTGATGGATTTGTTTTTCATGCGAATAATCCAAAACAGTTAGTAAAAGATAGGATGAAGGATTCTATTTTTAGAAAGTATGGCTTGGATTTAATTAGGTTAAATAATGATGAAGGTGGAAATATTGAGAAGATAAGAGAAGAGGTTGAGAAATAGGAAATATAAAGGAGTTAAGATTTATGATAAAAGCAATATTTATAGATATAGATGGAACTTTAAGAAATAGTGAAAGAGAACTTTCAATAAAAACTATAAATACAATTAAGAAAGTTACAGAGAATGGAATTTTAGTAATATTGTGCTCTGGAAGACCAAGAAAATATACTGAAAAGATAAGTAGAGAATGTTTTGCAAGCAAATATATTATTACATCAAGTGGGGGGAACATTTTTGATTATGAACAAAATAAAGTCCTATATATAAACAAAATGGATAAAGAAGCAATCCAGCAGATGTTAGATTTATTATGAATGTTGGAGAAGGAAGAGTTGTAAATAAAGTAAAACATCCAGATCAAGAGATAAAATTAGGAGAGGATATAAGAAGTTTTGTATATAATAATGATGTTGTGCAATGTACTATAGCAGATAGCGATTTTGATAAAATAAAAAATTTGATACCTGAACTTGAACTGGTAGAAAAAGTCGAGATAAAAAATAGACATAAAAGTTTATTAGATATTAAATTTAAAGATGATAAAACTATCTTTTGTGATATTGCAAATATAGATTGCAATAAAGGAACTGCAATAAAAAAATTATTAGAAATTTTGAATATCAAGAAAGAAGAAGCAATTGCAATTGGCGATGATAATAATGATTTATCAATGTTTGAACAAGTAGGGTATAAAGTTGCAGTAGCAAATGCAATTGATATTGTAAAAGAAAAAGCAGATGAAATAACGTTGTCTAATGATGATGACGGTGTTGCAGTTTTTTTAGAAAAATTATTAGAAAACAGAGGTGTAACAAATTGATATAAAATATTAATATTTGATTTATTGGATTATATTTAGGTAAGTAAAAAGATACTAATTACTAGTATCTTTTTTTTGACTGTATATTTTTAAATATGCGCGAAGAAATTTTGGAAAAAAATAAAAAACACTTGACATCGTTACGTAACGATGATAAGATAATATCAGAGGTGAGACATATGGAATATAAAATATCAGAATTAGCAGACAAAGCAGGTGTTACTAAAAGAACGATACACTATTACATAAGTAAAGGTTTATTATTGCCTCCAGAAGGAGAAGGAGTTAATAGCACATACAATGATGAACATTTAAATAGATTGCTATTAATAAAAAAGCTGCAAAGCGAATATATGCCATTAAACAAAATTAGAGAATACATATTAGAAGGAAAAGAAAAAACAAAAGAAACGGTAAAAAAACAAAATGATAACAGGGAAATATATATAAGAGAAAATATATGTAATATATTTGAAATCCATTATCCACAAGAAAATGGAGAAAAATATAAACATATTATAGAGAATGTAAAAAAATATGTAGAAAAAATGATGGAGGATTAAAAATGAATTGTCAAGAATTAGCGTTAAAAAAAGTAAAAATTGAAGGGAATATATTAGGAAAGTTAGGAGCTTTCGAGATAAATCAAATATTTAAGAATGAAACTAAAGAGTGTTTAGAAGTAGAATATACATTTCCAATGATAGAGACAGCAACAATAGTTAAGTTTGAAGCAAAAATAAACGAAAAAATCCTAAAAGGAATATGTAAAGAAAAAGAAGAAGCTAAAAAAGAATATCAAAGAAATATAGTAAGTGGAAATAGTGCGTATCTAATGGAAGAAGAAACGCCAAATATTTTTAAGATTTCATTAGGAAAAATAGCACCACAAGAAATAGTAGAAATAAAGATAAAATATATTGATACTTTTGAAATGGTAGATAATAAAATCAAAATAATGATTCCAACATTAGTAACACCAAGATACAAATCATATGAAACAATTAATTTAGGATATGGAAAAGTTGATTATACAGTAGATTTTAAAATAAAAATTGAAGACAATGTAAAAACAAAATCTATATATTCACCAAGCCACGAGATAAAAGTAATAGATAATAATGAAATAGAAGTTTTAGCTTATGATATGTCAAGAGACTTTAAATTAGAGTTAGAATTAAAAAATGAACTTACTTCAAATGGTCTATATTCAAAAACCAGAGATAATAAAAACATTGTATATTTATCATTTATGCCAGAAATACTAGATAAATACGCAGATGAAGAAAAAGAATATTTATTCTTAATAGATGTATCAGGTTCCATGATAGGGGAAAAAATTGAACAAACAAAAAGTGCTGTAATACAATGTTTACAACAATTAGATGAAGGAGATAAATTTAATATTATAAAATTTGATAATGAATTTTCTGCAATGAATATGTCAGCTATAGAAGTAAATGATGAAAATATGAAAAAAGCAATAGAATATATTGATACATTAAAAGCTTGGGGAGGAACAGAAATATTAAAACCACTAATGTTTTCTTTGTACGAAAAGGCTTCAAATAAAACTATTCTTTTATTTACTGATGGACAAGTAGGTAATGAAGCTCAGATTCTTCAATACGTTAGGGAAAATATAGGAAAAAATAGATTATTTGCTTTTGGAATTGACTCAAATGTAAATGCTTATTTTATAAAAGAATTGTCAAAAGTAGGAAATGGAAAGGGAGAATTAATTCAACCTAAAGAAAGAATTGACGATGCAATACTTAGAACATTTGCTAGAATACAAACACCTATGTTAGAAAATGTGAAAATTGATTATGGAAAAAATAAGATTTTAGATGAAATAAAAGAAGATGAGAATTTATTTAATTATGAGTTTTATAATGTCATTACAGAGCTAGAAGGGATAGAAGATGATATAAAATTAAAAGGAGAAATATTAGGGAAAAAATATGAATGGACAATAAAGAAGGAAGAACTAAAAGAATCTAATGTAGACTTAGAATTAGTTTTTGCTAAAAAATCTATTGACCGACTAGTGCAATATATAAGAAATTCAAGAGATCGTTTAAAGACAGAAAACTACAAAGAAATGATAAGTGATATTGCAATTAAATATAATATAAATTCACCTTATACATCATTTATAATTGTAAATGAAAGAGATGAAAAGATATTTGATGTACCACAATATCAAAGTATCACTTTAAGTAGTGGAGCTTTTAGAGGTAGAGGAAGCGCTATGGGAGGAAGATCTAAAGTAGCAATGCGTTTGGGAAGTTTAAATAATAATATGGATATTGGAGACTTCGAAGAAACTCCATTTTTAAGAAAAAATACATCTGCAGTAGATAAAGAAATGGGAGAATTGCAACAAAGAGTTTATACATATTTTGAGAAATTTATAAAGCTTGAAAACAAAGAAATTCTAACATATTTATTATATGCTATATATTATAGAAAGATAAACAAAGTATTTAATATGAATGAATTTATATACTTTTTAACTAGCAAGCAAGAAGAAATTAAATCTAATGAAATTTATATGAAATTGATTGTGTTATTATATAATAATCTACCATCAACAGAAGAAATAAACAAAAAGAAATTATTGAATTTATTAAACGATGATTATAAAAAAGTAGCATATTCTGGAATGACATTAGATATAAAGTTAGAAAGTATAACTGATAGCGATATAAAAAGTACTTTAAAAAATGATGATATAGAAGATAATATTTGCAGAATAATTTGGTATTTAAGCAAGAATGTCTTAAATTATATTTAATTAAAATATAATATAAAAGATGTATAGAGCAAAGAAATTTGAAGTTATGTTAACGATATAATATAATATATATGTGTTTTATTTGAAAGCGAGGTAGATAGACATGAAAATTACAAATGAAACATCAAAAACAGTAGAAATTAGCTATTACGGAAAAGGAGCAATTATCAAAGCTGGAGAAAGCTTTGACATTGCATCCGAGCGGATAGGTGATTTCATAACAGTTCGATCAGAAGATGGAGAAGTCTCAATTTTTCGAGGATTCGATTCACGAACTGTAACTGAGATTGGCAACTTGAAAGCCTCGACTGGCAAATTACCTATGGAGGTAATCATCCATAACTGATTTGTGTTTACATTTTATCCACCCCATGCGGGGTGGTATTTTAGTTTTATGAAAAACCCCAGCTAGGCTGGGGAAAATTTATTTTGGCAATTAATAAAACTGTGAAAATCAGTAAAGTTAATTATATAAGTTGGTAGGAAAAACTTGAAATAGAGAAAGATTAATATTAGAATGTTCGTAAAGCATATAAATAGTGCTGATTTTATAGAAGAAGATAAAAATTATAGAAAAGTTTATTAAGGTAATGTCTGGAAGAGGAGAATTATGGAAAGATATTCAAAAATACTAGATAAAGATAAAAGAGAAATCGTTTTATTAATCGGTAATGGATGCAAATGGAGTAAGTGTAAGTTTTGCAATTATCATTTAGATAAAAATAAAGATGAAGGAGAGCAATATAAGATAAATGCTGAAGCGTTAGATAAAGTTACAGGAGAATTTGGTGTACTAGAAGCTATTAATTCAGGAAGTATATTTGAATTAAATGAAAAAAGCTTTAATAAGTTGTTAGAAGTTTGTAAACAAAAAGAAATTAAAAGATTAATTATAGAAAGTCACTATATGTATAAATTACGCATAATAGACCTAAGAAAAAAGTGTTCAAAATTAGGAATAGTTTTACAGGTAAAAGGTGGAGTGGAGACTTTTGACGCTGATTTTAGGGAGAAAATTTTAAATAAAGGTTTTGGATATCCTACTTTATCTGATTTGCAGGAAGTGTTTGATATAGTTAATTTGTTGATTGGAGTTGAAGGACAAACTTTAGAGCAAGTAGAAGCTGATATTAAAACAGGTATAGAAAACTTTGATAGAGTTTGTGTTAATTTGTATAAGGAAATGGATGATATTATGCCTGCTGATGAGGATTTAAAAAGAAAGTTTATGCAGGAGGTTTATCCATTGTATAAGGATTTTGAGAATGTTGATATTTTGGTTGAGAATACCGATTTTGGGGTTGGATAGGATAATTATAATTCGCAAACTATGTCGACAAATGTCGAAAAATGAAGAATAAAAGTGCTTGAAATAATAAAGAATAATGATATACTGGAAAAAACAAGAGAAATGAGAAAGCTACATATAATAAATGTCAAAAATAAAAGTCCTACAAATGTAGAACTTAATAATCACCTAAGTGAAACCAAGAAAACTTGGCATTTAAGGTTAAACCTTATTTTAACTCATTATGCTATTTTAGATAGTATTTTAATAGCAAATTAAATATATCATAAGTCGGAGGAAATGTCTATATGAAACAAGAAAAAAATTATAATATTGGACTAGATATTGGAGTAGGCTCAGTAGGTTGGTGTGTAACAGATGATGAAAGTAATATAATAAAAAAAGGTAATAAAAATTTGTGGGGGTCTAGAATTTTTAATGAAGCTAGCACAGCCGCAAATAGAAGAAGTTTTCGCTCAACAAGAAGAAGATTAGAAAGAAGAAAAGAGAGAATAAAAATATTACAAAGTTTAATGTTAGATGATATGGAAAAAGAATATCCAAATTTTTTTCCTATACTTAAGGAAACATCTAATGTGATGGAAGATAAAACTTTATCAGAATCAATGTTTGGAAAAAAATACAATTTATTTTCAGAGAAATCTTTTACGGATCAAAATTATTATTATGAATATCCAACTATTTATCATTTAAGAAATTATCTTGTAAATACAAAAGAAAAAGCAGATTTAAGATTAGTATATTTAGCTATACATCATATTATAAAATATAGAGGAAATTTTTTGCATGAAACTAATTTTTCGGATAGTTCTACGGAAATAGATGAAATGTTACAAGAAATAAATTCTTTTTTATTAGAAAGAAATATAAATTTAAAAGAGAACAAAATTAAAGATATATTGAAGGAGAAAATATCCTCAAAATCTGAAAAAAGAGATAAATTAATGAAATGCTATGATTATGATAAAACAGATAAACAGTTATTAAAGAATATAATAAATGCTATATTAGGGTATTCTTTTGATATAACTAAAATATTTGAGATAGAATCAGAAAAAAATAATCTAACTTTTTCAGTAGAAATAGAAAATGAAGAAGAAATAAAAGAAATGCTTGAGGATGAAGCCAAAATATATGAAACATTAAAAACAATATATAGTTGGTATGTACTACAAGATATTTTAAAAGGTAAAAAATATATTTCAGAAGCATTGATAGATAAATATGAAAAATATAAAGAAGATTTAGAATTATTAAAAAATATTTACAAACAATATTTTAAAGATGAATACACAAAAATGTTTAGAAGAATTGGAAAAGATAATTATGTAGCATATAATGGAAAAAATTGTGGTAAAACATGTGAAAAATGCAAACCTGAAGAATTTTTTTATGCCTTAAAAAATAAAATAGAAAAATTACCTGATGAAGAAGCACATAAACAAATAATATTAAACAGAATTGCAGATGGAGACTTTTTAAGAAAATTAAATATAACTGACAATGGAGCTATTCCACATCAATTACACAAGGTTGAATTAGTTCAAATTATAGAGAATCAAAGTAAATATTATAATACACTGAAAGAAAATAAAGATAAAATAATACAATTATTCTATTTTAGAATTCCATATTTTGTTGGACCATTAGCAAAAAATGAAAAACAAAGCCAATGGTCTTGGGTAGAGAGAAAAAACGATGAGAAGGTTTATCCTTGGAATTTTGACCAAGTAGTAGATATAGATAAAACAGCAGAAAAATTTATTAAGAGAATGACTAATAAATGTACTTATTTAATTAATGAAGATGTTATGCCAAAACAGTCAATATTATATTCTAAGTTTTGTGTATTAAATGAATTAAATAATATAAGAATCAATGAAAAACCAATACCTAAAGATACTAAAAAAATAATTATTGATGATTTATTTAAAATCAAGAAAAAAGTAACTAAAAACATGGTTATAGATCGTCTAGCCATAGATGGATATAAAGTAGAAAGTTTTACAGGATTAAGTGATGGAGAGACTTTTACATCAAATATGGCGTCATATATAGATTTAAAAAGAATTTTAGGAAAAGTAGATGAAAGTAATATTGAAGAATGTGAAAGTATTATTTATTGGTGCACTATTTTTGAAGAGAAGGAAATAATAGAAAGAAAATTAGAAAAGTATAAAGACTTAAGTGAACAACAAATCAAACAAATTTTAAAATTAAGATACACAGGTTGGTCCAGATTATCTAAAATGTTATTAATTGGATTAAAATCAAATGATGGCGAAAGTATAATGGAAAAATTAGAAAATACAAAATATAATTTTATGCAAATTATCAATAATAAAGCTTTTGGATATTTAAAAAAAATAGCAGACTTATTACCTAAAGAAGATAAAAAAATAAAATACGACGATGTAAAAAATATTCCTACTTCGCCAGCTAACAAAAGAGCAATATGGCAAGCTATCTGTGTAGTTAAAGAAATAGAAAAATTTATGAAAAAAGTACCAAATAATATATACATAGAATTTGCAAGAAATGAAGAACAAAAGAAGACGTTAAAGGATACTAGGGCTAAAAAACTATTAATAATTTATGAAGATTTAGAAAAACAAATAAAAGAATTAAAAGACTATAATCATAATGTTTATTTAGAATTAAAACAACATCAAAGTGATAAGGAGTTAAAAGAGAAGCTTTATTTATATTATATACAAAATGGAAAATCTTTGTATAGTGGGACTCCATTAAATATTGATGAATTAGAAAATTATGAGATTGATCATATTATTCCTCAATCATATAGATTTATAGATAGCATTGATAATAAGGCATTAGTTTTAAAGAGTGAAAATCAAAATAAAAAGAATATGTTATTAAGAGAAGCTATACATATAGGAAATGAACAAATAACCTGGTGGAAAAGTTTACTAGATACAGGACTAATCAGCCAAGTAAAATTTGGAAGATTAATGAGAACAAAAATGTTTGAAACAGACAATGATAAGGAAAAGTTTATAGAAAGACAATTAGTAGAAACAAGACAGATAACAAAACACGTAACTAATTTATTAATAAATGAGTATAAAAATTCAAATGTATTTGCAATTAGAGCAGATTTAACACATTTATTTAGAATTAAATATCAGATATATAAAAATAGAAATATAAATAATTATCATCATGCTCATGATGCGTATATATTGAGTATTATTGGTAATACACTAAATAAAAATTGGCATGGATTAGCTCAATTTAAATATAATGATCATATTAAAAATTATATGAAAAGTGAAGAAAGTAAAAAAGAAAAATATGGTGTTATATTAGGAATGATTAATAAAAATATTAATATAGAAAAAATAAAGAAAACACTAAATTATAAAGATTGTTTTATTAGCAGAATGTTAGAAGAAGGAACAGGCGAATTTTATGATCAAACATTATATAGCATAAATAAGAAACCGGTTATTCCGTTAAAACAAAATAAACCAGTAGAAAAGTATGGAGGATACTCTGGAGAAAAGAAAGCATACTATGTAATATTTGAATATAAAAATAAAAAAGGTAATAAAGAATATCAATTAATAGGTGTTCCAATACAAGTTGCATATATGATTAAAAACAAAAAAATGACAGAAGAAAAATATATAATTACAACATTTTTTAAGGATACAGAATATACAGACTTAAAAATATTAAGAAATAAAGTTCTAAAAAATCAAGAATATATAAATGAAAATGGAATTACTATGAGATTTTGCAGTGATACTGAAATTAGAACTGATAAAGAATTAATTATTAATGAAAAAATGCAACGATTAATATTTATTATGAACTTGGATGAGAAAAAAATAAATGATGAAGAACAAATGGAGTTGGAAAATAACTATGACTACATGTATGAGTATCTTTTAAAGAAACTAAAAAATGAATATCCGGTGTTTGAAAATACATATAAAAAACTAATAGAAAAAGATTTTTTTAGTTTAGAAGAAAAAAATAAGAAATCTGTAATAAATGGTTTAATAGATTTAATGGAAACAGGACAAGGAAATTTAAGTGGAATTGGTTTGACAAATAGAGAAGGTCGAATGCCTGGCAAGAATTTTAATACCAGTAAATTAATTAATATGACATTTATAAATAAATCTGTAACTGGAATTTACGAAAGAAGGTATAAAATAAATGGGATGGAGAACAGTTGTAATAAATAAAAATTGTAAATTAAGTTATAAAAATGATTATTTAATAATTAGAAGCGAAGATTTAAAAATGATTCATCTTTCGGAGATAAATACAATTATTATAGAGAATGGTATGGCATCAATTACATCATATTTAATAAACGAATTATCAAATAAGAAAATCAAGTTAATTATATGTGATGAAAAACACAATCCATCCTGTGAAATGATGCCATATTATGGTTCATACAATACAAGCAAAAAGGTGATACATCAAGTGAATTGGAGTCAAGAACGAAAAGATGTTGTTTGGCAAAAAATAATTATATATAAGATACATAATCAAGCTATGCTCCTTAAGAATTTAAATATAGATGGTTACGAAAAATTATTGGAATATGAAAAACAAGTTGAAGTTGCAGATAAAACAAATCGAGAGGGGCATGCAGCAAAAGTATATTTTAATTTGTTGTATGGAATGGAATTTTATAGAAGTGAGCCAGACAATACTAATATATCACTTGACTATGGATACACAATATTATTATCACTTATGAATAGAGAGATTGTTAGTAAGGGATATATTACCCAAATAGGAATAAATCATAAAAATGAATTTAATCAATTCAATTTATCGTGTGATTTGATGGAGATATTTAGACCAATGGTAGATGAAATCGTATATAAGAATAGAGAATTTGTGTTTGATAAAGAGTATAAGCATAAATTAATAGATGTATGTAACAGGGAGGTCTACATACAGAACAAAAAACAATATTTGTCTAATGCTATACAAATATTTATTAATAGTGTATTTGATTTTCTTGAAAATAATAAAGAAAGTGAAATACTAAATTATGAGTTTTAGATATATGAGAATTTTATTGTTTTTTGATCTCCCTACAGATACAGCAAAGGATAGAAGAAGATATTCTAAATTCAGAAAGTTATTAATAAATGAAGGTTTTATTATGATGCAGGAATCTGTATATACAAAATTAGCACTTAATACTTCTGTTGTAAACTCCGTAAGAGATAAGATATATAAAAATAAACCTCCAAAGGGTATTGTTCAAATGCTTACTATTACAGAAAAGCAGTTTAATAGTATTGAATATGTAGTAGGAAATAAAGATACGGATGTATTGGACAATACAGAGAGGATGATAATAATATGAAATTAAAAATAAATGGATTTGCAAATGAATTAAAATTTTATGATGATAAAATAAATATATTATGCATAAAAGATACAAAATGTTTTACTAATATAATACAAAAAATAAATTATAAAATTGGAGGAATTGAAAATGAAGAAATATTTTTATTAGATGATATGAATGACGAAATAAAGATGCAGAAAGAAGTTTTAATTATTATAGATCTGTTTAATATAGATTTTAATTCTAAAAAGATATTGGGAAAGTTATATGACAAAATATCAGAGAGCATAGAGAACAGTGATAGTACAAAAATACAGAATATGTTAATTGAAATTAGAAAAAGTATTATAGATGAGATAAATGAATTCCCATTTGAATTTACAATGAGTGATAATATAGATATAGTAAATATGTTAAAGCTATATAATTTGAAAATAGACAAATTAGCTTATGAAAGCATTTTAGAAAAAATTGAATTTTTAATAGATTTAAATACAACACTTAATATTTTTAGTATAATTGTTATACCAAATTTAAAAATTTATTTATCACACGAAGAATTAATTGAATTGTATAAATATTCATTATATAATAATGTTAAATTATTATTAATAGAAAAAGATATTGATACTAAGCTTGAATATGAACAGGTTTTAGTTATTGATGAGAGTTTTGACGATTATATCATATAAAAATAGACTATCTGAAACAACATAGCAGAGTCATTAACTGTAAAATGCTAACCTGAATTTGAGGTTTTAGAAGTATGTTATTTTAGATAGTAGTAAAACAAATTGTAAAAATAAAAAATGCAATGAATAGTTTTAGAAGTATGTTATTTTAGATAGTAGTAAAACGAACCCAACTGTAGATATTGAATTAGAAGCGTTTTAGAAGTATGTTATTTTAGATAGTAGTAAAACAAATACTTTCTGTATCATCTTTTATTTCGTGTTTTAGAAGTATGTTATTTTAGATAGTAGTAAAACAATAGAAACCAGTTTGGGGATGCTTATGCAGTTTTAGAAGTATGTTATTTTAGATAGTAGTAAAACTGGTTGGGGAAGAGGATTTGGCGGAAACTTGTTTTAGAAGTATGTTATTTTAGATAGTAGTAAAACGAAAGATCATATGAGGAGAGTGTATTATAAGTTTTAGAAGTATGTTATTTTAGATAGTAGTAAAACAAAGAAGATGTGTAGCAATAGACCACATATGTTTTAGAAGTATGTTATTTTAGATAGTAGTAAAACTCAAAAATCAGTATAGCTTAACTATACTGAGTTTTAGAAGTATGTTATTTTAGATAGTAGTAAAACTGATTTGGAAGATAATTTTGTTAATTGCAAGTTTTAGAAGTATGTTATTTTAGATAGTAGTAAAACTGGATATAAAGTATTACTAGGATATACTAAGTTTTAGAAGTATGTTATTTTAGATAGTAGTAAAACTGACTTGTAATAATGCAACTATAACTGGTGGTTTTAGAAGTATGTTATTTTAGATAGTAGTAAAACTTTCAATGCTGTGATTTGGAAGGCTGGGAAGTTTTAGAAGTATGTTATTTTAGATAGTAGTAAAACTTTAATAGAATTAGCATTTTCTGTTAATTTGTTTTAGAAGTATGTTATTTTAGATAGTAGTAAAACATATTCTTTATTATTTCTATTTATTGTCTTGTTTTAGAAGTATGTTATTTTAGATAGTAGTAAAACTAATAATTCTATTCCTACTTGAATAAGTAGGTTTTAGAAGTATGTTATTTTAGATAGTAGTAAAACTGTTACAAGTGACGTTGATTTGCCTACTAAGTTTTAGAAGTATGTTATTTTAGATAGTAGTAAAACTAATAAACAATTAACACAAGACTTTTATAGGTTTTAGAAGTATGTTATTTTAGATAGTAGTAAAACTCAGATCCTATTACATATAAACATTCTTTAGTTTTAGAAGTATGTTATTTTAGATAGTAGTAAAACAAATAATTGTATACTTGCATCAATTAGTAAGTTTTAGAAGTATGTTATTTTAGATAGTAGTAAAACATGTTCGAAATGCTAAACAATCTTTAATCTGTTTTAGAAGTATGTTATTTTAGATAGTAGTAAAACTTGTTGCGGAGGTTGGTTATCACATGATATGTTTTAGAAGTATGTTATTTTAGATAGTAGTAAAACATTACAATGCTTGGAATAAAGTCGGCGGTAAGTTTTAGAAGTATGTTATTTTAGATAGTGGTAAAACTATAAGACCAAAACAAGCCAAAATAAAAGCATCAGCAGAATTAGATAATATGCTTAATATTTCAGATTATCAATATAGTTCTAATGATGATGGAAGACATCGTTTTGCTAAAGATGGTTGGGATTATTATAAAACGGTTTTTGAAGTTAATGGAGTTAAATTTGAAGGTTTAGTAAATATAGCTAAAAGTGGAAAAAAAAACTTTTTATGATGTTACAAATATAAAAAGAATTAGTCAAAATTGTAGTACATCGGATAAATCCTTCTCTACATCGTTGACTAATTCTAATAATAGCATACTAACATCAAACAATAATGTCAATACTACTAATAATTCTATGCAGAATAGTGCAAATAATACTAGATTTTTTATTGTAGGTAAAAAAGATATGAAGAATGCCTAAAACAAGATACAAGAAATATAAAGGTAGAAAGAAGTTATATGTAGATAGGGATATGGCAAACAAAGGCATTAATAATGAAGCAATAAGGCAAAAACCTAATTGGTTTCAAGATAAAAATGAAGCTTGGAAATTTGAGAGTTCTAATAAAATATGGGAATAGAAAATAATAAGGCTAAAATTGAAAGTACATTAATACAGGAGACTGAAGGATTTGAAACAAAAATTACTTCAAAACTAAGTAAAAAAGTATATTATGAGAAATTGACGCTGATGACGTAAGTCAAAGATTTATAGAAAAATGAAAGTTTGAAAAATAATATTCTAGAATTTTCAAAGAAAAATCCAAAAACATAGAAAATATAACAATTATATGAAGAAAAGAAAAATAGTTGACAAAGTAAAAGATGCTGTGTTTAGATATTTCAATAAGATAGGTGGTAATAGTGAAAGTATTAAAGAAGATTATTCGAACTTTTAAGAGCAAGATAATGGATTGGTGGATGATGGAAGATTTGGATTACAGCGAGGAACTAGAAAAAATAAAACAAAAGTGAAAATAAAAGCAGGTAAAAAAGGAGAGATAAATAATAATGAAATTTATCAAAAATATATGGAATAGTCTAATAAAGAAACTTTACCAAATAGTGATAGACAGATATGGAACAGATTGAATAAAAAATCTATTAAAGATACATAGGGAGATGTTTTAAAAGTATTTTATTTTAAAGGAGTAGATTTGATTAAGTTGTTAGATGAAGTAACTGAATTGATAAAAAAATATAAGAGAGAGTTTGAAGAAAACTATAGATGTTTTGGTATACAGAATGGAATAGTCGAGAAGAGTATATAGATTATTTGAAAGAAATATTAAAATCAAAGAAAAAACTATAATAAAATTAGGAGATTACAATGCATAAGAGCTAAAATATTGAAAAGATAAGATTTGAAAGTGTAATTTATAGAGATATTTAAAAACTACGAGAACTACAAAATAGAAGTAATGAATAGAAAAGATAAGAAATCTTATTAGATAAAAAATAAATTTAAAATAAAGAAGTGAATAATAAAGATGAATTTATTTTATAAAAGAATAAATTACAGATTAGTATTGTGAGAAATAAGAAATAGAGAAAATAGATAAATATTCTGAAAATAAAGAAATGGAAAAATTAAAATTAAATGAAATATATATTAGACTAAATGTTTTAATGTATAATAATTTAGAAAAAGGAAAGATTGTAAGCAAAAGCCAGTTGAAAGATTTGCTATGCGACTAATATAAAAAAGTTTTATATACAGGAATAAAATTATATATAGATTTGGATAGTATAAATAAGAGTGATATAAAAAGCATTCTACAAAATAATACTATAGAAGTAAATGTTAATAGAATAATTTGATACAAAATGTACGTAGAAAGAACATTTAAATAAAAAATACATTAGACAGAACATCAAAAATGAATAATGATATCTTTTAATAAGAATTATATAATAGAACAAACTAAATTCAATAATTGATGTTAAAATAAAAAATAAAAATTTCATTTCAATACTTACAAAAATATGTTGAAATCACTTAAAAAATGGTAAAAATAGATAAAAAAATAGACTATAAAGAGTGAAAAATGAAATTATGTTTAGTAAATCGATTAGTAAGATAACAGATGAAGAATTTAGAGATTTCTTAAATTATACAAAAGAGGGAGAAGAAATGAAAGTAAAGATTATGAATGAATATTATAAATCAAAAGAAAAAAATAAAGAAAATCAAATTAATAAATTAGAAGATTATTAATAATTATATTTATTATAGAAAAGATTTAGGATAATAGATAGGAAAAGTAATAATAATGAGATAAATTTGAAAGCTCAAAAACTGCGTCAATAAGAAAAAAGGTAAAATCATGGTTCAGGAAGTAACAAAGGCAATATTTCAAAAGAAAAAATAAATAAAGTTCATTAAAACTAGAAGTAGAAAATCTTCATTTAATTAATAATCTTTATTTAAAGTACTGTTCAAAAGGTTGTAAATCATAAATTTTAACCTATGCAGAAGGGTTCAATACAATTCATTTATATTACTAGAATATGAAGAAATTGTCAATATATTAAATTAAAATGAAGGCAAAATTGATAAAAATAATGTTAGTAAAGGAGAAAAAATGGATAAGTATGCTAGTCAGAAAAAATATATAAAAAATAATTTAGTAAAATTAGGAATAGATGTAAAACCGGAAATTCGTGAAGAATTTAGAAAATGTTGTGAAGCAAATCATACATTACCTTCTAGAGTTTTAAAAGAGTTTATAGATAAATATATAAAACAATCAAAAAATCCAGATTAAATTATAAAAAATAAACTAACGTTTAATTAGTTCGAGAGTAAGATTAAATTGATTACTCCTTTCATTAGATCATTAAACGGAAATTCAGATGATGCTATTATAATAATTTCCAACATAGACAAATCAAAAGAATTATATAATAAGGATATTAGTATAAAGGAAAAAATACCTAATTTAATAATGAGTCCAGAAAAGACAAGTTGCTTTATAAAAAGAAACGATACTATTAATAGTATTGATATGTCCAAAAATAAAGTTTTAAAAGAAAATACTATTATTAATTATCTTGGATTTTCATATGATGGA